>Ga0182030_10015864_pt1 | contig 14732 bp, 11 predicted proteins | sample 812S3MmetaG_FD_121299 | JGI IMG/M metagenome (GOLD analysis project Ga0182030, IMG submission 121299) | Permafrost microbial communities from Stordalen Mire, Sweden - 812S3M metaG (Illumina Assembly) | ecosystem: Environmental > Terrestrial > Soil > Wetlands > Permafrost | place: Sweden... | reverse complement strand
GAGCCGCTTTATGGCACCGAATTTTTGGGCTGATTCCAAAACTGGCGTTGGTTATTATGTGCAGGTTCAGATACCGCAATCGTCCATGAATTCTCTAGACGCGGTTAGGCAAATTCCTGTAATGAAAAATGGTCAGTTGCATCCGTTATTGGCTGATGTAGCGGAGGTGAAGGACGATGTTTCGCCAGGTGAGATCGATCGATATAACATGCAACGCATGATCACAATAACGGCGAATGTATCGGGTGAGGACCTGGGTCGTGCGGTCAGGCAAGTCAGATCGGCAATCGACCGAGCCGGCGAAGTTCCGCGTGGAGTGTCGGTGTCGCTGCGTGGGCAAGTGCCTGTGATGGAAGATGCTTTTCGTTCTTTACTTAGCGGATTGGGTATCGCAGTTCTGGCTATTTTTCTTTTGCTGTCTGCGAATTTTCAATCAATGCGGCTTGCGCTCATCGTGCTAATGACCGTGCCGGCGGTGATCGCCGGCGCCATTCTTGCCTTGCTTATCAGCGGCACGACAGTAAACATTCAATCGTTCATCGGTTCAATTATGGCTATTGGCGTGGGCGTTGCTAATACAATTTTATTGGTGACATTTGCAGAGAGTGCGCGAATGCGCGGTGCTAGCGCCGTCGATGCCGCCGTGGAAGGCGCTGTGAGTCGGCTTCGTCCGATTTTGATGACTACTATGGCGATGATTGCCGGCATGCTTCCTCTGGCACTTGCCTTAGGCGAAGGCGGCGAGCAAACGGCGCCGCTGGGAAGGGCTGTAATCGGTGGTTTGATTGCGTCAACCTTCGCTGTACTTTTTGTTATCCCGGCAATTTTTTCGATTGTGCAAGGCAAAGCGAGTCGCAAATCAGCCTCGGTGCATCCGCGCCAACTCAGCCAACTCAGCGAAGTCTCAGAAGACTCAGGGGGGAAATCATGACACACCCGGGAGCGCGGGCGTCACGCCCGCTTCGGCTAACCTGTCTATTCTGTATCGTCCTAGTTTCAACGTTGTGTCTGTTGTGCAGCTGCGAACCGTTAAAACCCGAGCAAAGCGCTTCGAGAGACACTCCTAAAACTGCGGCGCCTACGCAGGTTGAAGTAACAAAAGTAATTTCGCAAATTCTAGATCGCGAAGTAAAGCTTCCCGCAGACCTTTTAGCTTTCCGAGACGTTTTGATCTACCCGAAAGTACCTGGTTTCGTTGAATGGATCGGCGTCGATCGCGGTTCAACAGTGAAGGCGGGGCAGCTGCTAATACGCATGACTGCGCCGGAATTGCCGGTTCAGACGATGCAAAATACCAGTCAGGCTCTTGCAGCAAGAGATGACTCCCATCAGCTCGATATGGATCTTGGTGTTGTGCGCGATCAGTTATTGGCGGCTCAAGCCAAAGCTAAAGCCAGCGCTGATACTTTTGAGAGATTGAAGAGTGCGTCTGCCAGTTATGCTGGAGTTGTCGCCGGTAACGATTTGGAAATTGCGCAAAAGACAGCAGAAGCTGATGCCGCCAGTGTCAGCTCTTTGAAGAACAAGGTAGAATCACTCAAAGCTCAAGGGCGCGCATTTAAAAATCGGCAGCAGGCCGCTCAGCAAGCTACAAGCTTTACGAAAGATCTGCAATCGTATTTGCTGATAAGAGCTGCATTTGACGGCAAAATTACCGAACGTAATGTTCACGAAGGTAGTTTTGTGCATCCACCAAGCACCGATACTACATCAATACCGCTCTTGCGCTTGCAACAATTGTCGCTGTTGCGATTAGTTGTGCCGGTGCCTGAAACGGACATTGGTGGTATTGTGGCTGGTGCCTCGGTCAAATTTACTGTGGCTGCATTCCCTGGAGAAGGTTTTGGTGGAACTGTGCGAAGAATTGCCAGCTCGGTCGATTTATCCACTCGTACCATGGCGGTTGAGCTAGATGTGGAAAACAAGGAAGAGCGTCTGACACCGGGAATGTTTGCTGAGGCAATCTGGCCAGTTCGTCGAAGACAGGCATCGCTTTTTGTGCCACGCACGGCGATTGTGAAGACAACAGAACGTACTTTTGTTGTTCGTATACATCAGGGCAAGGTTGAATGGGTAGATGTTAAGCCAGGCATGTCTGCTGATAATCTCGTCGAAGTCTTTGGAGATTTGCACGACGGTGATCAAATTGCCATAAGAGGAACGGACGAGTTGAGGTCGGGTGCGCCGGTGTCAGTAAAAGAAGCGCCTGCTTCATAAGTCCAGCAAGCTTGCAGTTCGCAGCTGTGAACTTATTCGTTTGTGGGCTTGGCGTTATCGTTTGGTTGCAACTTAGACCCGAGTCGTACAGGTTGCTGCATTAAGTTGAACTCACGTGTCAAAGCGATTCTGATAAGCACGCGGAGTTCGTCGACCATAATGCCGATGGTTCGTATAGAGTGCGCTCTGCTTATACCAAAGATATGGTGGATACCGATACGCTTTACGACAGCCACGGTCATGTCCTTTCACATGAAACGATTGATTGGGCTAATTTCGCTACTAGGACTAAATGACGAAGGGCGCCGTATAAACCCATCAGCGCATGTTCAAGCTCAGCGCGATAGGGTCAGCTCAAAAGGAGATTATCAATTCATGGACAACAGCGGTGCCTATCAAAACACAGAGCGGGAAGCGGCGCCTTATGCAAAGGGTGACCAAAGTAAATGACAACAGTTCCTATTGCTGTTGCCACTTTGCCTGAATATTGCCGGTTTGATCGACCGGGGTTTGATGCAGTACCAGGGTTCGAATCATTTTTGCGATTACTTTATAATCAATGTAGTGATTGAAGTTACCGCCTCGATGTTGATATTGGTCGATCACGTATGTGCCACCGGCGGCGGTGACGGCTGCGATATCGCTCGGCGAGGCATCTCCTGCACGTGCTCCGAGAATGCGCAGTCTCCCGATTCTTAACGCGCCATCGTGTTCATTTCCAAGAACAATTGTGTTTGAGCTGCCAGCAACTATAGGGTTGAGATTTTGCTCGCGCAATTTGAATTCTTTGGTTTGCAGGTCGGCGTGCGCAAGAATATTGGCGCAGACAGGTGCGTCTGTGGCTCGATCTTCAAAACGATGTTTCATGTACGTAGCATCGAATCCGGTGCCTCGACTGAAGCTGACCATAGCCCCATGCTGCGCTCCAATGTAGTCAAAACTCGCATCAAGAGCCGGTTCAAATTCATTTTCCTGACTAACTGCACCGTTGTAATCGATAGGATAGCGAAACGGCAATGTATTCCATGGACCTGGCGTCGCGCGCCAGTCGACATTCACGGTAGGCACACCGCTGAGCATGGCTAGTCTGACAGCGTCGTTGTCTGAGGTGCCGGCGCCGGTAAAGGCTCCATGCGCGAAGAAGCAGAGAGGGCCTTGATGCGCCGGGAGGTCGGCGGCTCCTTTAAGTTCTTCCGCAAGCGCTTTTAAATATTGCTCTTTGCTTTCTTCGACGCGGGCGCTTCTTTTGAATGTACACTCATCAAGATTGTCTGCGCTTTTCGGTACTGTAACTTCCATCATTGTCCTGAAATATTTCGCACTGGAACCATAATCTCCCGGCAGCATGCGGCTTGTAATACCATGAAGCGGAACATAAAATGTCTGGCTGCCATCGCCACTGAGATGCGGAGCCAAACGTAAACTGTAGCGCTGAAGAAAGCGCGCGGTATTTTCGCTGAACGTGCATTGCTCGCGCAGATAGTCGTGCGGGCGATCCACATAAGAGCCAAGTTCGCTCTGGTCCTCGGTGAAGGCGCGGCTCAAATGAACTTGCAGGGTGCTTAGGACCGAAGATAAAGCTCTAAGCTCCTTGGTACTAGCGTCGGAGCTTGCAGCGGGCTTGTTTAAGCTGAGTTCAGGGTGTGCCGTTGGCTGCAAGCTGGGTTCAGGATATGCAGTTGGCTGACGCAAAATGAGTTCAGGGAGTGCCATATTTCCATGTTCACTGACGAGCCTTTTATTTTGTTCGAGGATGAGCAAATCGGAATTACGGGTTAGTTCGCTCTGCAAGTGGTCTGCGCCGTCTGGCGTTTTTGAGACATCATGCGACACAAACGACTTCTCACTCATAAACCCTTCCTCGAATTGGTTTCGTCCGATCTATTATTTGAATAGCTTTTTTATCCTGAAACTTCTTTGAAACGCTTAGCTGAACTTGTGGTGCTTTCCCCGCCCTGACCGGGAGGTTCGCTTTCTTGTTAAAATAGAAGATCGGCTCACTGGCTAGAAACCAATTCGGCTCTAGCCATTCCCTTGGAGGTTTTCTCTTTCGTGTGAAGCTCATAGCGAGCGAGTTCCAATAGCTGCAGGCTTCTGAATCGCCGTAGAAAAAAGCATTAAATAACGACATTGACAACGTCTGCGGGGTTAGGCTTTCCTCACCTTGTCATGTCGGCACTTAATGCTTTTTTCTACGGCTTGCGGTGCTCCCACGAAAGAAAGACATAGTGGAAGCACGAGCATTGCCGAGAGCGGGGTCATTGCTGAAGCGCGTGCTTCGCCGGGGATCGGGTTCCGCCCGCTTTTGCGAGAATTATGAATGACTGCTCACCAAACAGCGAAATTGTTCTTGAAATATTGCTCGCCGGCTCGATCTTTTCTCCGCGATTGGATATGCTGTATTCGCTAGTTTGTGCAGAGGTTTCATGTTGTGAGCGACAATTGGAAAAGCCTGATTGAAGAGGGAAATGCTGTTTACGCCAACGGCAAAATTCCGGAAGCTGAAGTGAAGTTTTTGGCAGCGATGGAATTAGCCGAAAAGTTTTCTGATGACGATCCGCGTCTGGCTTTGAGTTTGAACAACCTTGCTGCCATCTATCATGAGGAAGGCAAATACACCATGGCCGAGCCGCTCTACAAGCGCGCTCTTGATATACGTGAAAAACTTTATGGCGCTAAGCACGCTGATATTGCTCTGAATCACCATAATTTGGCTGTGCTCTATAGTGCTCGACGAATGTATCCGGTTGCAGAAAAGCATTACAAACTTGCGCTTGCCATGAAAGAAGAGCTTTATGGTGCCGATAGCACTGAATTGTTGAATACGCTCACTTATTACGCGCAATTGATGAAAGTGCAAAATCGCCCTGTCGATCGTCAACTAATCGAGTCTCGTGCTAAGGGCATCGCTGAGAAGAATTCCATTGAGTGGAAGACTGATTCAGGCAAGAAAGCTGCCGCATCTGGCGCTATAGCAAAGAGTGAAGAATCAACTCTGGTTAAGTAGAAACGCGAATCTGTTTGTCTCAATCCCGAATCTGTTTGTCTCAAAGCGCCAATCTGTTCGTCTCAATGCACAGGCAGCGTCAGGAATATGGCAGTGCCGCGCCCTGCTTCGGATTCAGCCCAGATGCGTCCGCCCAGGCGCTCAGCATTGTTGCGTGCAAGATACAGCGCCAGGCGCGATTGATATGTGTCTTCTGAGTGACGCCCTTCGACAAAACCGATAAACATTTCCTCGATTTCGATTTGACTCAAAGCGGGGCCGGAGCTTGAAATAATGAGGCGAATTTCTTTGCCCTTTACAGTTGTTTCCGCGCGGACCCTGCCACCGGGGGCGGTGGCAATGATTAGCTTCTCGATCAACTGAATGATAATATCGTGCACAACTTCTCTATTAATGGCTGTGTTCGGCAGTCCCGTCACGGTTTTATAATCGAGTGTGATTTGTTGATTGCGAGCCTGCTGCGAAACTTCCTGGAGGCATTCACCAATTAACCTGGTGACAGACACTGGCTCACGCGGTTGCTCGACCGGCGCCGGAACGAAGCCTCCATACATCATCAAATAACTTTCGATAACGCCCATCATTTGCTCATAGACCTTGTGCATTTCAATTAAATGCTGCGCGATTTGGGGGCTCACTCCCTGCATTTGTGTGCCCATGATGGCTTGCCACCGGGTTTCTGCAGTAGTGAGCGGGGCGCGAATGTCGTCTGAAAGCATGGTGACAATTTCTTTGCGCAGGCGAGCAACTTCAGCGTGAAGTGATTTGTCACGCAGCACCATTAAGTAGCCCTCAATCACTCCCTCTTCGTCAACGATTGGCTGAAGGTGCATCAGCACTTCGACTTGCTTATCGCTGCCATTGTTATAGACAATACCTTCCGGGTAAAATTGGTTGACCAAATCTTCTGGACCACTGCCGGGGTGAGCGAAGGTAACGCCTCGCGGCTCTCGTGGGTCGCCCGGCTTGCGAACAAGATCAAAGCAAACTCTTCCGGCTATTTCGCGCTCTTGCAAGCCGACCCAGGTCAAAAATTTCTGATTGGCAGCAAGCACGCTTCCGTAGGGATCGAGCAAAAGAAAGCCCTCTGAGGTACATTGCAAAACAGTTTCGAGCTTTTGCTGAATCTGCACCGTCTGGCGGTTAGCCGCCTGCACTTGCGTGCTTACTTCCACCGATTGCCGGTTGTGCGCGGTAAGTTGCCGGTTCGCTTGTTCTAATTGATAATTGATCGCATCGACTTGTCTTTGCTTTTCCGAAAGTTCTTCTTCTTTTTTAGACACTGTGATTTTGAGATTTTGCATCACCGCGCGCGGATTTGTCATAGCGGTGTCCATCATTTCAGCAAGCTCGAGGAAGTCTCCGTTTAGCGTGGCAAGCGATGGTAAATCATGTTTGTTCGCAGCAAGATCTTTTGCTCGTTGTTTGAGAAAGCGCATCGATTGATTGAAGCGATCGGAAAGACCTTTTGCAAAAACGCAGGAGAGCGCGAATGCCGCGACAGCCGAAACAACCAGACTGAGCAACATCAGCGGGTTGCTAATTAGTCCCGGCAGCGGTGTGCAAGCAAGAATCTGCCCCATGGCTAGATGTCCATCTGGACCCCAGATCGGCTGATGGCTCCAGAGCCGACCGTCGGCTTCGGTGTTGCCTTCTTTGACGTTTTCGGTTCCACGGGCCAGATTAGCCAGGTAGTTAGATTTTGCGTCAGCAAGATCTTTCGAGCAGGCGGTGATACCCTTGCCCTGCATTACATCAAAAGCCATGCCAAAATCTTTGAGATTGTCATTTGAAAGCTTGATTTTGCGCTCCATACCATGGAGAAGTTCAGATCCAAACGGTGTGCCGACGCAAAAAATTCCCATCGTTTTGCCGTTGGGACGCAGCGGCACTCCACTTGTTAGACAATAAGTGTTAGTTGCTGTGAGACTGCAAAGAGCAAACGGGGGCAAATCGCCCTGGGGATGACTTGGGTCAAGGTTGAAAACCCGGCTGCAAAACGGAGTGTTGTTTGCATCTGTGCTGTAGCCGAACTTCGCCGGAGTGTCGCTGCTGTAAAAGACACTGCCTCCATCTAGCAGAACTGTGCCGTAACCTGCGAATCCAGATTTCTCAAAAGCCGTTTTGATTATCTGGCCTACAGCTGCTCGGTCTTTACTCGAACACGCTTTTAGAAAATCTGGATTAGATGCAAGTTGCTGGGCAAGATTAAAGTTTTGCTGATACACCGCCATGACTTCTGCGCTGGCGTTTTTAAGCACAGGTTTGGTGATGGCTTGAGCCTTTTCTCTGCTTTTGGAATAATCGACAACCAAGGTGAAACCAGCCTGGGTGATAGCCATCACCAGGATGATTACTATAAACGCGAAGTTTATTCTTGGCCCCAAAAGAAATCCCCTGACAAAGGATATGCTACTCAAGCATAAGCTAATAGAAGTTTATAACCAAAGCGGCGATGATTGAATTGTTCGGCCTGAATTCTCAGCTAATTTCCCTTTTTGGTGAGGAAGATTTACCTGGCGGAAGACAAGTGCTTGGACAAGTCTATGCGTAAAATGATGTCTTAAAAATAGGGTCAACCCCAGTACTATCTCTCAGTCAATCTAGACTTTGCTGGAAAAACTAGTTCCGAGACAATAAGAAGAACTATCGCTGAAATCAGCGAGATCAATATTATTGGATCGAAAAATGGCGGCTTTGCCAGATTCTGGCTGATTAAAATCTGACCCATCGGGTGCTTTCCGTCAGGTCCCCAGAGCGGTAAGTTTTTCCAGAGACGCCCATCGGCTTCGACAAACGAGGATTTGTCTTCGAATGGATCTGTCTGCGCATGGGTTAGCGCATTGATATATCCAGGTTTTTCTTTCGCCAGAATCTCTGACTCAGCCGTTATTTTTGTGCCTTGCATGACGTAAAGAGCTAAACCAATTTGCTTTGGTGCTGCTTTCGTAGCGGAGATTTTTTCTTCCAGTTCTTTCAGAAAAATAGGACCAAATTCTGTGCTAACTGCCAGCACTGCTATGGGATGTTTCTTTTCTTTCAATGGCACAAAGCTTGCCATTGCCACTTGATTTTCCTGCGGAATAGAACATAAACCGCAAGGAAATGGATTCTTAGGGCCTGGTGGAAATTGAAAATCGAGAGCTTTATCTATAAGAGGGACGTCAAGCGAAGCGATGTTGGAAGCCTGCTGTGATTCCGGACCGTCGCTACTATAAAAAATCTTCCACTCGTTCTGCAAAATGGTTGTCGAGTCGTAAGCACTATCGCTGTTTTTATGCAGAATTGTCTGGGTGGCTTTATCTACGGCATCTCTGTCGCGCAGCGCAAAAGCCTTTTCAAAATCGAGATTTGCAGCTACCTCAACTGCAACGGAGAAATTTTTATAGTATCGCGTTAATATTTCGGCTGCGACTACCTTTTGCACCGACTCAAGCGTTGCCGAACTTCGCTCTTTGCTTGTACTCCAGTCCCAGAAAAGCCAGCCGGCGCGCGCAAAAGCAGCCGTTACCAGTACGGCTGTGAGTGCGTATATAATGATTTTTCCGGTACCCAAGCAAAGAATCCTTCGCGAATATGCGAACAATTGCATGAGGAGCTGCTGCGCTCAAGCGCGGCAGTAATTTCGCTATTTTAGCACCGGTAAACTAAGTCAGGATTTTTGCGCTTTCGCCTTGCGATATTCGACCTGTACTTGAATGCCGCGAATTAGTTGGTTTGGCGTGCAATATCCGAGTTCAAGCAGAATCGAACCAAGTGGTTGATGCTCTTCTTCGCCCTTGGAGTCAGCGTCGCGCTGAATCTGCAATGACTCGTCAAGTTGGTAAATAGTGATATAGCCTAACTCCACCAGAATTTGACCCAAAAGGGTGCTCTGCTCTGTTTCTGAGGGGTTATCCGAGGACTCTTTTTTCATTTCATTTGTCCCGTTGTGCTACTTGGCAAAAAGGTACAGACCGCTGAGTACACCCGAAGGGTCCAACTTATGGCTGCTGGGTTTCCCCCCTGACCAGGTTCGCAGGTCTCCGCCGTACCCAACGATCTGTAATCACAGATTATAGCCCATGTGAATGCTGGCGCGAGTCAACTAATTTACGGGGGCGACCTGATATTGCTGCTTCTTCCGACTTTCCCCGTATGGCTCGCACTTTAGAGGCTTTGTCATGTCTTTAGAATATTTACGTGGAGCATTTAATAGAATAGAAGCTGAACACACTTTGTGTCGAACTTGGCAGCGTATTTCTTCGTTTGGGGGTTTTTATGGGTACTCTTGAGATGACTACAGTTGACCCGCCCCACAAGATTTCCGAGCTTTTATATGCCCATCGGGCTACGGAAGCCTTAAAGGTCGCCGTTGAGCTTGGAATCTTCGATAAGCTTTTAAAGCAGGCTATGTCTGCCGAGCAGCTCGCACCGGAAATTTCGGTTGATAAGCACGCTTGTGAGGTTTTGCTAAATGCCCTCAGCTCGCTACAGCTACTTGAGAAGAAGAACTCTGTGTTCGGACTGGCGGAAATGGCCCGACTTTATTTATGTCGAGAAAGTTCTCTTTTTATGGGAGATCTTGTTACAGATGAACGAATTGCCAGAGCCTGGTCAAATTTGAAAGAGGTAATAAAAACAGGCAAACCTTTGAATCAAGTTAATAAGGTAGAAAAGGCGGAGGAATTCTTTCCGAAGTTGGCGGCAAGCATTTTTCCATTAAATTACGGCACCGCCCACGCTGTTGCTACCGAGTTGAAGATTGAACAATACCCTGCCGGCGCCAGGGCATTAGATGTAGCCGCTGGAAGTGCGGTGTGGAGCTTGCCCCTCGCTGAGCGGAACAAAGATTTGCATGTGGATGCGATTGATTTTCCGGCGGTGTTGAAAGTAACACGTGAATTTGCCGAGCGACATGGTGTCGGTGCGCGCTTTTCATACCTGGCCGGGAACTGGAGTGATTGCAGTCTGGAAGCAGAATCTTACGATGTGATTTTGCTCGGGCATATTTTGCATAGTGAAGGTAAGGCACGCTCGGAAGAGCTTCTTAAAGAGTGCTACAGATGCTTGAAGAAAGGCGGTAAGCTCGTTCTTGCTGAAATGATTAGCGATGATGAGTTCTCACGCCAGCCTGGCATTCAGTTATTTGCATTGAATATGTTATTGATGACTGAGTCTGGTTGTATATTCAGCGAAGGAGAGCTTCGCGCGATGCTCTCCGCTCAAGGCTTTCATAGTATTTGTCGACCTGCAGTTGGTTATTTGCCGGAAGAGTCTCCGGTGATGATCGCTACTAAGTAAACGGGGGCGCACCGCAGGTGGTGTGACTCCTTGGATCGTCCGGCTGCTGCTAGGATAGAGCTGCTCCGCACGGTGTCAGCCAAAAGATTGGTGCTACGTGGATGGTAGTCTAGACTCATTTGCTGCTCGTTGTCTTCCTTGAGATTAAAATCTGGCACTTCGACCCGATAAACAATGCTTCCCTGAATTGGATTCCGTGAAGCAATATTGGTTCTAGAATATGTACACGAGAGCACTTGGGTGGCCAAGACGAAGAGGTCTCCTCGTTTCATCGCATGTAGCGGCAATTTGGATCCCATTAGTTTCATGGCTCCTATTCTTAGTTCGCTCATTTTTACCCTGATGAAGATACTCGCTTTAAAAACGGAATCCCCCATTTGATGCGAAGCAAGTCGCTTTTCATGAGGGATTATCGAATAGTCTTTGTGCGGGTGTAACGGAGAAGCGCGCACTACTGGTAGTGGCGTGGCTCAGTCGTTGCCTGCGGCAAAATCTGGACCCTGGTCTTGCATATTCCAGCGCAAGAGTTCGCGGCGCCATTCCAGGTCGGCTTGCGCTTCTTTGAGCAAGCTTGCTAAGCCCTGATAATCTGCAAAAGATAGATCGACGGCGACGCCGATTTCGTATGTGAGTTTTACTCTTTCGTAGCTCGGTGTGCAAGCCATACAGACCATGTGATCTGGTCCGCAAATTTCAAAAATACGGTTTTCATCGCATTGCAGTGGGTCTTTCTGCCAATTCAGATATTCGAGAAATTCCTCGTCTTCAAGGCTTTGCTGAACCAGCAATACAAGCGCCTGGTATTGAGTCTGGTTGAGATAAATGGTGATTTCCTGACGACGCAAATCAAGCGCGACTTCACCGTTTTCCTTATCTAAGTAAAGATCGGCAAAGGCATTGGCGAAACTGATTTGATAAGCGGTACTGGTTTTCATCTATTTACTTCCTCAAGCAAAACATCCGCCTAAGATAGCCATTTGGCTAAATCTCGGGCGTGGTAGGTGATCACGATATCGGCTCCGGCACGAAAAATGCCGGTTACGCTTTCAAGCACAACCCTTCTTTCGTCAATCCAACCGTTTGCGGCGGCGGCTTTGACCATTGAATATTCTCCTGAGACATTATATGCCGCAATCGGCAGCTTGGTAATCTCTCGGGCTTTGCTTATAACATCTAAGTATGGAAGAGCTGGCTTTACCATGACTATATCAGCTCCCTCTGCGATATCCAGCTCGATTTCGCGAAGCGCTTCCCTTATATTTGGGGGATCCATCTGATAACTTGCTCTGTCGCCAAACTGAGGGGCCGATTCTGCAGCTTCTCTAAAGGGACCATAAAATCCGCTGGCAAACTTGGCGCTATACGCCATGACTGGAATATCCTCAAAACCAGCAGCATCTAGCTCTTTTCTGATTGCGGCGATGCGGTGGTCCATCATGTCTGACGGGGCGATAATGTCTGCGCCGGCTTCTGCCTGCGACACCGCGGCTCTTGCCAGTATCTTCAAGCTGGGGTCGTTTAGAATCTTAGCTCCTTCGACTACCCCACAATGCCCGTGGCTCATATATTCGCAAAGACAAGTGTCAGCAACGACTAAAAGCTCAGGAAAACGCTTCTTTATCTCCCTTGTGGCTTTTTGAACTATTCCGTCCGATTTCCATGCTCCTGAAGCTTCCGGGTCTTTTCTTTCAGGAATTCCGAAAAGTAGCACTGATTTTAGTCCAGCTTCAGCTACCTGCTCGACTTCTTTCAACATGATGTCGATGCTCTGCTGGTGGATGTTTGGCATCGAAGAAATAGGCTTCTGAATTCCGCTGCCCTCAACGATAAACAGTGGATAAATCAACTTTTCCAGCCGAATATATGTTTCTCTGACCAGGGCACGCAGATTTGCCGATGCGCGTAGGCGCCGCATTCTCATCTGGCCTTGTCCGAGCGAGCCTTCTTCCGTATCTGACGGGCTCGCTGTCTTACTTGTCACCGGGGACATTCGTTTTCTCCAAGTCAATTGCTGCTATTAAGAGGCTAAGGCGCTCAAAACTATATCCATACTATAGCCTTGAAACGGCTTCCGGAGGCGGGCTTTAAGCAATTCTGTCAGAGAATTAATGCTTTCGGGCTGTCTTTAAATGAAGCCTGAGACCTGAGTCTAAAGTCAGCCAGCGTTGGAAAGCCGCTCTCCGGGGAATGAACAAGGTAAGAAGCGCATTTTTGCGAGTTTAAGTTTGTATGACCATGCGTTCGAAAATTTTTGCTGCCGGAAGAATTCTGAATGGTATTTATGAAGTGCTCGGATTAATCGAGCGCTCAGATAAAGTGCTTACTTACGCCGCTAAGGAAATTGAGACTGGCCGCGATCGTTCTCTGAAGGTTTTGCATACTAATGCTTCTGCGCCGGATATTGCGTCTCTGATGAGGCATCAAAACGAGGCGCGCTGTTTAGCTCGCCTCTCATCTCATCCTAATATTATTCGCATCTTTGATTACAAGGTTGCTGAAAGCGGCGAGCCTTATATGGTTACTGAATATTTGGAGAAAAGAAAGCTTTCTTCCCTGCTCTCTGAAACACGAGGAATTTCTTACCACATAGCCTTTCCGATTTTTGCTCAAATTTGCGATGCTATGAAATACGCGCACGAGCATTCAGTCATTAAGCGCGAGCTCAGTCCCGACTGCGTTTTTCTTGTCCGAAATGATAAGGGCGAAGATGTAGTTAAAATATCCAACTTCGGATCTGCTCTGCAGCTTGATTTTGATCACAGTCCTCTTCCATTAGCACTGGACCTATCAGCACATTCTCCTTGCTTCATCAGCCCAGAACTATTGATGGAAGAATTATCGAAGCAGTATCTGTACAGCACAGAGGAAGAAAGAATTCCCGCAGAAATAGCGCAGGAATATTCTTACATGTTGCAAGCTCCAGAACTTCTTCATGCCGAAATTTTCAAATATGCTGCGCTTTTCCCGAAATCGATAGAGAAAAAATCGCAGCAACACAAAGACACTTCTATTTCACATCTTAGCGATATTTTTAGCCTGGGCTCGTTGATGTACTCGACGCTGATAGGAACTGCTCCTTTTACTCTTGCTGAAATCAAACGGGTTGTTGAGGAAAATACATTTATGTCACCGCCGCGATTTGAATTATTGCGCCCTGATTTGCAATTGCCTGCCGATTTGCAGCGTGTGATAAGAAAGGCTCTGGAACGCGATCCTAACGATCGCTATGAGGACATGGGTAAATTCCGAAATTCACTTCTGTTTACTCCAGGCCATCAAAGCATTGCTGATGCGCAAGTTTTGTTCAACAGCATATACACATTTCTCTTAGGCGAAGGCGGCAATAGTTAGCAAAGTTTGGACGATATTTTTGCAGTGCTTCGCAAGGTTAATGTCGCCCCCGACCGTTGAATTTGTGACTATAAGCATTGTGCCAGTTTTTCCACTAACGCAGAAATTGTATATTTTTCTGGTTGAAGATCAACTCTTCCGAAAAGAGTTTCGCATGTCTTTGCAGTTTCAGGACCAAGCACGCAGAGCTTAACATTCTCCATTAAGCTTTCAATTTCAACCTGGCTGGTGCCAAGCAGTTTGACTAGCTCATGCAGTTGTTTCGCTGTTTCAGAACTTGTTATTGTTATTGCGTCGAGTTTGCGATCATGCAAAAGTGCATACAAGCTTTGCGCTGTCGCTTGTGGATCTTTCGGACCTTCCGTCCTGTATGAATTTACAACATCGACAATCCAGCCTTTACTTTCGAGGGCTTCTCTAATTACCATGCGTCCAATGTTTGTTTTACTCCAGAGCACATTTCGCGACGACCTACTCTGGCTGGAAGGTGCTTCTGGAAATTCTTGCACGAGCGATTCTGCAACGGCTTTTGACGGCGTTAGTTCGGACTCGAAACCTAAGGTTTGCAATGCGGCTGCAGTTGACGGTCCGATCGTCGCAATTGCAATTTTATGCAACTTGTTTTCGAGCTGGAGAAAACGTATGCGCTTAATACTGCTTTCAACAGCATTAGTGCTTGCGAAAATTAACCAGGCGTAATTCTCCAGACGTTTAATTGCACTATCAAAGTTCTCCCAGGAGTCGGGTGGGCTAATTTGTATAAGCGGAAGTTCTTCGACCTGCGCACCAAGGTCAGCCAGGGCGCGCGCGAAAATTTCCGATTGCTCTTTGGGTCTGGTAATGAGAATTCGTTTGCCGAAAAGCACCTTGTTTG
>Ga0182030_10015863_pt1 | contig 14732 bp, 13 predicted proteins | sample 812S3MmetaG_FD_121299 | JGI IMG/M metagenome (GOLD analysis project Ga0182030, IMG submission 121299) | Permafrost microbial communities from Stordalen Mire, Sweden - 812S3M metaG (Illumina Assembly) | ecosystem: Environmental > Terrestrial > Soil > Wetlands > Permafrost | place: Sweden... | reverse complement strand
CCCGCCGTAGAACTCGGGAGGGGTTTAGGGGCTTTAGCCCCTGAAGCGAGCTGGCTTCAGGGCCTAAAGGCCCATTCAACCCTCCACCCTGCGACGGCGGGGCTAAAGCCCCGCCCTTCCGCGCGCCATGATTAATATCGCTTTCTAATGCAAATTGGCACTAGAGCCTTTTTAATTTAAGTGTATACATCTCGACAAATCCACAAACAAAAACGTGCGGCCCCTTCACCCACCGGCTTGGGGCAGCGGGAGGCCACGTCCGAAACTCCGCCGTATATCTCAACTCTGCTTTGTTCCCTTCGATAGCATGGTGGGATCCCCAACGGGAGGAAGGTACCGAGAGGGAAGCCCGCTTTTGTCGGCATTTTAAGCGGATTGAGTTGAATCTCATTCCCTTAACCCTGAAGGAAGATCAATTTGGGGGAGGTCCCGAGTTCGCCGGCGAAACCGTGGAACCCGGGGAATTCAGGGAGAAACCGGAACCCTGCGTTGTCGGTTGTTGGCCCACACCAGTGGGCCCTGAAGAGCCGCCGGGCAAGCCGACTTGGATTCCGAAGACGCCCAGGTCGAGCCCGATAAACTCCCACTCATTATAATGGTGGTGCTTTTCCCAAATGCGGATTGATTCATGGCGGCTGGTGGCAGCGACCCCCGCGATGAAAGCGCCCTGAATCTGGTTTTGGTTTCCAAAGAATGACGAAGTGGGTCCGATCTGTTCGGAGCCTGCGGCGGTGGGGTTCGTCCCGGCGACGGTGCCAGCCCCCTGTAATCCCATGGGGTTGGAGTTCCCTTGTAATCCCATGGGGTTGGAGTTCCCTTGCAATCCCGTGGCGCCGGCACCCCCAAACGACAGGTTCCCCCCCGACATCGAATTCGTTGATCCGGAATTATTCGCACCTACTCCCGCAGGGTTGGTTTGATTGGCAACAGAGCGCTGATTCACGGAATCCAAGAGCACTCCTGACGCATTGACATGAATGAATCGCCACACCCCCTTGGGGTCCATGGGATCGCGAAACTCCTTGCGCAGGAACCGCATCCCACTGGTCGACAGTAACTCCTTCGTATTCACGGGGTAGCGATTAAACTTTTGATGGAATAGCGCCACGGCCCGGGCGTATTGGGTGCCGCGGAAGATCAATTCCGCTTCGCGCTCCCGTTGCCCGTCCTGATAGACACTCGGGAGCACCACCGTCAAGGCAATCAGCAACAGTGTGGCCACCATCATGACAATGACCAGCACTATACCGTCCGTCCCGGCCCCGGGCGGGCACTCACTACTGCGGAAACGGCAATTGGAGATCTTTGTGTGTTTCGCCATCTTCTACCACGACCATTGAGGGATCGATCTTCACAACCTTAAACTTTGCCCCGATGAGGTCGCCCTCGTGAACCACCACCAGGTCATCGTTGTAAGTGACCATGGCTTCCTTCTTCCCTCCCGGCAATTCGTTGTAACCCACCGCTTTCAAAGGCGGAGGCGGCGGTGGGGCGGGTGGAAGCTGGACCGTAGGGGTGGGCGCCGGGGGAGGTGGCGGGGCGGCCCCTCCTACAAATTCAAAGGGATTTCGGTCCTCGTCGGGAAGGGGACGGGAATCGAGTTTCCTCAAATCATTGAAGTGAACGTCCGGATTGTACTGGGCAAGGTCATCGGTAATAACGCGGGCGGAGCCCCTCACCGGCTGCGTGGATGGCACACTCGCCGCTACGGAATGGGCCCGGGGTTTCCCCGGCTGCATGCCCCGGTATTCCGCCACAAGATTGGCCACAAGGAGCAAGGACACCACCCCCAGCAGCGCACTTCCCCATTTGTTGATTCCGGCTGGTAGTCTCATGGTGTTAGGTAGAGGTCGGCTCCCAGCCGCAGTCCGAGCGCCCCATTCTCCGCCCCAGGGGTAATGGTGAATTCTCGGACGAGAATAAAATCGTTCGCGGTTTCCAAGGCATGGGTAAATTTCAGCAAGTCCTCATATGACCCAAGCGCATTAATTTCAAGCCCCAATCGCTCCAAGGGATCGCGATGCTCCGTGTCAAGACGGTATGCCAATGTGGAAACGTGCACCCCGGAGGCATCCGCCACCTTATGAATCAGGTGAGCAGCGGTAGAATATGCCTCCCGGCGTGAAGGAGTACGGTTGGTCGTAAATTCCTCCAAGCCCTTCCCCGCTCTTGGCGTAGCCGCTTCAAACTTCTTTAATAAATCGACGCGAACTTGCTGATTCCGTATGGCTTGCCGCAATTCCGCGTGACGACGCGTCTCCACCCCGAGCTTTTCTGCCAGGGGCCGGTAGACAGCAAAGAAAACCAGCAGATCTAAAGCTACCAGCGCTACGCCGGTGACTTCAATGATTCGATTTACGATTTGACGGCGGCTCTTCCGCACTCGTTTTCTCCGCTGCTAGATCAATTCCTGGCAGGTACCGCGCTGTGCATATGAGGTTTACCTGCTGGCCTTGCGAACTTTCTTCCTGAAATCCCTGGTTAATAATGGAAACATCTTTGAAGTCAGGGGAATCTTCCAGGTCATTTATAAATGTCTCGACGCCATCCTCGCCTTTGGCGGTGATTCCCATCCGTACCAAGCAGGCATCCCCTGGCTTCTTAGGGGAAGTCAGGACCAAACCCGTCAGATGAACGTCTTCCGGCAGAAAGCCTGCCAACCGCCCAGTCAGTACTGTGGGGGAAAGCTCCCTTTGGTCAATGAGGTTGTTGACAAACTGGGATTGACGAAGCACCTCGCGATAGGCTGGATATTCAAGCTTCCTGCGGATTCCAGCTTCCTCGTTGCGGAGTTCTTCCGCGCGCATCTGGACGCCCATAAGCTGGTGTTGAATATCCCGGAAGTCGCGATATTCGTGAAGGGAAGCGCGGCTCAGAAGGACCATCGCTGCCAGCCCCACGAGCGTCACCGGAATTGCCCACACGAGCGCATAACGGTCCCGCACGCTCTCCTGGGGGGAAAGGTTGAGGGTAATTTTCATCGTCGTTCACTCAAATTCGCCACTAACCCGGCAAAGGGCATGCCGAAATGGTCAAAGGCTTCGCGTTGCCCGGAGGGCAGCGCTGTGGTGGGGACGAATTTCGCCGGGAGCGGACGAAGTTCCCGGCCTAAGGCCTTCGCCAAGGCTTCCTCCACCTCCGGTTCTGCCGGGGGACGCGAGCAGAACCATACGTTTTCAACTTGCACGCTGAGATTATCCTGGCAAGTCGCCAACACGCGCGCGGCCTCGCGCCCGACTTCGTCGAGGTTGTTCACCGCGCCACCTTCCAGCGACCGGGTCCTCCAGTAACGCACGCGGTTAAGAGCCACCACCACGGCGGTCAATGCCCCCGGACAGAGGTGCAGCAAGAGTTGTCCGCCGGCTTCCTCCGGGAGCAGAGGCAGCAACGCCACGCTTGCCGGCAACACCAGGGCCGGGCCACCGTTGATGCCTGCCGATACGCCCTCGTATTCGGCCAGCACCGAACCCCGCACGGCGATACCCAGAATCTCCACCGAGCCCGGCTCCTTCGCCAAAACCTGGAAGGTAAGGCGGGCTTCCTCCGGTGCATAGGGCAGATACTCGCGCATCTTCCAGAGCACCAAGGTCTCGGCTTCCCGCTGATTTTCCGGAAGGGTTTCGAATTGCAGCAGGGCCACACGCACCGCCACGTCGGGAATCAGCAGGCCCAGCCTGCCGCCTGCGTTTCCGACTCTTTCGCTGACTTCGGTGATCGTGCGGCGGATTGCCGCGCCATCGGAAAAGTTGGGTTTATTGGCGGAAGGCGCCAGCGCCCCTGCCGGTAGTTCGCGCACTCCCACGCTTTGCACTTGCCTTTTGGAAAGGTTCAGACGGGCGGCCGCCACAAAGCCCGGTTCCAGATCCAGAGCGAACGTCGGGGCCACAAAATGCCCCGCACGCACGTGATCTTCCAGTCCCAGCCGTTTTTTCCAAGTCGCCCAGTTCATTTCATTCCACAAAAGTAACTTTGTTGATCTCCCGCAAAGTGGTAAGCCCGAGTTGGACTTTTTCCAATGCCGACTCCCGGAGTGACACCATTCCTTCGTCGTGTGCGGCGCGGCGAATTTCCGAGGCGGGCCGCTTGCCGAGGATAAGTTCGCGAATACTATCCGAGAGCGCCAGCAATTCGCCAATTGCCGTCCGGCCGCGATACCCGGTCTCGTTGCACTCCTGACAACCGCCCCCCTCATAGAACGTGGCGTTTTTCCACTCCGCGGGGTTCAGGCCGGACTCCTCCAGCAACTCGATGGGCACTTGCGCTGTGCGCTTGCAAGCCTCACAGACCGTTCGCACCAGGCGCTGCGCCAGGATGCAGTTGAGCGCGGAGACAAAATTGTATGGCTCGACACCCATATTTAAGAAGCGCCCCAGTACGTCAACCACGTTATTGGCATGCACCGTCGTGAATACCAAGTGGCCGGTCAGCGCCGATTGAATGGCGATTTGGGCGGTCTCATTGTCGCGAATTTCACCCACCATGATCTTGTCGGGATCGTGGCGCAAGATGGAGCGCAGTCCGCGCGCGAAGGTCAGTCCGCGCTTTTCGTTCACCGGAATCTGGGTGATGCCGCGAAGCTGATACTCCACCGGATCCTCAATGGTAATGATCTTGTCTTCATCGGACTTGATTTCAGAGAGGGCCGCGTAAAGCGTGGTGGTTTTGCCGCTGCCGGTGGGGCCCGTCACCAGCACCATCCCGTAGGGCTCACGGATATAGCGCCGCAGCCGCCGGATTTCCCGGTCGGCCAATCCCAATACTTCCAGGCGCAGGGAGTGAAATTTCTCGCTCAGGGATTCTTTGTCAAGGATGCGAAGGACCGCGTCTTCGCCGTGAATCGTGGGCATAACGGAAACGCGAAAGTCAATGAGGCGGCCGTGGTAGCGCACGCGGAAGCGCCCGTCCTGGGGAACGCGGCGCTCCGCAATATCCAATTCCGACATCACCTTAATGCGCGTAATCAGGTTGGACTGGAACTCCCGCGCCAGCGGCGCCATGGCCTGCTGTAACACCCCGTCGATGCGGTACTTCACCACCACCGAGTCGTCGCGGCTCTCGATGTGAATGTCGCTTGCCCGCCGCTCCAGCCCCGCGAAAATGATCGAGTCCACCAGCCGGATCATGGGGCTGACGTCGTTATCCTCCACCAAGTGCTCGAGCGAGAGGGTTTCGCCAGTGGCATCATCCTCACGAATTACGTCCAGGCGAAATTCTTCGGTGGCGTCGTCCAGAACGCGTTGAGAAGGTTCGGTTTTTTTCAGGAAATCTCGAACCTGGCTGGGTGCAGCCACCCGCACAACCAACTGCCGGTCCAGTTTAACTTCCAATTCATCCAGGCGCGTCAGGTTGGTGGGGTCCGCCACCACAATCACCAGTTGGTGCTCAGTCTCTTCCAGAGGTAGAAACTCGTAGTGGAGCATCAGTTCGAGCGGGATCGTGCGCAACAGTTCGGCGTCAGGGCGCGATTGACGCAGATCCACGAATTGAAATTGATAACGGTCCGCCAGCTTTCGCGCCGTTTCCATTTCTTTCTCATCAATCGTCGCCTCTGCCAAAGCCAACCTCCTAAGTGCAGTGGTTAGTGGTTAGTTGCAAGGCACCAGCCACTAACCACTCGCCACTCATCACTATCCCCTGCTCTCAATGCACCATGGCCGCCATGGAAAACAGCGGAAGATAAAACGCGATCAGTACAAACGCCACCACGATGGCGATCAGCGCAATCATCACCGGCCCCACCAGTGCCAGCCGCGTTTCCAGATCAATGTTCACGTCCTCTTCATAGAACTGCGCCAGCGCTTCCAGCATGTTGGACATGGAGCCCGTAGTTTCCCCCACTTCGATCATATCCAGGGCGATGTAGGGGAAGAAACCGCTCATGCGCAAGCTCGCGCTGAGCGCCTTCCCAGCCGACACCTCCGCCTGCGCCCGGGCGATCGCGTGCGACAGCCACGGGCTGCCTACCGAGTCCTTGGCGGTCTCAAGCGCCGCAACGATGGGGGTGCCCCCCTGTAAGAGCGTCGCCAAGGTACGAGCAAACTCCGCCACGGAGAACTTAAGCAGGAGATTTCCCACCAAGGGCAGCCGAAATTTCAGCCGCTCCCAGGCCAGACGTGTCTGCTCGGACCGGGCCGCCGCCCTTACCAAAAAGACCAGACCCACAATCCCCAGAATAATGAGCAGGGAGAAATGCTTCACTTGCAAGGCGAAGGAAATGGTGAAGGTCGTCAATCTCGGCAATTGCACGTCCATGTCGGCATAAAGCGAGGCAAATCGCGGAACAATGAAATCGATCACGAAAGCAATCAGCAGGCTCAAGAAAATCAGCAAAAATGCGGGGTAGATCAAGGCCGAAATGAATTTTTTTCGGAAACCCCGCGTCTGCTTCTGGTAAGTCAGGTATTGGCCCAACACCCGGTCCAGGCTGCCGCTCCGCTCACCCGCCCGGATGGTGGCACAGTAGATCTTGGGAAAGCTGCCGGTGGACTCAAAGGCTTCAGAAAGCAATGCCCCGGCGCGAGCTTTGTCGCGGACCGCCTCAAGGGACATGCGGAGCGTGTCGCTTCGGGTCTGATGGGCAAGCAGCTCAAGCGATTTCTGCAACGGCAACCCGGATTTGGAAAGTGTCAGAAACTGCTGGTTGAAAATCAACAAATCATCCGGCGGGATTTTTCCCGGACGCCGCGCCCGTTTCTGAAAATTCAAAATGTCTTTGGCGTGGATGGAGAAAACCAGAAACCCTTGCGTCCGCAGCCGCTGGCGGAGTTCCTCCTCCGAGCGAGCCTCTTCCGTCTGGGTCAATACCCGCCCGGCGTCCGTCCCTAATTTGCAAACAAACTCGGCCATGTTAAAAAAGGTGTAAAGGGAAAAGGTTAAAATCAAGCCCACTCCGCATACTCGCAGACGCCAATTTTCACCCACCCTCTACCCTTTAGACTTTATCCTTTAGTCTTACCAACTGCTGTAGGGCGTGCCCTCAAGGGAAGTATCATCTGCGCCGCTATGGACATCCACAATCCCTGAGGAGGCTTGATCTGGACTGATGGGCACATCTTCGATATCGGTCTTCCAAGTCTCGTTGGAAGCGGTAAAAGGATCAACGGGAATCCCGCCCCGCAGGTATCCCGCGTCCACCAGTTCATCAAGGGAAGTGGGAGGGCGCTGCTTGTCGATGGTAAATTCGTCGATCAATTTACGCATTGTAAACAAGTCATCGCGCAGCACGGCTTCGCGGGCATGGACAACGGCAACGTGATACATGGGCATGGCAAAGGTAGCGAGGATCAGAATCAGCGTAATCACCACCATCAGTTCGATCAGGGTGAAGCCCCATGAGCAATGACGAGTGACAAGTGACGAGTAACCAGACTTGACGCCTCGCGACTGACACCTGGCGCCCGACACCTGGCCCCTGACACCAATGTTTCTACCAATCCGTATACGGTGTTCCATCTAAAGCTCTTCCTTGGCTCTTCGAGTACACGTCAAAAACGTTCTCTCCACCCCAGCTTTTGGAGTCGAGATCATCTTGCATTGCCCGCAGACCCCAATCCGCACTCCCCGTCATAGGGTCAAGGGGAATCTTGCGAATGAACTTATACTTCCCTTTGGCAGTCCCCTTAACCGGCACCCCGTCGACCAGAATCTGAAGGTCGGGGGGATAGCCGAAACTGTCCACTTTGACGGGAATCATGCCTTGATCGGAATACGCTTTGAACCGATCAATTGCCTCGCGCATCATGCGCAGGTCCTCGTGGAGTCGCGTCTCGCGGGCTCGGATGATCTGATTGCGCGCCAATGGCAAGGCAATAGTCGTCAGCACCAGCAGAATTGTGATGGCCGCGATCAATTCGATCAGCATGAAGGCTTTGTCGGAAGATTGATTGCGTCTTTTCACCATCTTCAATTCCATCGTTAGGGCTGCCGCGGCCCGGTGGTTGGAATCTCGAGGGGACGTGGTCCCTCGATGGACCCGGGGGTGATCTCGCCACCCCCGAGAGCACCCACCGGCATGGCTGAACCCTCAGCCAGGGCAGAATCGGGAAGGCGGATGACCCGCGGGGTCACCATGACGAGCACCTCCTGGTCATTCACCTCTTTGCTATCTTGGGAAAAAAAGTAACGCAGCCCGGGAATATCGCCCAGCCCGGGAATCCCTTGCACCTGATCGGTCAAAGTTCGTTGAATCAACCCCCCCAAAAGATTTACTTCTCCTTCCTGCAAACGGAAGTCATCCTCAATAACGCGCTGGCCGAAAGTAGGCTCACTGACCCCGCCCACGGTGAGTGATGCCCCCAGGGAGGAAATTTCAATCTTGGCGTGAACGGCAATCTCTCCGGTGGAGAGCAAGTGAGGGGTCAACTCCAGGTTCACACCAACGTCCTGAAATTGAAACTGCGTACTGGCCAGCAAGCCAACCCCACCGGAGGAACTCGTTGTTCCCCCAAGGGAAGGCAGAAAACTGCCGGTGGCATAAGGAACCCGGCTGCCGATTTTCAGCTTGGCCGTCTGCCCGTCAGTCACTCTGACCTCAGGACTTTGCATAATATGAGTTTTGTTATCGTTCAAAACCGCCGCGGCAGTTACTCCGGGAAGAATCACAGCAATGTCCTTATATGACAGGGTGTTGATTGCCAAAGCCCCAACCGAAGCGGCTGAAGTAGTGGAAGTAGTGGTTGCCGAGGGAGGGAGCACGGCCGCCTCTACACCTAATCCCGGCGTAACCGACCCGCTAGAGGGGTTGACGGTTCCCAGCGACAGGCCCAAATCGCGAATTCGGTCGCGGTCGGCTTCCACGATGTTAATGTCGATCAAGATTTCCGCTTTGGCTCGATCCAATTGCCGCACGAGCTGTTCCGCTGCCGCCACCTTTGCCGGGGTATCCCGAATGATGATGGCGTTGGAGTCCGGATTGTCCATAATCCTCTGCAAACCCAACACTTGCTTAAGGGCAGTGGTAATGGCGGTGCGGTCAGCGGGTGCTAACGGGTTGGAAAGGTAGATTGCCTTCAAGACCTCATCGTCATAGTCCCGCCGGTTATTGGGGTTATCGGGAATAACCAAGATCGTGTTGGAAGTAACCACCCTCCAAAACGATTTGCTCTGCATCGCTACAAGATTCAGGGCATCTTCGATTCTTATGCCACTGAGATCTTCACTAAGCGGAGCCGGTCGAAAATCCGGCGTGAAAGCTACGTTTAGTCCCGCGAGCTTTCCTAGGGTTTCGAAGACCCTGCGGGTGTCAGCGGAAAGTTTAAAATGAGCAAGAGGTTCTTGGGGAAAGGGTTGTAGCTTCACCGCGGCCGGTTGGCTCTCCTCTTCGCGGGCTTTCAGCGCCTTTTGAAGGGCCTCTGTATGTGCCTTCTTTGTCTGCGCCTGCTTGGTCAGAATCCTATCCAGCTCCTGAGCCGCAGCCGCATTGGACGGATCAATGCGGGCGGCTTTCTGGAATTCTCCCGCCGCTTCATCCGCCCGGCCATCTTTTAACATCTGGCGACCGTTCCGGAGGTGGAGCAAGCTGGCATTTGTGCGAGCAATTTTCTCGTGGAGGATATATAAGGAGTTGGCAGGGTCAGCCTCTCTCGCCTTCTCATAGTCCACCAGAGCCGTATCCCAATCCTTCCGGTTCTCGGCCTTGTGTCCTTGATTGTAAGCGACGCTGTATCCGCCGCCGCAGCTTAGGAATGAGGTGACTAACCCCAACACCACTATCAGCCGCATTCCCTTATTAAGCATCCGTCTCCCCCGTAGTCAGAATCAAAACCCACCGTTGGGATTACCGGCCGTGAAAAAATTTGCCTGTAAGTCAAACCCGGTCAGTGACGAACCGAGTAGATTCACGCCCAGGTCTGTGAGAGCTGGGCTGCCCGATGCACCCATCTCATGGAGAGCTTGTGCGTTTTCCAGACCCGACAAGGGAAAATGCAAATATCCATAAAGTCTCTTGGATGCAGGTTTGCCGCCGGATTCTGTCTGGGCAGAAAGGAAGTTTCCTACGTCTTGCCCGGGGGACACCCTGACGGCCAGAACCAATATAGGATCAACACTCGTAGCCCGATACTGGTCCGCAAAAGTCTCCCCTTGCTTTACCAAATACACCTGTGATCCATCTGCCACAATGGCTTGCATTTCCCCATTCTGTGTTTCGACGTAGCCAAGGGTTTGGAAAACAAATGTGGCGGGTCCCGGTGAAGCCGGGGTCTCCTTCAAAGTAGGAGAGGCTCTTTGCCGCGTCCCTTTTGGCAATGCCGAGCGCGCTTGCTCATCTTTCCCCTTCCGGGGCGGCGGAGATTCAGATTCGGCCGGAGGGTCGTCAAGGACCTTGGCAGACTCTTCGGCTAACTCACTGGATTTGCAACTCGAACAGATTCCCGCAGAAAATTGAGGTGGCCTCTGCTGGTTCGAAGCCGAAAGCAAGTCCGGGGATGTCGTGGGTGCAATTGACGGAAGCGGTTGTGCATGCCTTTGGGGATCTTGTACTGCTTCCACGGCGTCGGCGGAGACGCTGACGGCGCGATAGCGTCCGGCGAAACGGTCACCTTGCCGGACGACATAGATTTCGTCGTCCTGGGCGAGGATCGCGGCGAGTTCACCATCGGCTTTCACCACGAACCCGAGCGGTTTGATCGTAACCGTTAGTTTGGTAGAGCTTGGAGTCAACCCACCCGGAGTCTCGCCAAAATTGGATGCAGCCGGGGCGCTCGGTTCTATCAATGTCGCGGCCGTTTCGCCATCCAGATCCATACGAGGTCGGCTCGGTGCCGATATATCAGCAGAACTGGAAGCTGGGGCCGGAACTTCGTACGCTGCGAGCGGCGTCACCGAAGCCGGAAGAAAAGCCGCCATGCCACTCATGTCAACCGAACTGTCAGTGATTGCGCTACTGCTGGCGGAGACCGCTGCCGCCAGTCGCGTCGAATCGTGAGCTGGGGTAGTCCCCTCCTGAGAAACATGCGGAGCTGATTGCGCCATGGTCACCGCCGGATTGTCAGGGACCAAGCGAACCGAATCCCCATCCGCCACCACAGCTTCCACCTTTCCATCAGCTTTTTGTACGTATCCTAAAGAATTTGCAACCTGTTCAGCGTCCTGAGGCGGCCCACTTCGACCTTCCGTCACAGCGCCAGGGGGATTCGTGGACTGAACCTGCGCATCAACCGCAGGCAGAGCGGAGACCGGTGCGGCGCCGTGAAGGTTCGGGGGACGGTCGGCCCCTGCAGCAACCATCAAAGCTTCTTGCCGGCCCGCAGCGACGGCCCCCAGCGGGGTCGAAGGCCCTTGCTCAACGCCGGCAGTCAACTCCTTGGATCCAGCGCCGTCAGGTTTAGCCATGGGTGATTCCACCAGGGTCTCATCGATTGCAGCCACGGAGTCGGGCGATACCTTGGTGACCCGGTACCTCTCCGCGATCAGATCACCTAGATGAACGACTTGGATTTCGTTTTCTTGCAAAATAATTGCTTCCAGTTGTCCCCCGGCCTTTTCCACGTAGCCGATCGTCTTAAATGTTTTCGGCGCCGGCGGAGCCGGAGGCACCTTCACGACCGCCACTTCTCTCGCCGCGGCAGGCTGGGGAACCCTCACGGGTTCGGGCTTAGGCTGTAGGTGTACTTGCCTCCCGGCAACTTCACGAGTCATCGCATGGCGATGTTTTACGGAATGCACCCGTACCGGCGCACAGACTTGCCGCGCCCAAGACCGTTGAACCCAAGGCGCCCGGAGAGATTTGTATTTTGCTCCCGCTGGCGCTGAAGCGTTCCCAAAGCGGGCTGGGGAAAGGGGTCGAAGTTTGAGGAGTGAATACAGGCAAACGCCTACGGTAACACCCAAGACGAAACTGACGAGTTGCCGGATAATCTTCACGAGTAACCTGATGGCCAAGGACTATGGTGAGACGCAGAAAGGATGGTGGGAGTATGCTCCTGCTAGAAATCCTATCCCCTAAAGCCAGAACCTGCGCCCATGGACCGTAACGCCGCCTGGCGCTGGCAGAGTCCCGCGGCGGCTGCCGCACAGTTTTTCAATTCAGCCCTGCCCAAGCCCCTGCCACATCTCACACTTCGTCGTATTCTGGTACTTCTTAGACATCATAACAGGGGATGCACAAAAAGCAATCAAGGAAAGCTCCCAGGGCGCCGTCAAAGTCTAATGGGGTTGAAAGTGACTCCTCATCTGCCCTCCTCCGTCGGGCACCCTCTCCCCAGGGAGAGGGCTGTGATTTGATTTCTCTCCCTCTCCCGTGGGGAGAGGGGGGACCGCAAGGCGGGGGGTGAGGGATTTCTCCGCAGGTAGCGCATTAATGGCGATAGAGGTATGCGACGCCCGCGACTTTGGCTGGACCCTGGGAAAGCGGCCGGGCAGGGCACATGCACAGCCACGCCACAAAACCATTTGGTGATGGTAGGATGAAAGATGATTTTTGACGGGCCTGAGCTCAGGGGCGAGTGGTATGATAGCCGCCATATTTTCACGGGAGAGGAAACTTCCATGGCCAAGGTTTTGCGATGTCGTGACCTGGGGATGGACTGCCCCAAAGAAGTGCGCGCCGAAACTGAAGAACAACTCTTGCTGCTCGCGGCGGAGCACGCCGAAAAAGATCACGGCATCTCCGCCGCCATGCTCCCTCCCTCCATCCTGGCAATGGTCAAATCCGCCATCAAGGATGAGTAAGCTCAGCCGCCAGTTGTCCGTCATCAGTCGTCAGTAAAAGTCATCCCGTGCGCGGGGCGTGCGACTTGGAAATAATCAGAGTGGCCTTGCAACGGCGGGGCTGAACAGGCTGCGGAAAAACGTCCCAATACTGTCATTCTGAGGAGCCAGCAGGCGACGAAGAATCTGTAGTCGCTTGAAAATTCAAATTCAGATCCTTCGCTGCCGCTCAGGATGACAGCTTGGACGTGTTTTTCCACAGCCTGTTCTGCCCCGCCCTTCCTGCAACCCCCTAATAGTGTCCTGGCGCCGTGAGCAATGCGGGCTAGCGGCGTTCGCCACCGGAGTGATGTTCCTCAACTCGCTCATGCCCCTGGTGAGAGGCGTTGCGCTCCGCCTCACTGCGTCCGATCATTTGATGCTGCTCCGCGCCGCGCGCCCCACTCCAGCGTTGGAAACCGTGGTAGGGATGGACGTAGGAACCGCGATTGGCCCAGTTCCGTCCCCAATGCGCCCCGCCGATGAACAGTTCGTGTCGATCCCAGAAGAAATTACTGGAGCCCCATCCCCATGGGGCAAACGCGAAACCCAGCGTTATGCCAAAGCCAAAGCCGATGGCGCCGCCAATAAAAAATCCGGGCCGGGGCGGATAGAATACGATCAGCGGATCATACACAGGAACGCAGACAAAGGCCGGATTCACCGGCAAGATGGTGACATAGGGGCCACCCGCCACCACCACCTGCCCGTTGCTTCGCAGGTAGCCGTAATCCCTGGCCTTTTTCCGCTCCCTCTGCACCGCATCCATCACATCCTGCTGCTGCGCCAGAAAGGCGTTGCCCAACTCGGCCGTCCAGTTCATGTCCGAAGCCATCATCTCCAGCACGGATGGAAAGGGCAGCAGCGCTTGCACGCTGGGATCCCACGTCAGGTGGTCCGCGGCGATGGCTCTGGCCAAGCCATCCCCGGTCAGATAGTGGTGCTCATCCGCATATTTGGCGGCGTCGGGAATTTGATCAGGGTAGGTCGCCGCGGCAAGAATTTGGGCAAGCAGCGGGTCCGGATAGAGGGCGATTCGGGTAACCAGTTTGTCAAGTTCCTCCGGAGGATAAGATGGGGGCGCCTGAGCCGTGACGAGCCCGGAAGTTCCTCCCGTGAGGAGGGTCAACAAAAACGTCATGAGAATGGTTTTTTGCAGTCGAGGTGAATGTCGCACGGTTCCTCCTATTCAGAATGGATTGCTACCTAGCCCCGCACCTAAATAATGACGTTTAGCCCAGCCGCCAGGTTTCGTCAAATTGTGAAAATCCATCGGACTGCCTCGGAAAACAACGGCCCGGCCGGAAGCAGCCACTCGACAAAAACCCAAGCCCGCCCATGAATCCGCCAGGGAATCGGGCAGATGCTGGCCCATGTATACCCCAGTAACTCCAATGCTTTTCACGTAAGAGGTTGGAGGAAATGATTCATCCCTCTGTTCCCGCGAGCCCCCTCTCCCCCAAGGGGGCGAGGGCTAAGGTCAAAACTCAAAAAACCCCTCTCCCTTGGGGAGAGGGGAGACCGCAAGGCGGGGGGTGAGGGGGCCTATTCAACCCCATCGGACTTTGACCTGGCCCGGAGCGAGTTGATTTTGACCTTGAAAGAGCGTAGATTGAGTATAGGGGTGGGGTCCTCCGCCCCGCCGGGAAGGGTGTTATGCGGAAATGGGTTAAGGCTTTCGTTCTGGGATCGGTTTTCGTCGGTCTGGCCGCGGTGAGCGGTTTTGCTCAGCAGACCGCCAATGCCAACGGCACCTCGCTGGGTGACATCGCCCGCCAGCTCAAAGCCAAGAAAGCCAAAGAGGCCAAGCCGGTCCTCGTGATCACCAACGACAACATTGCCCGGCCCAAAGATGACACGTCCGGACTCAGCGCCGGCGCGCCGGCAAAGAGTTCCACTAACTCCGCTCCGGAAGAGTCAGAGGCGCCCGTGGCAGGCCATGACGAGAAGTACTACCACCTGCGCATGGGAAACCTGCAAAGCACCCTCGATACCCACCAGCGCGAACTCGAAGTGCTGCAACAGAAGCTCGGGCAGAATCAGAT
>Ga0182030_10015862_pt1 | contig 14732 bp, 15 predicted proteins | sample 812S3MmetaG_FD_121299 | JGI IMG/M metagenome (GOLD analysis project Ga0182030, IMG submission 121299) | Permafrost microbial communities from Stordalen Mire, Sweden - 812S3M metaG (Illumina Assembly) | ecosystem: Environmental > Terrestrial > Soil > Wetlands > Permafrost | place: Sweden... | reverse complement strand
TGGACCTGGCCACGCACCTGCACCGCACCGAGCGCCTGCGTCACGGCGCGACGCTTTCCGACGTGACGTCGGAGATCGCTGCCGCCCTTCATGTTCGTTCCACGCTGGCGCCGATGTCGAACCAGCGCGTGCGGACGCGCCTCTCGACTCCCGCGGGCGAGTTGGAATTCCAAACGTATTTCGTGAAACGGCGCGCGCGCGATCGGGTAACGGCCATGCGTTTCGAAGGCGCTTCCGAGGCGGCGCCCGCACCGGGTGTACTGCAGGCGATCGAAAACGCAGAGGCGGTTATCCTTTGTCCGTCGAACCCTTTTATCAGCATCGGGCCGATTCTCGCCGTGCCCGGCATTCGCGAGGCGCTGCAGTGCAGGAGGGACAGGGTAGCGGCGATCTCACCGATCGTGGGTGGCCGTGCGCTCAAAGGGCCCGCGGCGAAAATGATGAAGAGCATGCATCTGCGAGCCGCGGCGGCGCAGGTTGCGAAACTCTATGTGGATTTCATCAGCGTGTTTGTGATGGACGAAGTGGATCGCAGACAGACCGCGCAGGTGGAGGCTTTGGACATGCGGCCTGTGGTTACCAACACAATCATGCGCGGGCTGCGCGAAAGAAAGGCGCTGGCGCGGGTGGTCGTCCGCGAACTGGGAGTGAGCGCTTGATCTTCGCCATCCTTCCGGTCAAGAGCCCGAAAAATGCCAAGCAGCGGTTGAAGGATTTTCTTGCCGTTGAGCAGCGCGAGACTCTGGCTCGCATGCTCTACCGGCAGACGCTGGCCAGGCTGTGCGAGGCTGAGGGCATCGATCGGGTGGTGGTCGTCACCAGTGATTTCGAGGCCGCCGAACACGCACGCCGATCGGGGGTTCTGGTCTTTGAAGAAGCCGAACAGGTGAGCCACAGTGTCTCCGCCGACGCGGCTTGCCTGCGCGCCATGGAACTGGGAGCGTTGACAGTATTGCTCGTGCCGATCGACGTCCCGACAGCGACGCCGGCCGATTTCAGCCGGCTCGCGGCTTCTGCGCGGGATAAGCCAGGGCTGATCGTGGTTCCATCCTCCGATGGCACCGGCACCAATGCGTTGGCGCGCACGCCGCCCGATTGCATCGAGAGCCGATTCGGTCCCGGCAGCTTCCGCAAGCATCTCGACCAGGCGCTCGCGAAAGGACTGGCCGCGGACGTTCTGCGGCTTCCCGGGCTGATGTTCGACATTGACACTCCCGAGGATGTGGGTGAACTATTGGCCCGCGAACACGATTGCCAGGTTTCCTCGTTCCTGCGAGTGGCATGCGCCTCGAAATAGCCGCGCTCTCCACCCTGCCTGAAGTGCGGCCGGGCGACGACCTTGCCTTGCTGATTTCGAAAGCGGCGGCCCGCGAAGGACAAATCATCGATCGTTCGGTAGTGCTTGCGGTGGCGCAGAAAATCGTCTCGAAAGCGGAAGGCGCCATCGTCGATCTGCGCGAAATTCAACCTTCGGCGCTCGCGCTCTCCTGGGCCGCGGAATACAGTAAAGACCCGCGTCTGATCGAACTGATTCTCAGCCAATCGCGGCGAGTCGTGAAGATGGACCGCGGCGTTCTGATCACGGAAACCCCTACCGGGCTGGTTTGTGCAAACGCGGGTGTGGATCAATCCAATGTGGATCAATCCAACGTCGAGAGCGACGATTTCGCGACGGTGCTGCCGAACGATCCCGACGCGTCGGCGCGCTTGCTCCGCGTGAGCCTCGGGTGCGGCGCCGTCATTATCACCGATACGTTTGGCCGGCCCTGGCGCGAAGGTCTGGTGGACGTGGCCATTGGCGTTTCCGGACTCGATCCTTTGGACGATCTTCGCGGACATGTGGACCGGCGCGGCCGGAAACTGGCCGGTACGATCGTGGCGCGTGCCGATCAGTTGGCTGCTGCGGCGGGCCTCCTGATGCCCAAAGCCGGGGGATGTCCGGCCGTGCTGATCCGGGGTTTCGAGTGGAAGCCCGCAGAAGCGTCCGCCCGTCTGCTCCTCCGCAAGCCTGAACAGGATCTTTTTCGCTGACGTGTAAATTAATGCAGCAGGGCCGCGGCGAGTTCACGCCACTCGCGTAACGGCAACGATTTGGGATCCGCTGTGAGCACCTGAATACACACATGGTCGGCGCCAGCAGCGTGATGTTCGCGAATCCGGTTCCGGATCGCACTCAGATCGCCCCACGCGATGATGGAGTCGATGAGCCGGTTGGTTCCGCCGTCTTTGAAATCGCTTTCGTCAAAACCGAGCCGCAGCAGATTGTTGGCGTAGTTGGGCAGCGTCAGATAGAAGCCGAGGAACGCGCGGGCAGTTTCGCGCGCCTTGCCCGGATCCGTTTCCAGCACGACCGCTTGTTCGGGACACAGGTACCGATCGTTGCCCAGAATCTTCCGCGCTTCCGCGGTGTGTTCCGGATTCACGTTATAGGGGTGCGCGCCGTCCGCGCGTTCACCGGCCAGTTGGAGCATCTTCGGTCCCAGCGCAGCTAGGACACGCACCGGTTTGGTAGCCGGAGGCACGGAGTTGTAAGGGGCTTTGTCCATGGCATCCAGATAGGCGCGCATGGTCGCGACCGGCTTCTCATAGCGATGGCCGCGCAGCTGTTCGACAAGCGGAACATGGCTGACTCCCAGCCCAAGGAGAAATCGGTTGGGATACGCCTCCGCGAGAGTTTTCTGCCCGGCGGCCATAGCGACCGCGTCGCGGGCGTAGATGTTGGCAATTCCAGTGGCGATCACCATTCGAGTAGTGCCCGCCAGAAGCAGGCCCGCATTGGTCAGCGCCTCGCGCCCGGCAGCTTCGCCAAACCAAAGAGCTCCGTAACCGAGTTCCTCCAGTTCGCGAGCGATCTCCTGTGCTTTCGCGGCCGGATGATCCTCCAGTTGGCGCGTCCAGATTCCGATGGGACCAATTTGTATCGATGTCTGTGCCATGATTCGCCTCCGATTCTCCCTTCGGATTATGTCAGCACCCGGAGGCTCTCTACCCTTGGGGCCGCGACCGCGCCGCACAAGGGATTTTAAGTGAATCAATGAGGCTGAAACGTGATCCGAACCATTTTCAAGCGCTGTTCAACGACGCGGTTCGCGGGCTGTCGCAAGGCGGAGCGCGGCTCCCGGCGACAGCACGCGGGATTCCATGGTTTTGCAGTCAGGCGGTCCACTCGGCGGTCACGGCCAATTGACCGTGAGACGAACGCTCCCCGCCATCAACACACGCGCAGCCTCTCTGCGAAATGCCGGTTCGTTATCGCGTATTGATTTCATCACTGGCAGACCGCGTGTAGCGATTGCGCGCATGGCACACACCGCTAAGCATACGAAGCCGGCGTCTGAGAGGCACCCATGAAAGCAGCCCGCTGGCATGGCAAACACGAAATAAGCGTTGACAGCGTCCCCGATCCCCAAATCCTCGACACGCGCGACGCGATCATCCGCGTCACAACCACGGCGATCTGCGGGTCCGATCTGCATATCTACGACGGGGTCATTCCCACGATGGAGGACGGCGACATCCTGGGTCACGAGTTCATGGGAGTTGTGGAAGAGGTCGGCAGACAGAACGGCCTGAAAAAAGGTGACCGCGTCGTCGTTCCTTTTCAGATTGCCTGCGGTCACTGCTCGTATTGCCAAAGAGGACTCACTGCGCTATGCGATAACACCAATCCCAACGCAGACAAGATGAGAGCACTCTATGGGCAGCCGGCAGCGGGCTTGTTTGGCTACTCGCACCTTTACGGCGGCTATCCGGGGGGACAAGCCGAATACGTTCGAGTCCCATGCGCCGACTTCGGCGCCTTTAAGGTTCCCGATGAGCTGACGGACGAGCAGGTTCTGTTCCTCACCGATATCTTTCCAACCGGCTTCATGGCCGCGGAGAATTGCGGCATTGAACCGGGCCAGACGGTGGCCGTTTGGGGATGCGGACCGGTGGGACAGTTCGCCATTCGCAGTGCATTTCTGCTCGGCGCCGGGCGCGTCATTGCACTGGACAACGTGCCCGAACGGCTGGAAATGGCGCGCGCGGCGGGCGCGGAGACGCTGGAAGACGGTACGGACGCCCTTCAGGCGAAACTCCGTCAGCTGACACACGGCCGCGGGCCTGATCATTGCATCGATTGCGTTGGTATGGAAGCCCACGGGACTACGGTCGATGCCATCTACGACCGCGTGAAGACCGCCGTCATGCTGGAAACGGACCGCTCTCACGCGCTGCGCTCCGCGATTCAGGCATGCGCCAAGGGTGGCACCGTTTCGATACCTGGCGTCTATGGCGGCTTACTGGACAAATTCCCGCTGGGAGCGGCTTTCGCCAAAGGTCTGACTCTGAAAATGGGTCAGACCAATGTTCATCGTTATCTTCCACGCCTCCTGGATTACATTCTCAAGGGCAAGATCGATCCGGGTTTTGTGATTACCCACAGGCTTCCGCTGGAGGATGCTTCGAGCGCTTATAAGACCTTTCACGACAAACAAGACAAGTGCATCAAAGTGGTCCTCAAGCCGGCATCTGCCTGACACCGGTGCTGCGGCCGCGGCTCCGGAGGTTTGTGGGAGCCGCAGCCGCGGGCAAGCGGTTAACCGGCTTTGGATTCTGGCTCAGCCTGCTTGCGATGCATCTCTGCCGCAGTATCCGCCGCGATTTTGCCGGCCGCGGCGAAGAGCTTATTCCTGAAGGAACCCGCCACCACGTAGGCGTCTCCGGCCAGCAGCGCTTCTATCCCCTGATGTGCAACTTCGGTGGGGTCATCCTTCTCGCTCTGCCCGACTTTAGTCCCGTCCATGCCCGCGCGTGGAAGAAATTGGTCTCCGTTGGCCCCGGCATAAGGGTGGTGATCTTCACGTTCGTGTCCTTCAGTTCATTGCGTAAAGCATCGGCGAATGACGTCAGAAATGCTTTCGACGCGCCATAAACGGCTTCCAGCGGAGCGGGCGCCTGACCGGCAATGGACGACGTGATAAGAATTTTGCCCTCATTCCTCTCCACCATGTCTTTCAGTACACGCTTGGCGAGATGCACCGTGGAGGTCACGTTCACATTGATGATTTCGAGTTCCTGTTCGAGATCGGTCTCGCGCGTGAAATCGCCGCCGACTCCCAACCCTGCATTCAGTGCAACAATTTCCAGGGGACGTCCCGCGGATTTCAGCTCGTTGTGGAATTTTTCCACGCCTTCATAAGTTCCGAGATCCGCCTGCACCGGTAAGACGATGCTCTCATTGCTTTGAATTTGTCCCGCCGCGTTGGCAATTGCGTCGTCTTCCGCCGCAATAATCAGATCGTAGCCTCGGCGGGACAGTTCCTTTGCCAACTCCAGTCCGATGCCGCTGGAGGCTCCGGTGACGGCCGCCAGCGGTTTTGTGTGTGGTGTGCTCATACACCCCGGACAGCAGTTGCCCGGCCACCGGGACCGCACTCCCATATGGCGGCAGAATTGCCTTCAGCAGGACGGTTTGAAAAATACGTCCCGTCTTCAGCACCTGCCGCGCGACCCCGAGAAATCAGCCCGCGTGGCAGGGCTGCGCTATATCAGCGACCAGTCACCGGGTATCGCCAGAATCGCCGCCGGCAAAGGCTTCCGGTACGTCGACACCAGCGGGAAATCGATTCGCGACAAAGAGCAACTGAAGCGAATTCGGTCGCTCGTGATCCCGCCTGCATGGGCGAAGGTCTGGATTTGTGCCGATCCCGCGGGGCACCTGCAGGCCGTCGGTTTCGACGCGCGCGGCCGCAAGCAGTACCGTTATCACCCCGCGTACCGAGCTCTGCGCAATCTCACGAAGTTTCACGGCATGCCGGAAATCGCGCGCGGCATAGCGTCAGTGCGCGAACGCGTCCGGCATCACCTCACTCTGTCCGGCATGCCGCGGGAAAAGGTTCTGGCCGCGCTGATCCGCTGCATGGACGTCACCGGAATTCGCGTCGGCAATGAGCAATCGGCCTCCGAGAACCATACCTTCGGTCTCACAACCCTGCTGAACCGGCATGTCGAGATCAATGGCGCGACGCTGATATTCCGCTTCACTGGTAAAAGCGGCGTGAAGCACGAGTTGAAGATTTCCGATCGCCGTCTGGCACGGATCGTGAGGCAGTGTCACGATCTGCCGGGTCAACGGCTCTTCGAATATGTCGATGAGGGCGGGGAACTGCGCTCTGTTTCGTCGAGCGATGTGAACACTTATCTGTCGGAACTGTCCGGACAGGAATTGACCGCCAAGGATTTTCGTACCTGGGCAGGCACGGTGGAATGCGCCATCGCGCTGCGGGATATCGGCGCGTTTTCTTCCGAGACGCAGGCAAAAAAGAACATCGTTGCGGCGATCAGGACTGCGGCAGAACGGCTCGGGAACCGCGCCGCGACATGCCGCACATATTACGTTCATCCGGCTATCACCGATGCGTACCTTGCCGGCGACCTTCTCTCGGTGATGCGGCAGCCCCACGACCCGGAAGGGCACCTGACCGCCGACGAGGAAGCGGTCCTGAGCGTCATTACCCGGTACAGCCGCACTCTTGCGCAGCAGGCCGTGAGCGCCGTCGGCGCGTGACACCTCACCCCACCAGCCCGCGGGCTCGCCCCCGGAGCCGCGTCTCGATGCACTCGCGCGTAGAATGGTCCGTAAAAGGACCCGCCTTGCCGTACGTTCCCAAACCGATCGACAATTCTGACACTGAGCTCAGTAAGCAACTCGAGCCGCTGATCGAAAGGCTTGCGGAAAATATCCACGAACTCTGGGCGAAGGGGCGCATCGCCGAAGGCTGGACACCCGGTACGCGGCGCGACGACGCGAAACGGGAGACCCCATGGCTCATTTCCTACAGTGAGCTGCCGGAATCAGAGAAGCAGTACGACAGAACGATGGCCGTCGAGACTCTGAAATCCATCGTTCATTTGGGTGGACAAATCGAACCGCCACGCAGCACTGACGCTTCTGGTTCGCTGCATGATGGTTTGGGACGCTGGGTTCCCGGACGCAGGCCGCCGGGCAGTTACGCGGAGTATCGGGATCTGGGCAATCGGGCGAATGAAATCGGCGAGTCCCTGTTTGCTTTCGACATCGCTAATGAAGGTCTTGGGTTCTGGAAAGCCGATCCCGCTCTGCTGCAGATTAAGGCGCTGGCGCTGGCGCGTATGGGCTCGGCTGAGCAGGCGCGAAACCTGCTTTCCGCCCTGGCGGGGGCAGGCGACGAAGAAGCCGCCGGGATTTCAGCCCGCACCTTCAAGGATCTCTGGCTGCGGACCGGTGACATCTCGGACCTTCGGCAGGCCCGCGACAACTACCTCGACGCCTATCAAAGCCGGCCTGACCACTACTGGACAGGCATTAACGCGGCGACGCTTTCCTGGGCGCTGGGTGAAGCCGAAAAGGCCGTCGCTCTGGCCGGACGGATCTCCGCGGACTGCGTGGCACGGCTTCCCGCGCCCGGCCCTCCCGCAACAGGCAACGCCAACTACTGGCTGAGGGCGACTCTCGCCGAAGCGGATCTCGTACTGGCTGCCTCTGCCGGTACGGAGGCGTCGGATCTGCGCTGGCGCAACGTGGAAAATCTGTACGGTCAGGCCCGCGCCGTTGCCGGCGACAACTTCGGTAACGTATTCAGCACCTGGCGGAATGCCCGGATTATTCTCCGGCAACTGCCCGCAGTGATCGGGGAGCGCATCGAGCAGGCTTTTCAGGTGCCGCGCGTGGCCGTCTTCGCGGGGCATCGCATGGACACCCCGGAACGCACACAGCCGCGCTTTCCCCCCGAAATTGCGGACAAGGTAAAACAGGCGATCAAAGATCATCTCCGCCGCGTCAATGTGGGTGTGGGTTTCGCCATGCCGGCCGCCGGCTCCGACATCCTTTTTCTTGAGGCAGTCAGCGAACTCGGCGGCAAGATTCACATCGTGACGCCCTGCGATGAGGCACAGTTCCTCGCCGAGAGCGTGGCCGATGCGGGGGAAGAGTGGGTGGGCCGCTATCACGCATTGATGGAGAAAGCCGAGGAAGTCATCGTAGCCAGCGAAGAGAAAGTTGTCATGGGCGGTCTCTCGTTCCAGTATGCAGCGGATGTGCTGGACGGACTGGCTGCTATCCGCGCCCGCCAGTACGGAACCGGATCATCGCATGTCGCGGTGTGGAATGAATTGCCCGGCGACGGACCTGGCGGAACCTGTGACGCGGTCGAGCGCTGGAGGTCCACGGGCGCCCAGGTTCACATCATCAATCCGCTCCGGTTCGCGGGCGGTCCGCCGCATGCCGCTGCGGCAGTTGCGGCTTCCGCGCAGTCGGCTCCCGAATCACGCCAGACCGGCGCGGAGATCGATGCCGGGGTGCGGGCCATGATTTTCGCGGATGTCAGGCATTTCAGCAGGCTGACCGAAGGACAGATGCCGGTGTTCCTGCGCGGGTTCATATCGCCGCTGGCTCAACTTCTGGCCAGCCTGAATCCGGCGCCCGAGTTTCAGAACACGTGGGGCGATGGTTTTTTCTTTGTGTTCAGGACCGTTGGCGACGCCGGCCGCTTCGCGCTCAGGCTGCGCGATGCTGTGAACGGGATCGATCGCGCGGCGCTCGGTCTTCCCGAGGATATGCATCTGCGCATTGCGATTCATGCGGGCCCTGTTTTCCGCTTCATGGACCAGATCATCGGCAAACATAACTTCATGGGCTCGCATGTCAACCGCGCGGCGCGCATCGAACCCGTGACCGTGCCCGGCCGTATTTACGCTACCGAAGCATTTGCCGCCCTCGCAACCCTTCAGGCGCCCGGACAGTTCCGCTTCGACTATGTCGGCAAGGTGCCACTGGCCAAGGATTTCGGGCGCTTTGCGCTCTATGACGTCAGCCTGGAGTAGCGAACCACGATCAGCTGTCCGTGTGTGACCGCGCCGGCAGTGCGGGGACTTTGCGAGAATAGGCCTGATCCTTTCTGCCCATGACAGATCAGTCTCACGCCACCGTCGCCTTATCGAAAATCGGCCCGAAGATTCCCGCCGACCGCAACCTCCCGTTCCACGAAAGCCTCATCCACATGTTCCGGCACGCGGTGGAGTGCAGGCCGGAGGGCGTCGCCGTGATTTATCAGGATCCGCACACGCCCCGATCCATCACCTACCGGGATTTCGGGCGCGCGGTCAACGGGCTGGCGGCGCAACTCGCATCGCTCCGCCTCGCACCCGGACCGATCGTCGTGATGATGCCCAACACCATCGAACTGGATGTCGCCCTGATGGCGGTCATCAGCGACGACAGACAGGTCGCGCCGGTGAACCCCTTCTTTCACGTAGCCGAGATCGGCAAGGTGCTCGACGGCTTCGATCCGCGGGCCATCGTCTGCCATCCCACCACGCAGGAAAAAGCGGAAGAAGTCGCGGCGAAGATGGGGCTCCCTCATGTCATCACCGTGGGCTTCGAAACCCTGGCGCAGTGGACATCGGACGCCCGCCTCGATGCGGCGCCCGCGAAGATGCCCCGCGCCGATGATCTGGCTCTGTCGATCTTCACGGGTGGTTCGACCGGCGTGCCGAAGGGTGTCAACCATACGCATCGCGGCCTGATGTGGGGGCTGATTCAGCATGTCAGCGTCTGGCCGGTTCCGTTCGGCGAGGCCGTGTTTCTCAATGTTGCCCCGATGTTCCACATCTGGGGGCTGACGTATGCCACCTGGGTGCCGATCTTCACGGGCGGAACACTGGTCATGATCCCGAGGTATGAGCCCGACGAAGTGGTGCGCGCGCTGGCACAGTATCGTGTCACCGTTTTTGCCGGCGGCCCCGCGCCCATTTATCTTGGTTTGCTGCGCAGCCCGTTGTTCGATCAGGTCGATCTCTCGGCGCTGAAATATTGCCCCTCAGGCGGCGCGCCCTGTCCGGAGGACCTGCATCGCGAATGGCTCCGGCGTACGGGCTGCCCGCTGCTCGAGGGATGGGGAATGTCCGAAGGCGCTCCGTTTTGTCTCAATCACTACAGTGGCGAGCGCAAACTGCTGTCCGTCGGCAATCCCGTGCCCGAGACCGAAGTGGAAGTGGTCGATCTCGAAACCGGTACGCGCGTGCTTCCCGTCGGTGAAGCGGGTGAGGTACGCGTACGCGGCCCGCAGATGATGACCGGCTATCACAACAAGCCCGAGGAGACCGCCTGGGCGCTGCGCGACGGCTACATGTATACCGGCGATATCGGTTACGTAGACGGCGACGGGTTCCTGTTTCTGGTCGACCGCAAGAAGGACATGGTGATCGTGGGCGGCTACAACGTCTACCCGCGTGAAGTCGACGAGGTGCTGTTCAACCACCCCGCGATCCGCGAAGCGGCCACGGTCGGCAAACGCGACGATCGCCTCGGCGAGGTCGTCGTGGCTTTTGTGGCTCTCAAGAGCGGCGCGACCCTCGACGAGGAAGCGTTCTTCGAATACTGCAAAGAAAACCTGGTTAAGTACAAGCGGCCGGTTGCCGTAACGTTTATCGACGCGCTGCCGCGTACGGGAACGAACAAGATCGACAAGATGACGTTGAGGACAATGGCTGCCGGGCAACTATAATTCCGGTTGATGGCCTCTTCCGGCTCGTCCACGCGCGGGGCGCTCGTCATCTCGCTCGATTTCGAACTCCACTGGGGGGTTCGGGACCGCATGAAAGCGGACGGACCTTACAGCCGAAACCTGTTCGGCGCACGATCCGCCGTCCCCCGCATGCTCAGGCTGTTCCAGGAGTTTGATGTCTCGGCAACATGGGCAACCGTCGGTTTTCTCTTCGCCCGCAACCGCGACGAACTGATGGATTTCGCGCCGTCTGAGCGCCCCCGGTATCACAATGTGCAGCTCGATCCCTTTCGCGAAAGCATCGGCCGCAATGAGGCGGAAGACCCACTGCACTTCGCGCCGTCTTTGCTGGAAACGATCCGCGCGGCTGGCCGCCAGGAAATCGCTTCTCACACTTTCTCGCATTACTATTGCCTCGAACCGGGCCAGGATGCGGCCGCTTTTCGGGCCGATCTGACAAGCGCGCGGAATATCGCCCTGAGTACCCTGGGAGTAAACCTCCGCTCTCTGGTGCTGCCGCGTAATCAGTTCAATCCCGCCTATGCGGCCATCATTCAGGAAGCCGGGTTTCTTTGCTGCCGCGGGAATCAGTCCGGCAGCATCTACGCGGCATCCGACTTCGAAAGCGCGTCCGCGTTATTCCGTCGCGCGGCGCGTCTGGCCGATGCTCATCTTCCGCTGGTGCCGGATTGCCTGCCATCCTGGCAGCACGTCTCCGGAGGCGCGCCCCTGTGCGACGTGCAGGCCAGCCGTTACCTCCGCCCATGGAACCCGCATTTGTCCGTTCTCGACCCACTCCGTGCCCACAGGATCATGGCCGGTATGCGGGCTGCGGCGCGTAACTCGCGCCTCTACCACCTTTGGTGGCACCCTCACGATTTTGGAGCTCACCTCGACGAGTCGATCGCCTTTCTGTCGCGCATTCTGACGGAGTTCCGCGCCCTGCGCGACGAGTTCGGTTTCCAGTCGATGTCAATGGCGGAAGTTACCGAATCCGCTTCCCGCTTCGCCGCGGCGGTTACCGATCCGGCACCTTTTGAGGCCGCGCGATAGTATCGAGAAGCGTGGCCGAAAAAATCGGAGTCTTAGTTGAAGCGGATCCCGGGCCCGGGATTCTCTACCAGTTGACCGCGGTGATGGCCCGTCATGGCGCCAACATCACTTCCGTCGACATCGTCGAGGAACGCCAGACCTACTTCGAAATAGACGTCACCGACGGCCCCGCGCTTCTCCGCGATCTCGAACAGTTGCCCATCGTGCACGCCGTCTCGCAGGTGAAAACGTTTCAGGCTGTCTTCGGCAAGCGCATCATCATCATCGGCGGCGGTGCGCAGGTCGGACAGGTGGCGATCGGCGCCATCTCCGAGGCCGACCGCCACAACATACGCGGCGAGCACATCTCCATCGATACGATCCCCCTGGTCGGTGAACAGGAACTTGCCGACGCCGTCCGCGCCTGCGCCCGTCTGCGCCGCGTGAAGGCTTTGGTGCTCGCCGGTTCGCTGATGGGAGGCGACATCCAGCGCGCCGTGCTGGAAGTACGTGCCCAGGGGATGCTGGTTGTCAGCCTCAACATGGCGGGAAGCGTTCCCGAAGCCGCCGATCTGGTCGTCTCCGACCCGCTCCAGGCCGGCGTTATGACCGTCATGGCAGTTGCCGAGACGGCGAAGTTCAGCGTCGCCCGCCTCAAACGTCGCGTTTTCTGACCGCTCCTGCCCTTTCGGCGAATGCCGCAAAACACTCTAACCGCCGACGAACTCCGGCAGAAACCGCAAACAGCTAAAGCGACTTACAAAGGCGACGACCCCGAGGATTTCGCGAAGTCACTCGAGAGGACGCTGGATTCGCTGCGAACCCGGCATGGCGATCGCGTTCCCGCCGTCGACGCCTTCGCCGTAGCTGTGTTCTACGCGGCAGGTCTCGGCGCGGCCTCCACGTTCGGCGAAGTCCGCATCACCCGCGATGGCGATGACGGCGCCATCTTTACCGGCATCGGCAGCCTTGGCCGAATGAAGCACATCCACTGGAGCGATTTCCGCGGCGCCGCGGCCGCGGCCGTCTCGGTTTACGCCGGCGCGCGTTTCACCCGCACGCGCCGCTACGTTGCGCTGACCGGCGCTTCGAAGCGCGTTGGGTTCGGCGCGAATCTCAGCGACGACCAGCTTGCCTTCATCGCGTATGTGCGCGAACAGCTGTTCGGAAAAGCTATTTCCAATCTTCCATAGCCTTCCTCGGAAGAGAGTCGGGCAGGAAGTCCAGCAACTCCAGCCGCACACCGTTCGGATCCGTCGCGTTCGTGATGCTCGTCTTCGTCGCTCCCGTTCGCGGATCGTCCACCTTCAACCCGCGCGTGCGCAGCGTCGCCACCGTCGCATTCAGGTCCAGCGGCCAAATCCCGATATGGCTCAGCCCGACCGGCCGCTCCGCCGTCGCCTGGCCCAGCTCAATGAACGTGTCGCGCGTTACCTGCAGGTAAGCCAGCGTCGGCTTGCCGCTGTTATCCCGGATCGTGAATGCTTCGCGCAGCCCCAGCGTCTTCGTGTAGAAGCGCATCGATTCGTCGAAATCCTTCACATAGATTCCGACGTGATTCAGCCGCAGGCCCGTGCCCGACGCCGTTTGCGCCGCACCCGGCTGCATCACAAACATCCCCGCAATCATTCCCGCCGCAAACAACGCGAAACCGCTTAACACGTTTTTGCGGGCACCCGCGTCCCCGCCTGTCCATCTGCGCATCGTTATTCTCCCTTGCCCCTTGATCGCTCTCCTTTGACTTGTGCGTGCGCCCCAGGGCCCGCCACGTTCCTTACGTGACGAACACATGGGTGAGCCGCGGATCCACCGCCACGCCGCCGTAATTCGGGCCGCCTTGCTGCCCCTGAAAGATGACGCGAAATTCCTGGCTACGGTACGGCGTGTATGCGCCCGCTCGCCCGTCTCGCGCTCCAGAAAAGACACGCCCTGAAGTGTTTTCGTGGAGCCGGCGAAACTGACGCCTACTTTGCTTCGCAGGGCATCGGCATCCACTTCGAGCCGTTCGGCTCCATCTTGAAGTGCGTGCTGGTGATGAACGGCTGATTCAGATACATCGGGTCGTCCACCACCGTGGTGATGATCAGGTAAGACGTGCCGTCGGTTTCATTAGTGCGGCTGTAGTATTCGGTGAGAACGGTGTTCGCGCTGTAAGGCACGCCGTTCTTGCGCAGATAGCCGGGCTTGAGATGCGTGGTGACCACTTTGAGCGAACCCGCGCGCATCGGTCCGCGCGCGCCGCGTCCGGGAGGAGGTCCATCCCACGAGGCGACCGAATAACCCTGCAGCGAGGGCTTCTCATCCGCCGCCGGCGTGCCGCCGAAATGGAAGGTGCGCGTCTGTTCGCCCGAGTCCATTTCGACTTTGAGCGTGTTGTCGTCGGTCCATGTGATGTGCAGGCGTCCCGGTACGCGCATCAGGCCAGGCGCGCCATAAGACTTGCACTGCTCGCCGGCTGCGATGTCTTTGTCGGGATCCCACTGGTTCGCCATCGCACGGCCCGGGCCATTAATCGGAACGCTGGCAAAATCCCCTTTCGCGGGCGTGACCATGCGGAAGCGCCAGTCCTCGGTGACGAGCGAAACCCAGTAGCCCGTAAGGTCCTCAGGTGCGTTCTGCTTCGGCGTCAAAGGCGCGGGCGGAGGGCCGCCAGGACCGCCGCGTCCGCCCTGTCCGAACATGCCGGCGGCAAGAGCTAACGCGAGCGCCGCCGCGCTTAAAAATAATGACGCAGTGCGCCCTTCGAGGATTTTACGATGCATGGGACCCTTTTGCAGAGAGTTACAGTTACTGTACGACGCCTACTGTACGACGCCGCTCCATCCGAAGCCGTCGGACGGGCGCTTGATGCTGCGCATGCGGATGCGATGATCTTCCGGATTGCGGCCCGGGTTGCCGGTGATGATGACGTGGTCGCCCGGCTTCAGGGTGTCGCGCGAAACGCCTTCACGGCTCAACTGGCCGCCGCCGCCCCATTCAATCGCCCAGGTTTCCATCTTGCCCGAATCATCCGGCGCCTCGACGTGAACGAACGAATGCGGATTGCGGAACATGAACTGGACGAGGGTGCCTTCCACCGTGATGGTCTTGTCTTCGAAGTAGGTGGCGGCAAAAGAGTGGTGTGCGAAGGCAGGCACATCGGCGAACATCGCGCCAACGGCCAGCAGCACAAAC
>Ga0182030_10015861_pt1 | contig 14733 bp, 17 predicted proteins | sample 812S3MmetaG_FD_121299 | JGI IMG/M metagenome (GOLD analysis project Ga0182030, IMG submission 121299) | Permafrost microbial communities from Stordalen Mire, Sweden - 812S3M metaG (Illumina Assembly) | ecosystem: Environmental > Terrestrial > Soil > Wetlands > Permafrost | place: Sweden... | reverse complement strand
TCATGAATCCACAGGGTGTGGCGAGGGGAACCGCGCTGGTATATTCATAATGGTCACCGGGGTCTAATTCAGGCTGCTCACCGACGACGCCCTCGCCTAGTACCTCGCGCACATCGCCGGTTGCATCAGTTATGATCCACTTGCGTGAGAGCAGCTTTACTTTTTCGGTGCCCTGGTTTTCGATGATGACATGATAGGCCCAAACATACCGCATTTCCTCGGGATTGGTTTCATCCTCGAGGAAAAACGGTGTTACAGTTACCATGATGCCCCTTGTTATTTTTGTGTACATAAGCCCCTACTCCTCAGGCAATTATGCGCTCATCAGGGGCAAATGTCTATGCCGCGTTCTGTACGTTTTGTGCGGATACCAAAGCCGCCCATCTGTTTAAGACGGCTGCGTTCTGCACTAACATGGTATTTCCATCCTTTTGCAGAGCAGCTAAGTTTTTACCAACTGCATCAAGTTGACTTTTTGCAAAGACCAGCTGAGTAGTTACTCGGTCATAGCGATCATCAAGTAAGCCCTTCAGATCATCATCTATAGATGTACTATCGCCGTTTGGAAATATGTCCAGAAACGGCTCCAACCAACTCACTGCTCCCCAGTACTTAGCCCTACGAGTATTGTACTTTACCGGACTAAAGCCTGTTCCCAGGGAAAGCAAGTCTATGTTGGCACGTTCCACATTTGGATAAAGGGTCATTGCATAGTTCAATGCTATATTAGCTGGGTCATTGGCAAACATACCGCCATCAAGGAATGTATAGGTCTGTTTGGAGCTCTGCCCATTGACGGATAAAGGCTGAACTGTTGCGGGGGCAAAATAAGTCGGCGCTGCGCTGGTAGCAAGGGCTGCATCGCTCATAGTCATATCTAAATTATCGTGACCAAAGATGTTATCCGTGGGCCACTTGCTATAAAGATGATAGGCCTCGTCACCTCCCAAATTCCAAGCCGTCACGATGGTCGGCACAGCTGCCTGACTGAGTTTTTGCTCACCAAAAAATTGCTTAAAGAACTGTGCGCGCTTGTCAAATGGATACTTAGGCCCCACCAATCCGTAAAAGATGTTTAAGGGGCCGAAAAGGCTATTCCCATGAGTGAGATAAAGGGCCAGGATATCCTTGGCAGGCGCAAGGCTCAAAGCCATCGCAATCATACCGCCCGTGGATGTCCCCGCAATCACGTCAAACATTTCAGTGGACCGCTTGCCGGTTTGCTCTTCTAACTTCGCTAAGAACATCAATGGAATAATACCCCTGATCCCTCCTCCATCGATGGATAATATCCGCAAAGATTTCTGCTGGAGACTCTTTTCAGAGATCTGCCTGAGGGGGACCTCTTCTTTTAATAGGGAAGCAATAGCAGGTAACTTTACGACGGGAGGTGACGGATCTAGGGCTTTCGCTACTGCCGCCAAACCACCCGTAGCACTGGTGGTCAGTGCATCGGCTTCAACCACTCTCGATATCACCACTGGCTCGATTTCTGGATCAATCCTAGGACGATAAGATGAATGTCCTTGGTCATTCAGTACGGCGAAAAAACTAAGGGGCAGCAAAAGTGAATATGCGATCTTTTTCATGGCTCTACTCCGATATTATCAAGATCCAGTATCGGCGAGTCAGAACAAGAAACCTTTAAGGAAGCATGAATGAATCGTTAATAATAGGAAGGATTAGAGCTATCGACAAAATGCGGGGAATTTGGTTTAATGGAGGAGATAGCGATTAAAAATAATCGCACAAAAATAAGGATAAACAATGTCCGAAAAACAGGAAGACATTCAAACGGCCCTTAACCACTGGGAAGACTATTTTGAACTCATTTTTAAATCAGCCCTCATGCATTCTTCCCTAACGAGCCTAAATGGCCCGGAAAGGACAGAGTCTAGTGAGCAATAAGAAAACGACCTTCCCTTACGACTTCTTCGAACAATTTGCTAATCTTATGAACCAAACGGCAAGCCAACAAGCGGCATGGTGGAAACAAGCCGGACTCAGCGCCCAATATAAGAACCAGTATGAGGAATTTCTCAAAGAAAGTGGCGCCCGCACCCAAGACTTTATGGATGGGATTAAGCTATATCAACAGCTCGATTTTAAGCGGACAGTGAAGAACCCACCTGTGATCTGGGCTATGGGCAGCTCCAAAGTGTTGGACTATTCTCAAACCCAGGCATGGGATGCACCGGTTCTGTTTGTGGTTCCTTCTCTCATCAATCGAGCTTACGTACTAGATCTTTCCGAAAAGTCCAGCTTCCTGCGCCAACTAGCACAAGCGGGTATACGGCCTTTTCTGCTGGACTGGGGTGAGCTCTCAGATGCGGAACGAGAGTTCTCGATGGAAGATTACATCAATCGCTACCTGCTGCCTGCTATGGACCACGTGAGCGCCTTTACGCGCCGCCCCATCTCAGTCATGGGATATTGCATGGGTGGCATGCTGGCTATGGCGGCAACTGTTTTCCGACCTGAGACTGAAAAACTGATATTGCTGGCTTCGCCTTGGGATTTTCATGAGGGACAAGAATGGCTGATTCCCTGGCTCTATGCCTCTTCTGCTTACCTGAATACCATGATTGATCAGTCAGCGGAGCTCCCCGTGGAGGTCATTCAATACATGTTTGCCATGTTAAACCCCGTTGGTGTGATTCGAAAATTCCGAGAACTGCCTCAGTTTGCGGATAACCTCGAGAAACTGCAAGAGTTTGCGAGCGTTGAAGACTGGCTTAACGATTGCACACCCGTCGCGCCAAAGGCAGCCAAGGAGCTGTTGTTCGATTGGTATCGGGACAATAAACCCAAGCTGGGCCAATGGAAAGTTAATAACCGGGTAGTCGACCCCAAAGATATCCACCAAGAGACGCTGGTGATCATCCCCCAGAAAGATAAAATCGTTTCACCAAAATCTGCAGTAATGTTAACGAAGAATTTACCACTGAGCCATATGATTCAACCAGACACCGGACATATCGGGGCGATCATCGGAAAAAACGCTGGTCCAGAAGTTATGCAGCCGATCGTAAATTTTTTAAAAGAACAATAAAAAGGATAAAGAAAGATGAAACGAACGGCTTTGGTAACTGGGGGATCAAAGGGTATCGGCGCAGCCGTCGCACGAGAATTCAAACAGGCCGGATATACAGTTGCCATCACCTATCACGGAAGTGATGACGTCGCAAACAGCTTTACCAAAGAAACAGGAATCCCAAACTTTAAATGGGATGTGGCCGATTACAACCAGTCTGTAGAAGGGGTCAAAAAAGTTCAAGAAGCTTTGGGACCCATCGATATCCTAGTCAACAATGCAGGCATGACTAAGGACCGCATGATGCATCGTATGTCCTTTGAAGACTGGCATGAGGTCATTAACACAAACCTGAATTCTGTTTTTAATGTCACAAAACAAGTTCTAGATGGCATGCGTGAGAGAAAATTCGGGCGCATCATCAACATCAGCTCTATCAATGCGCAAAAAGGTCAAATTGGGCAAACCAACTATTGCGCCTCCAAGGCTGGTATTTTAGGTTTTACTAGGGCTTTAGCAAAAGAAGTTGCACGCCTCAATATCACCGTTAATGCCATCGCACCGGGGTATATTGATACATCTATGGTTGAATCAGTTCCCGAGAATATAATGCAAAGTATTATCGATCAGATCCCCATGGGACGTCTGGGCGAGCCAGAAGAAATCGCCAAGATCGCTATGTTTTTAGCCTCAGACTATGCAACATACATCACAGGCTCAACAATCAGCGCCAACGGCGGGATGTACTCGGCTGCGTGAGTCGTTTAGAATCCAGAATCCAGAATCCGGAATCCAGAATTTAGAATTTAGAATCCACCCTCACCCGTCATTGTAATGGCGGGCTTTGGGACTAATTCTGGATTCCAGAATCCGGATTCTGGATTCTAGATTCCGGATTCTGGATTCTAATCTCCGATTTCCGCTTGACGGCGCATTTCACATCTGGCAGTCTAGATACAGTATTTCCTTATTCATAATGTTAGACTCTAAAAAAAATAAGAAAAAAATCCTATCTATGAATAAGAGGGAAGCATGACACGATCTGAATTAATTCAAAGGGTTCATAAACTTAACCCTGGCCTTACATCTCAACAAGCTGAAAAAGGCGTCGAGATGATTTTCAATGAAATTGGCAGTACACTAGCCACTGGCGGACGCGTAGAACTACGTGGCTTCGGTGTATTTACTGTGCGTAAAAGAGATGCACGCCACGGCCGAAATCCTCGGACCGGCGACGTGGTTAGCGTTGACGAAAAATTTGTACCATTTTTCAAGGCTGGCAAGCAGTTGCGCGAACAATTGCAAAAAGCGAGCTGAGCTTTAAAGTAGTTTCAACTTCTCCGTTGGAAACAGGAAGGGCTTCTTGGCCCTTCCTTTTTTTCTGGGACTACGCAGCCACTCGCTCCGTATGACTCACCAGCCAGTTGGCTTTTTCTTGTTCAAGACGATCCTCCGCAATAGCTTCTCGGATGGCTGTGAGCAGGTCGTTCATGAAGGCTGCATTGTGAATGGTCAACGCCGTCAGAACCAGAAGCTCATCGGCGCGCAACAAATGGTGCAGATACGCACGGCTGTACGTGGCGCAAGTCTCGCAGGCGCAAGTCGGGTCTATGGGACGGTCATCCTCGCGGAAGATTGCGTTGCGAAGATTGATGTGATCAGACCCCTTATAGGGTTGCTCCTGCCAATGCTTGGCTCTCACCAAGGCACCGCCGTGGCGAGCCAGACGCGTCGGGTGGACACAGTCGAATGTATCGATCCCCTGCTCGACGCCGTGAAAAATATCACGGACGCCACCAATGCCCAGCAGGTGCACCGGTCGGTCGCGACTGAGTCTGGACATGGTATAACTGACGATATCTTCCATCTGGTCTTTGCTGGCGCCTAAGGATCCGCCCACGGCGTGACCGAAGAAGGGCTGACTGTTGACGAAGTCAGTTCCCGCTTCCCGCAGGTCTTCATAAACACCACCTTGGATGATTCCATAAAGCTCTTGCCGTCCGTCAATATTCAGACGGTTAAACTCGTTCAAACTACGCACCGCCCAACGGTGGCTCATGTGCATGGAACGCTCCGTGTAGGATTTGTCCACGTTAAAGGGCGTACATTCATCCAGCACCACAATCAAGTCGGCACCGAGCTGGCGTTGAATCTGGATCGAGCTCTCCGGCGTCAGGGTGTGCATGCGCCCATCGGTATAGGACTTGAAAGTCGCCCCATCCTCATTGATCAGCTTCAAAGTGCGATTCTTTGGGCCGTTGCGTTTGCCTTTAATCTCCTCGGATACCGAACCATGTCCCAGGCTGAAGATCTGGTAACCACCGGAGTCTGTCAGCATAGGGCCATCCCAGCCCATGAACTTATGAAGACCACCCATACGCTCAACCAGTTCGCCACCCGGCTGGATCATCAGGTGATAGGTGTTAGAAAGAATGATCTGCGTCCCCGCAGCCTTCATCTGCTGGGGCGTGGCGCCTTTAATGGCGGCCTTGGTGGCACAGAAAATAAAGGCTGGCGTCTCAATCACACCATGAGGTGTCGTGAGCTTGCCCAAGCGGGCGCGAGTGGTTGCAGACTCTTTATGGACGACAAATGAAAACTTAGACATGACGAATAATATGCTTTCCCAGGGGTTTGAACCAATATGACATATATACAAAAGGCGTGTTAAAGAATGACAGCAGCACCCGCATGAAGAATGTACCCATAATATAGGTATACCAGATTGTTGAGATGCTATAGGGCTCTGGCGCAAGCACATACCAAGCCAGGAAGCTAAACACAACTGTATCTACAAATGCTGAAACCACGTTAGCCACATTGGAACGCAGCCACAAGAGTCGTCCTTGGGACATATCCTTTACCAACGAAAAGATAAGGATGTCGTTATACTGGCTGATAATGAAAGAAATAAAACTGGCCAACAGAATCGCAGGTGCTGGAATAAACAAGATTGCGATAGCATCATGAGCCTGGTCAAAGCGGATATTATCACCGGCACCACCCAATTTCGGAAAACCCAGAGTCAGCAACATCACCACAGTCATAAATACCATAGATGCAAATCCAATCCAGATCGCTTTCTGAGCAAATTCTCGACCGTAATGTTCGGTAATGATGTTGGTCGCCATATAGGTGGAGCCAAAGACAATTGTACCCAACGCCACAGGCTCAGCCTGGAAAGTAAATTGAGCCGCTTTGAGCACCTGAAGATTGGCAGCTATCACCGAAAGAGATACAAATGTATAAAGGCCAAACAAACCAAAGGCTCTAAACAGCAGAAGACAACCGACGCCACTGACCAGCAGCATGCAAAAAGAAACAAGCTCCGGTGACATAGTTTGTAAACTTGCGATGGTCGATTCAATCATATATAAACACCTCTGATGGATTGTGGCTAAAGATAATATGTTTTTGATAAAACGTCTAGAAATTCCTGTTAAGCAAGCCATTCTTATTGCACATATCGTATCAATATATTATTTTGACTGACGGAGAAATCTATTTGCAAAGGAATCAAAATGAAAGTTAGCATTTTAAGTGGCTTAGTAAGTGTAACCTTAAGTGTATCTTTGGCGTCAATGGCTATCGCATCCTCCGATAATGAGGATGCGGAACTACAAGCCGCATTAGCATTGAGTAAATCAGCTGATGGGGGATCCACCCAACAACCAGCAAAAACACCTGATACAATTAGACCCGTTGGATCAGCCGTCGAGAAAGCTACAAATGCGCTTCTCAAACAAACCTCCGAAACGATCGAAAATGTTAATGCGGATATGCTTGTCAGACGCGATCAAGCAACTCTGCGGGAAATAGTGGAAAGAAACAACGTAAGAATGGCCCAGGCAAGAAGCAGAGACCTCTTAAGCCGCAGAATAGACCCGGCAGTGGCAGAGATCTTAGCAAATGCGCAGCAAGTCCTCAACCTAGCACAAACAGAAGAAAGCGAAGCCGCAAATTATATGGCTATGCATGATTCATACCTGACCGATTTGGAAGAACACCGGGATGTGCAGTGGTTATTGAGGCAAAAGCCCGAGGAAATGCAAGCAGCGGACCCGGGTACCTATAACCTATACTGCCGCCTTTTGTCACTGCTAAGGGGAATTGATCCCACTCGCGTTAACGCAAGCAATAACAACAATGCACTTAACACAGGCATGGTTGAGCTAACAAAGAACCCCCTCTATGATGACCCAGCAGCTGATGCGAGGGATTTTATCTCCCAAACTAGGGATTTTCTCTCCCAAACTGGGGCCGAGGCATTACGGGATCTGGAACAAATGCGTCAGTTGGAAGGGGTGACTGTACGGAAACCACAAGCAGTGACTTACGCAAGTGCGGGAGGCTCCGACGATCTCTATGAATTCGATGGTCAAAAAACTTTCACCATGAACCCGGCGGAAGGGAGAGAGATTACACCGCTCGAAGCAGAAGCCCGTGAGTACATGGACATATTCAAAAGAAGTGTGGATTTGTGTTTCGAAATTTTGGACCAGCAAGTCGGCTTGTTTAAAGAGTGCATTACGGCCTCTCGGATGCTCTATACTTTTTATGAATATCTGGACAAATATCTCGAGCTAAAAAAACTACAACCAAATTTACAAGTTGCAAATTTAGACAGGATGACTGCGAAACACCGGCCCTTAATGAAGAGAACCATAAGAGAACTTACACATAATCTTGAAGGATACATCGGGGACAATCTTGAAATTCTCCACGATGAACATCCTGGTCACAAAGAATACTTGGGAATACAGGCGATTTTAGAGGATCTACGGAAAAGGTATCCGGCAGATTTCGAGGAAAAGCTGACAGGCTCAGTGGCCCAGGCTCCGATAGTCATACAAGTCGACCCAACGGATAAGGGAAAAGAAGACCTTTAAGCCTTACATTTACCCTTGCTGCCCCGGGTTAGTTGTTCTACAAATAGAGGGAACACATTTCCCCGGGGCCGCAGCATGCCAGACAAAACGCAACCTATTGTTTCTTTCGGATTCCAAGATGTGGAATACGACCAGAAGGAATCTCTCGTCAAGCAGGTGTTTTCATCGGTAGCAGAAAGCTATGACTTGATGAATGACCTGATGTCCGGGGGCGTGCATCGGCTGTGGAAGAACTTCATGGTTGGGCAGATCAGTTCGCGGCCAGACTTGCGCGTTTTGGATGTGGCTGGTGGCACCGGCGATATTTCCTTCCGTATGTCTAAACGCCTTGCCCATGCGCGCATTACTTTGTGCGATATTAATCCGGAAATGCTTGAGGTCGGAAAAAAACGCGCTATCGAGCGAGGCCTGCAGGACCGGATCACCTGGGTCTGTGGTGATGCGTGCAAGCTGCCCTTCGAGGACCGCTCTCAGGACGTCTACACCATAGCCTTTGGCTTGCGGAACGTAACTGACACCCAGGCAGCCATCAACGACGCCTATCGGGTGTTAAGCCCAGGCGGGCAATATCTGTGCCTTGAGTTCAGTACCGTTGTTCTGCCCATGCTGCGCGAGGCCTACGAGAAGTATTCATTCACCGTAATCCCCAAAATCGGAGAAATCGTCGCCCACGACCGGGAATCCTATCAGTACCTGGTAGAGAGCATCGCACGTTTTCCCGATCAAGACACCTTAGAACAGATGATGAAAAACGCTGGATTTGAAAGGGTGAGTCATATTAATCTTGCGGGAGGAATAGCGGCACTGCATGTGGGGTGGAGGGTTTAGAATCCAGAATCCGGAATCCAGAATCCAGAAACCAGAACCCAGAACCCAGAACCCAGAATCTAGAATCTAGAATCCAGAATCCAGAAACCAGAATCCGGAACCTAGAATCTAGAGCAATGAAATGATTAAAATTTAACTTCTATATTATTATAGATTCTGGTTTCTGGTTTCTGGTTTCTGGTTTCTGGTTTCTGGTTTCTGGTTTCTGGATTCTAATTTGAGTAGTACCAATGATAAAAAACCCAGAAACCTGGCGGTATTTGGGGTTGAGGTGGTTATACCTTGACCTGAATAGTTACTTCGCCAGTGTCGAGCAACAGTTGAACCCTGCATTACGCCACCGCCCGGTGGCGGTGGTTCCTGTACTCTCCGATACAACCTGTGCTATTGCTGCCAGTTATGAGGCTAAGGCCTTTGGGGTTAAGACTGGCACGCCTATTTACGAGGCCAAAAAGATGTGCCCGGGCCTGGTCTGTGTGCAGGCTAAACACGAGAACTATGTAGAGTTCCACCACCGCATCATAACGGAAATCGACAAGCATATCCCCATCGAGATTGTTGCCTCTATCGACGAGGTCGCCTGCGAGCTCATGGGGCCCCAGACGGAAGCCAAGGAAGCCATCGCCCTGGCGGAGCGCATCAAGGCGGGCCTGCGTCGTCATATTGGGCCCTTTGTCCGCTGCTCTATCGGCATTGCCTCTAACCGGTTTCTAGCCAAAGTGGCCACCGACCTGGACAAGCCCGATGGCTTGTTTGTGGTGGAAAACCGTAAACTGCCGGAGAGCCTGTTCGTACTTAAACTGGGGGATCTGCCTGGCATTGGCCACAATATTGAAAAGCGTTTGAATCGGGTGGGTATTTTCACCATTGAGCAGCTGTGGACCCTATTGCCCGGCCAAATGCGCCACATCTGGGGCAACGTGGCGGGTGAGCGCTTTTGGTATATCCTGCGGGGCATTGAGGTGGCCGACCCGGAAACCAAACGCAGCACCATCGGCCACAGCCACGTACTCGCACCCGATTGGAGGAATCCCACCAAGTCTAAAATCGTGGCACACCGCTTGCTCCTGAAAGCCGCCACACGTATGCGACGCTTGCAGTTTTATGCCCAAGATATGGATTTAGGTGTCCGGGTGGAAAATGGCCCGCGTCTCCGGGCATCGTGCCGATTTTATCGAGCGTGCGACAATATCTCGCTGACCAATCAGTTCATCGCCATGTGGGACGGGCTGATGAAACACTACAAGCCCAACCGGATCATCAAAGTATCGGTAACGCTGCACAACCTGATCCCCGCTGACAAGATCCAACCAGAGCTATTCGATGCAGACCCCAACATGCCTCAGCAACAGATCAAACGGAGAGAAGACGTCTCCCTGGCCATGGACCAACTCAATGCCCGCTTCGGCCGGGACACTATCGTCATGGGCACCCTACCCCAAGAAAGCCACAACTTCTCAGGCACAAAGATCGCGTTTACCCGGATCCCGGACAAGAAGGAGTTTCATGAGTGAAGGAGTCAAGTTACTAGGGATTTTTCAACCAGAATCCGAAAGCAGAAGACTAGCCACTCGTTGCTGGAGAATTCACAGGTTTATTAGGAGGTGAACTTGATGCACCTTGACCAAGAGCCGTCTTACCCGTAGGCGTATGAGCTGTCGCATTTAAGCTTGGGTCAAACATTTTAGACTTTTCTTTTGGGCTGCTGTCGTCGTAGCAAACCTGAAGGGCATTTTGTACCGATTTTAGTGCATTCACAACCTGACCAACATCCTTACCAGAAACAAGTTTATCTTTCCAGCCCTGCAGCATACTCGTGTTGGTTACAGTATCGCTGTATATTTTACCCTCTGTACCATCTTTCATGACACCCAATACGTCTTGTGGTTTGAATTTGTCTGGGACAATACTGGTTTTGAAAGCTGCATCCTCAAATGCTCTCTGGCACTTATCTGAAGGACGGGCAAAGCAGTCTGTTGAGATCAATGTTGAGAGTATCAGGAGAGATAAGATTTGAAGTTTCTTCATTGTGCATGCCTCGATAATGTGAATTTTCATACCTAGAGAATATCGCAAATTGGTTAAAGTTCTATTACCAACGGTCGGAATCAAGAGATGTTCGATGCAGACCCCAACGCACCCCACCACCCGGTTTCCGGAGAAGAAGAAGTTCAAGTGTGAGGGGGCTGGCTTTTTTGATTGTTAATCGTATATTAAACTTTCAAGCTGATAATAAGCATAGGTGATTAAATTTATCTTTACGAAAGGGCTTATCGGCATGAAGAAATCCAGCTTTATTTGCCTAGCTTGCATGTTAGCTTTCATAACAGTCGATACTGCAGCAGCATCACTTGGCAGGAGCGACAGAGAGGCACTCGATATACTAAAAAGATGGCGGGATAATCCTGCTAACGCCAAGGATAGTGTACTTGCTCAGAATGCAGTAGCTCAAGTTACAAAAGCCGAACAAGATTGCCAAGATGTAAGCACCCAAGACAAATTGAATGTCTGCAGGCAGGACATTAATGCAGCGACAAGAATGTACGATACGCTGGCAAAAACCGATGAAACACTCCGTAAGACCGCCACGGAATTGGTTGAAACACAACAAGCGGATATAAACGCGGGCAAGAATATTCAAAGCCCCCTCGAGAAAGGCCAATCACCTCAGCAACTTGTAAAAAGCCAACAACAGAAAAATGTAAGTGCGGCCAAAAAAGAAGCTCAAGAGAACAAATTCGAACCACCCTCGTCGCGGACTCCGCTGGCTACACCATCAAAAAAGACTTTCGTAAAAAGATTTGCAGGCTTTGTTAACAAAGAGAAATAATTGGATGCTCAGGACTGCTGCTCATACTGAGAAATCATCTCAAGAGTCTTCACACGCAAGAATTGCCAGTAGTCGAGCAGTTCCTTTATGTATTCTGGACAATCATTCAGATTTTTCGCCACTATATCTGGCTCATTTGGGTATTCATGGGTTAGATGATTTCGAAGCTCACGAGCATCCTTCCATCGATAACTACTAGGCAAGAGATCACGCTTTTCTAAGAAATTTGCAACATCTATGAATGTCATTTTTAGTGGATCTTGATCGGATTCTCCCAATTAAAATTCGATAGCATCTCCGTTGTAATAGGAAATAGTGGGGAGAGATATTCAAATGAATGACGCAACCTGGAGGCGTGGATATCACATTCATCTATGACTGCTCTCATATATTCAAGTTTATTCATACGAGTCTAACTCCATCCCTTCTTGCGACATCATAAATAGGCAGGTGAAAATCGCTTACCATGTTTATAACAATATCGATCTTTTGCTCACCTAGTTTTACTTCCAGTTGATATGCAAATTCTCGTTCCATACGTACAATTTCCCCTGCATCCTTGCTAGCACATTCAATATAGAGATCAATGTCCCCGCCCTTTGCATTCATATCAACTCTAGATCCAAAAATCCAGAGCTTGTCCGATTTAGGGAAAATCGCTTTAAAAGATTCCTTGATCGCGTCAACCTCATCCGCGGTCAAACGGATGTTTTCAACATATCCTGAGAAACGCTTAAAGACCATCGCTGCCCCCCTCACCCACCAACACCTTTTTCACCAACGGCAGCGTAATCCGTCGTTTAGTAGCTAAAGCGTATGTGTTGATTTTACGAACTGTGGCGAATAAGCGGGCAAAGGAACGCTCGTGGTGGTTGAGAAGATAATCCAGCACAGAAACAGGCACCAGTACTTGTTCATCGGAAAAGACTTTACGCATCATGGCGCGCAGCAGGTCATCATCGGCGGGCTCAATCTCAGCCCACATGGCCGCGTGAATCCGCGAACGTAGGTCAGGTAATTTCAGATCCCAGCTTTTGGGAGGCGTCGCACTCGTTAACAGGACATAACCCTTGGCCTGCTGAACAGCGTTGTACAGGTGGAACAATAGCTGTTCATCAAATACAGCTGGCAGATCTTCCAGTATTAATGTTTTGTGTGCTTGACACAGGTCATCCAGATTAAGACTTTGTAGCTCTTGGTAGGTTAGAGTTTTACCCCCTGCCCGCACTTTCCAGATCTCTGCCAGATGGGTCTTGCCACAGCCTTCGGGACCATACAGAATCAAACAATGATTGGGCCAGGCGGGCCAGGAATCAATCCAGGCGAAGGCTTCCTCATTAGTTCGTGAGAGAACAAAGTCATCGGCCTCATAGGTGGGCTTATGGGGGAGGTTTAAAACCTGCTGTGTCGCTTGCATGGGATCTACTTAACCTTGACCGCATCACCGTAGTAATAGGGGCTGTCCAAGTAACGAGAGATGGCAAAACGCACCAAAACACCCAAGACAGCCGCGATGGGCAGCGCTAGCAACAGCCCAATAAAGCCGAACAAACTACCACCGGCAAGCAAGGCAAAGATCACCCAAACCGGGTGGAGGCCGATACGACCACCTACCAAAAGCGGCGATAAGAATTGGCCTTCGATGATGTTGCACACGACGAAAACTGTCGCCACCAAAAGGATGTTAAGCCAGTTATCAAAATGAGCAAAGGCAACACCCATTCCGGCCACGAAGCCAATAAGCATACCTACATAAGGGATAAAAGATAGCAAGCCTGTTACGATACCAATGGTAAAAGCATACTTCAAACCGACCAGCCATAGACCGAAACTATAAAGGAAAGCGAGGACCAGACACACCAGAGACTGTCCGCGCACGTAAGCACCAAGGGTATCGTTGATCTGTCCCGCCAATAGCACCACCGTTGATACCTGTTGGCGCGGCACCAGATTCGCCAGATGCCCCAGTAGAACCGGCCAGTCGCGAAGCAGGTAAAAGGAAACCATCGGCGTAATGATAATCAAGGAGATCAAGGTCGCCAGCGCCAGGGTGTTACCCAATAGCTTGGCAATGAGGGTCACACCCCAAGACAACATATCGCCCATGTAACTTGAGGCTTTTGCTTGCAAATCACCCAGGTTATCACTGCCGACAAAGGAGGAAAGGTGGTCTAAATAAGGCAAGAAGTGCTCAAGCATCCGTTTACCATAAGCAGGTAGCGTGCCTGCCAGGCTGCCCAGCTCGGCAGTAATAAATGGTATCAACACGAATAGCAATACACCCACAATGAGGAAAAAGCTCAGGATCATAATCAAAGTGGCGACGCCGCGTGCTATCCCCAGCGACACCAATCGGGTAACTGTCGGGTGCATGGCATAGGCAATCAGCAATCCCACCACAAAAGGGAGAAAAATGCCACTGATGGAGTACATAGCCAACACCACGATGGCTATTGTTACAATCCAAGGCCAGTAGGTTGCTTTAATTGTCATGGGTCTCACCTTGCGCAAAGTATCTCAGCCATAGTAGCACATAACCCGCGCCGGAGAGAATAGTCGTTAACATGACGCTATATACAAAAGCATCATTGACTATTGGCACTGAAAATTTGAAGGCGAGCTCGCCAAGAATCCAAACCACCATAACGATCTGAAGGAAGGTATTGACCTTACTGATGAACAAAGGCCTTGCATCAAAAGAGATGCCAAACATAAACAACAGGATTGTGCCACCAATGATCAACACATCCCGAAAGACGACCAACAAAACCAACCAAGACTGAACCTCGTGCATGTATCCCAAGAGGATAAACATCCCCATGAGAAGCGCCTTGTCAGCAAGGGGATCTAAGTACGCGCCCACAGTCGATGGCGTTTTCAAGATACGGGCAACAAAGCCATCCAGCATGTCCGAAAGACCAGCCAATATGCAAAGGACAAAAGCACCAACCATATAGTCGGAAAGAAGCAGCCACGCAATAACGGGAACCGACATCAACCGAGCCAAGCTGATTAAATTAGGCCACGTGACAAGCAACACCGCATATAGGTTTTGGGATGACTCTCCTTCGGGTAAATTACCTTTACCCCCATGGGAAACTTTACCCTTTGGGCCATCTTCGTTAATTACATTTTTGGCGCTGCGGGTCTGA
>Ga0182030_10015860_pt1 | contig 14733 bp, 10 predicted proteins | sample 812S3MmetaG_FD_121299 | JGI IMG/M metagenome (GOLD analysis project Ga0182030, IMG submission 121299) | Permafrost microbial communities from Stordalen Mire, Sweden - 812S3M metaG (Illumina Assembly) | ecosystem: Environmental > Terrestrial > Soil > Wetlands > Permafrost | place: Sweden... | reverse complement strand
GTAGCGGAGATAGCGGCCGGTTGTCTCCGGTCCGACGATGGTGGCCGTCGACATCTCCGGATACTGGAAGGTCAAGAACTCGCGGACGGCTTCCGGCGTGAGCTCCGGGTTGGGATCGGGAATGATCCGACCGCCAAAGGCGAACTGTCTTTCCATTTGCGCGACTTCAATTGGCATAGAAATAGATCTCTCCTAAGCTGCTCCCTCGATGAAGAGGTGACAGCGAACTGGAATGTTTGTGGGCTGTATGGCCAGGAAGGACACGTGGGCGCTCAATTACGAGGCTGCACCCACTTCGAGCGACGGCGCCGCAGGCATAGAGGCAGATTCGACGCACGAATCATCTTCTTCTGTTTCCGTCTGGTTCTCCTCTGCAGGAGAGGCGTCGAAGAGGCTCGGCGGTGCAGCCGGCTCGGGCTTCTTTTCCTCTGCCGGCGCTGTCGCAGGCGTCGATGGCTTGCCGCCAGTTGTGGCCTGGCCGGACTTCTTCTTCGCGGCTGCGACTGCAGCTTTGGCTGCTTCCTTTGCCTCTTCTTCGGCGGCCTTCACGGTCTTCACCATCTCATTGATCGAGCCTTCGATCGTGAGCTGGCTGCCAACGTATTGCAGAAGTGCCTGGTGCAGTCCTGCGTCCAGCTCTTCCGCAGACTGGGCCTTGAGAGTCAGTGCGCCAGAGAGCGCTTTGACCGCCGCTTCCTTGATAGAGCCGAACTCTTCGGCTTTCTCATCGGTGACTTTCGGCATGATGGTTAGAACGATGGAGTCACCGTTGGCGGGCACGGCGACGCTCAAGGAGACGGTGCGATTTCGTAGTAGTGGTAGCAATTCAACGAACATATGGGGATACTCCTTCGGACAGGCAGAGGAATGCCCTGATCAGCGGACAGAGATGCTACTGGAGGGCTGGTAGTAGTTCAGACGCGCGCGAAGCGAGATGGATTATCCGCGCCCGCCAGAGAACGCTAGAGGAAGCGATCCACATAATTCCTAGCGAGATTTGGGAACAAGGTACTCTTCGAAAGTCTCGAAGAGGCGTTGGCCTTTGCTGCGGTTTATTCTTCCAAGCTTTGTGTGGCCTATTCTGTCTTGAAACCAACAGCAGGCCTCCTCAAAGCGATCTGTTGGAGTTTCCGCCAATCCACATTTCATTTCACGTCTATATGCCACGTACACGAGCGCATAAGTCGTGGCCGGCTTTCCCATTTCCCATTCCTTGAAGCTGAGGTAAATTCGGGCTAGATGTTTCAAATAACCCAGCTTCTTCGGCTCATTCGCCAGCACGCCAGAGATTTGGATTCGTGGATGCTGGCGGCGTGTTCGCACCGAGACATTGACGACCTGCGCGGCGATATTGCTTATATGTTCGGCGCTCTGTGTGCCAACTACAACTCTGGGCACGACCACACTCGAGACAATGAAATGTTCTGAGATATCTCGATGTGCCATCAGTTTCTCGCTCAGAAGGGTGGCGCCCCACACCTCTACGGGAAATTGAACGCTTTGTTTCACGACGTCAAACCACTTCCACTGCGTGCGTGTGAAATCTCGGTTCGTGATGAATATCCACTTCGCTGGATTGTGTCTCGCAACTTGATCTAGATAGCGCTTCATTTTCTCGCGCTTCACGCGGATCTTTGGCGCGTGAAACTGAAAATAGGTCGCGCTTTCCGGGATCCACGCATCGACTCCTTCGTCCCCGCCAGAACCATCCACCGTTCGGAGAGACGGGTAATCGCGCTGTAGCAAGGTCGCGCAAAGTTCTTGAAATTTCAGCGGTTCCAGTTGTGCGATTTGGTCAAGCACCATAACCCTCCCCGAAGGCGCTGAGAACTGGCGATAAGGACACAAGAATCGATATGATACGCAACAGCAACATACCACAAGATCAAACGCACGAAATTGAGCAACCCCCACGATGCTCCTGAGATAGGATTCCAGTCATGAGCAGACGCGTATCCAACAAACCAAGACGCCAGCACTGGGTGCCCCGTTGCTATCTGCGTCATTTCGCGACGCCTGAAAGCAAAGATAGCGACGATCCGCTCATCTGGATTTTTTCGAAATTCGAAGGTGATCCGCGGATCACAAGCATCGCCCAAATTGCCGCGCAAAACTATCTCTATTCGCCGACGTGTGAAGATGGCTCACGCAACTGGGACATGGAAGACAAGCTGGCGGATTTAGAGGGGATGGCGGCAAGCGTTTGGCCGTTTCTCGCCGGCGGTTTCACCGATCTTCAAAAGAGAGCCCCTATTCGTAAGGCTGTTGCGCTTTTTGCCGCGGTCCTCCATTTGCGACACCCACGCATGCTAGTTGAAGTGGGCAGAATACACGAGCGACTGGTCACGCTATTCAAAAGCTTTCCGAAGGATGCAAATGGAAACCCTTGCATTGCTTTCGTTGACCATCAGGGTGTGCGCGTGCCGTTCGATGCTTCCGACTGGCCACAGTACAAGATTGCCAGCCCCGACCAGAAGCACAAAATATTCGTTGACAACATAAACCAGCATGCGACCAGTTGTGCTGAGATACTTCTGAAGAAGCGGTGGTCCGTGGTGTTTTCGGACGCTCCTCTCTTCATTACGAGTGATACTCCCTTAGCACTGAGCAACAGCGGACAGGAGATCTTCGGTCTAAGCACGCCGGGAACCATAGTTTCCCTGCCCCTCAGTCCAACGCGAATTCTCATTATGGACGACCGGCATGACCAACCCGACGGTCAATACTACCCGCTTGCGAAGTGCGATCCTGCGCCTTTCAATTTCATCGCATGGAAGGGCTGCGAACGTTTTATGCTCTCCCCTCGCCCTACCGATGCGGTATGTGCGGAAATGCTCTCCAGTGAAGTGCGAACGTGATGTCGTTGTAGGACGCGTTTTGCACTACCCGCGGTCTGCCGCCCTGCCGCGAACTATTATTGTGGACGAATCCAGCTCACGTATAGTGTGGACATGACCTCTCCCAAAGAAACGTTAAGAAGACTCGTGGAAGCTGAACCTCTCAGCAAAGGTCTCCGACAGGCCAACTTCTTGGCCCAGAGTCAGGATGCCCCCAATCTTCAGCGTTGGCTGCGACTCGAACTGGGCGGCTATTTCACGTCAAATTCGGCGATGCAAAACGACGTTGAAGTTCCCGATTATCGTTCTGTTGTGGGAGTTCATTATGATCTGTATGGCAGACCGCTTATTCTCCCCGCCGATCTTTCCTTTATCGGAGAAACACGCCTTCGTAACGACGTCGAAGAACTGGAAGGTCTCTCCATCAGTCGTGAGAACGTGATCATTCACGACCCGACGATGTGCCAGCTTATCCGAGAGCACCTGAACATTGAAGTGTATTCATTTCATTTTTCCGCAATTCATCTGAGGGGAATCATCGGAGCAATTCGGACAGAATTGGGGGAAAGATTGAGCGAGCTGAACCTGTCAGAGTCCGGAGACGGGCATTCAAGCGCACCAACTGCGGAAGTTTTCCAGCTTCGCCCGAATTTTCACGGCATAGGTGTCGATCTACGAGCGCTCTGGCGCCGCTGGAGAGGTCCGAAATGACGCCCACATTCTGGAATCGCTTGCCCGATGGATTGCGCGTGGGTGCCATTCGTAACACGAAAGGCCCCGAATGAACGGGCGCACGCGATTGGCCATTTCTAACCGTTTTGACGACCTCCTCGATTCCTTGAAGCCGAGCAAGCGTGAGACAGATGCCGTCGCTAAGCATCAACTCGTATTGAAAACACGGCTTGGCAGCGTTCTCAGCGCCTATCCACCTCTTCGAATGGGCAGCTACACGAGAGGAACCGCAATAACTCGGACTAGTGATCTCGACCTTCTGATACGGTTGCCGGCGGACGCCAGAAAGAAAGCTGGCGGTATTATCATTTCGTCGAGCACGGTCTTAGATAATGTCCGCATTACAGCGCAGTCCAGACTGCCGCATACAACCTTGAGAAGAGACGAACAGGCGATTGTGATCAACTACGCAGACGGCACTCAGGTAGATCTTGTGCCCGCGTTCTTTCGCTCATTCGACAAACAGCCAATCTTCGAGATTCCAGACGGGGAAGGATGGTGGATGCCGACTAGCCCCCAACGCCACGGATCCTTTATTCAGGAGGCAAACAAAGCAAGCGGTTCCAAGTTGAAAGGCATTGTCCGATTGGTAAAGTGTTGGCGTACTCGTAGGATTACGCAAATTCCATTGAGTTCACTTCATTTGGAATTAGCTGTCGCCGTCGAACGGACCTGCATTGGCGCGAAGAGCTACTCTGACTGCCTGAGTGCTACTTTTCTGGCGCTGGCAAAGCGAAAGGGAGCTGCGCTTCATGATCCGGTGTTACAAGGTCTGATTAAAGCCATAGACACTGACGCAAAACGGAGAACGCTTGTGGCGGCGTTGGAACATGCTGCGTTCCATGCAGCCTCCGCTTACGACGCTGAGATCAAGGGTGAAACGAAGGAGGCTATTAGACAATGGAGCATCGTATTCAACGGTTGTTTTCCATCATAAATTTTCAAATCTGTGGCCTATGAGACCCCTGTTTCCATGAGTAATCGAATTCCATTGCGCCAGAATGAAGATCTTCAACTCCAGAGGATGGCCGCGCAGCGTAGGCTTTACTCACGTGCGAAGCGAATTCTTTCCTGGCAGATGGTCATTACTGTGGCATTGGTCGTCGTATGGAGCTTCGTTGAGCGTTGGTTTCCGATGCTCAAGGTATATGCCGCGCTTTACGGTATGACCGCCGTTTTGCTTGACATCGCGGTGTTCACACCTTTGCAGAATTCTCTTAAGCAGAAAGCTGCAGGAATTCAGGAACTTTTCGACTGTTATGTACTGGATCTCCCTTGGCAAGAAATCAAGGCCGGACGGCGTCCGGATGCCGAGCTGGTCGCAGAGTTCTCTCGACTTCCGTCAGGCGTCGACTATTCGTCGATGAAACTGCTCGATTGGTACCCTGCGGAGTCCGGAACCGTGCCTTTGTTCTTAGGAAGGCTCATCTGCCAGCGTGCAAACTGTTGGTGGGACGCCAAACTTCGCCGCCGCTATGCAGTCTGGATTCTAGCGATTACGTGTTTCTTATCAGTTCTCGTGACAATCCTTGGCATTGCTAGGCAATTGAGCCTAGAGGCGTTCGTGCTTGCTGATGTGCTGCCGTTCTTGCCTGTGCTTGTAATTGGTATTCGGCAGGCCGCCGACCAGCGCCAGGCAGCAACTCGCTTAGACGATCTCAAACGGCATTCTGAGCGGCTCTGGAGTCAGGCGCTTTCCGGCGAAATCTCAGAACAAGAGCTAACTCGAAGCTCCCGCACTTTGCAGGATGAGATCTTTGAGCAGAGGCGCCAGAATCCGCTCATTTTCGATTGGGCATACAATCGCCTGCGAGATGAACACGAGGAACTCATGAATAAATGCGCAAGCATTCTCCAGATGGAGGCGAGCGCCGCACTCAAAGAAATTGCCAGTCAGACACCCTAGAGCGGGGACGCTGGTCTCTATTTTTATCCTGGATTCGAATGGTTAAAAGGAATGATTAATGCCTATCCCTGACTTTGATGGCTCGACGTTCGTCGCATTTACCGATATTTCCGGATTCAAACAGATGATGAAGAAGGACCAGAGAGCCATTCGTGCCCTGGATCACTTCTATTCATGCGGATTTAGTGTGCTTCGTCAGAACCAGAGCGTCCACGGCATCTTCATTTCCGATTGCGGGGTTCTGTTTTCCAGCGACTCGCCGGGAACGACGAGTGCAAAACTTGAATCAATGCTGAAGGTGATCGAACAGCTCAATCGTCAGCTTTTAGAGCATGACATCATGCTCACAACGAGCATTGCCTACGGTCGATTTTCCTATCATCAGCGAGTCGAATTCGATGGCATTGAAAAGAATCCCGTTTATGGGAATGCTTATACTGCTGCGTTCCTCGACAATGAATCCGGTCAGCCTGCCATCCAACCTGGTGAATGTCGAATCGTGAAACGTGGTTTAGATAGCGAACCTCTGCAGAGCGACGAACGACTGGTCGCGCAACGTAACCACTTTTATTTCTACTGGATGGTCTCAAGCAAGGATGAAGTTCAGCGGTTCACGGACAGATACGCGGATGCGTATGAACAGAAGTATCGCGGTATGTTAGGAGCCATTAAGGATGCGGCATCAATCGGCAGGTGATCCGGAAACCATGAGGATGACACCGAGACATCTGACGTTGTGAACATCGAACTCTTGCGCATGAAAACGCAGGTATTGCAGAGCTTCATCAACCGTCTCGGCCGCGATGAGAATAGTCCGTGGGTGCGGCTGATCGCTGGCCGGTGGAAGGTCACCTTCGGCTTCGTCATCTGATTGGAGCGGCCGTTCGCGGAATTCATAGAGCAGAGCCTCGCACCCACCGTGTGGCCCTGGCTGAAACCTTGTTCTTCTTTTGTTTTTCCCCATTGGATTTCCCTTACTGAGTAGTTCTTCTGGCTGGTTGGTTGTGGAATGATAGGTTCTTGTCTTAATCAAACACGTCAAAGGGCTTCCAACTTTGGTCTAACCGCGACACTCTTCCCATGGCCACCGCCGTGTTGGCTCATGCTCGACAGGCATATCGACCGTGTGGCACCATCACAACATTCGGACATCCGATGAAATATAAGCGCCAACACGTCGTTCCCAACTGCTATCTTGCGGCCTGGATCGAGCCCGTCACCCCTGTAGGGCAGCAGCGTGCTCTTTGGATATTTGCCAAGGACGGCAGCGGAAAACACCGGAAGTCCCCAAAGAAGACGTTTGTTGAGTCGGATCGATATACGGTTCTTCTTAAGGACGGAGAACGTGATCTTCGGGTCGAGCACACCCTGAGTCAAATCGAGAGCGACTTCTCGGGAGTCCTGCGTCGCGTGCAGCGGCACGAAAAACTCACGATGCGGGACAAGGCAAAGCTTGCAATCTTCACCGCGGCTATGCTGGGCCGGACGCGACGCCGGGCCGATAACTGGAAACATACCTGGAAGGACTTGCGGGGTTTGGTGTCGAAATATGAGGGGAATGGGACGGAGAGCACAGCATCTGGGACTCTTCCTGAACCGTTGCCGCCGGGGGCGGTGCGGATATCTGCGGAAGAGATTGATGGGTTCCTAGTGAACTCGCATCCGGAGTATCTCATTAATACCATCGAAATCTCCGCTCCGATGCTGTTTGCCATGGATCTTGCCTTCTATTCAACTGACGACGAATTGGGCTTTCTTACATCAGACGAGCCAAGCATGATGCATAACCCCACGGCTTATCGCTACCACCCGATGATGCGAAGCCCAGGTCTTCTTCAACGTGACGTGGAGGTTCTACTGCCGCTCAGTCCAAAGCTCTTGATCGTCTTCAGCCATACGCCTACCTATCCGTACATTACGCCGCTCTCTAAAGAGCATGTCGATGCCATCAATCGAATGATCGTTTGGTCGGCCGACAAAGAGATTGTGTCGTGGCGGGGAGAGTTGAGAAAAGAATGGTTTGCTCCCCCCGAATCTTTGCCAGCGGATGCATGGAGAGAAAGTCCGAGCGAAGCTAGGGATCAATTTGAGCCATTGGAAGGACCACAGATGCTCGACGAAAGTCGATTTCCCCCGGCCATCCCATTCGAAGACAATCGCCCCGATGAAGGCCCCGAACCCGATCTGGTCAAAGCGCCAGCGTAGGTTGCCATCGCTGTCTCAGCTCCGAATCAGCGATGGCCGTACCGAAATGGGTTGCCGCTTTCTCGCGAGTGCGGCTGCGGTCCGGCCGCATCTGAAGCGTGGGTGAAGCGCTGAAATTCATCCAAGGTGACGCTTGTCACCATGGCTGGCTGCTTCGTGGGCTCAGTTGAAGCTCCCGGCGTTTACAATGATTCTCTCGCCAAAACCTGTGCGAATATGCACATCTTGGTCCGTGAGCTCAGGCAAGTCGGAAAGAATCAACGATTGGAGACGTGCTCGCGTCGGTGAACAACCGCCATCCGAAACAGATTCGAGTCTGCAATCTTAAGGATGCAAGGAGCAGAAAGCGTTTCGTCTTTCCGCGCGTGATAATGGAAGCCGTAAGGTACTCGAGGCGGATTCACCAGTGTCGAGAGACAAAGCGACAACAAAACAATCCGGTGGCGGCGGGTTTACGTTTGCCGACAAAATGGCGGCGAAATTCATGGCTATGATGCTGCGGCGCGACCTCTCGCTCGGAACATCAATGGGCCCGATTGTTGCCATTGACTTCGAGACTAAGGAGTCCGGCAATCCACTGGACGATCTTCAGCTCACATTCAGTTACGAGGGACAGGACACACGGCTCTTTCTGTCGATTAAGAGTAATCGTCAGCTCAAGAAAAGCGGCTTTGACAGCGAGTTCGTGCAAGATGCCTGGGAGCAATGGAAGACAACCGAGGCTCGGTCGGGCTTCGATCCTGAGCGCGATTTGCTCGGGCTGACACTAGGTGTGGTAGACGATATTGCCTTGGATGATTGGAAGACGTTGCACGACCAAGCTGTTTCCACGACGTCTCAGCGTCTTGTGGACCGCCTCAAACCAGAGGGGCAATCGAACCCCGTACAGCGCGACATTTTCGCGAGCCTCCGCGCGGACGGCACGGCTGCAGGACGGGATGAGCTGGAGACAGCGCGCCTCATGGCTCGCGTCCGTCTGTTCCCGTTCTCCGACAAGCAGGTCGGCGAGGCGGTCGATCTCTGTTCGCAGGTGGTGGCAAGTGGCTGTCTGTCCGACGCGGAAGCTCTGTGGAACGCTCTCTTGACGATTGCCGCTGAGAGCCGCGGAACCGGAGCTCACTTCGACTTGCCGGGACTGCTCAAGAAATTGCGCCCTGGGTTCGAGCTCCGCGACTTTCCGGACCACGAGGCCGACTGGAAGAAGCTCCAATCGATAACGACGGACAATATCGCGGCCGAAACGCGGACTTCGTTGGGTGATGGCATCCACCTCCCGCGCGAGGACGCCCGGCGGAAGTTGACCCAAGCGATTCAGTCCAACGGTGTCACGGTCGCTTCCGGAGAGTCGGGTAGCGGAAAATCGGCAATGGTGGCCGAACTTGCGGTAGATTCCACCGTGTCTCGGAGAACCCTGTGGCTCACGGCGGAACAGGCCTCGAAAGCAAGTCAGGTAGAGCTGGTCAAGAGCCTAGGACTCCGCCACACCGTTCCCGAGCTCTTCGCATTTTCAACGGTACGCAACTCTCTGCTTGTCATCGATGGATTCGAGCAGTTCGGGGAGGCTGCTAGAAAGAATATCGCCCGATGGCTCAAAGAAATCGCGGAACACGAGTCTGCGAGCTGGAAAGTCGTGCTCACTTGCCAGCCACAGTCTGTGTCGCTCGTGCGTGATTTGATGGCGGAAGCCAGCATACGGACATACGGGGAGTTCGATTTCGAAAAGCCGACTCTGACCGAAATCAGAAACGCTGTACAGGGTGTCCCCGCCCTATGGCCGCTGCTGATGCGGACGGAACTCGAACCGATCCTGCGGAACCTTACCGTACTCGATTGGGTCATCCGTGAAGAGGTGGCCCAGCGCATCCCAACCACCAAGCCGTGGATCGGCGAAACCGAAATCATCGACCTCATCTGGTCGCGTTGGATGGGCACCGACGCCAAGAAACATGCGCGCGACAGTTTTCTCAGGACGCTCGGCCAGCGCGAGGGCGATAAGTTCTCAGGCTCGGTATCCGTGGACACTTTCGAGGAACGTCTCGAACTGATGGGTGAACTGGAACAGCAGGAACTCCTTCGCATCGACCACGGAACCGTGCGGTTTCGCCATGATCTGATGGGAGACTGGGCGCGATACCGCAAGCTCAAGTTTGCCGGTGAAGAACTCGTTGCCACGATTACTGCGGCAGCGAAGAATCCCCGTTGGGGCCGGGGCATTCGTCTTTATGCGCAGTCCCTAGCAGAATCCGGTTCGGGTCTCGACGGCTGGAAGGCGCTCACTGCCAGATTCTCAGGCGATAGCGCGGACACTCAACTTGCTGCCGATCTACTCCTGGACGCGCTGCTCTACGCGCCGAACGCGGAGATGCTCCTTGAACAGGTATGGAGCGATCTAGTTGCAGACGACGCCCATATTCTCAAGCGCCTGTTGCAGCGCCTCCAACACGTGGCTTCGATCCCCGACTTTCGATTCCAGGACACCGAAGACAAGAGCCTCGCAGAGACTGCCGAAGCGTTGTTCCGGATTCCCCATCCGCTCTACTGGATTCCTGCGCTGCGCGTCCTGGAGCGTCATGCGAAAGAGATAGCCCGAATGCTCCCGAAGCCCACAGCCGAAGTTTGCGCTTTGTGGCTACGAACGATGCCCGTCGGAACGCCTGGACGGAAGGAAGCGGCGGCGTTGGCCGTTGAAGTGGCAAAAGAGATTCAGGGGCGCTTGGCCACCGACCGCCACGTGGACAAAAACTCGCAGGTGATTTTCGAAGCCCTTCTGTATGCAGCTCCCGATCACTCGGAAGTTGCGCAACTAGCTCTCCAGTTGAGTGGGCGTAACCCGGAACCCGACTACGCCATTGAGCGAGCAGCGGAACTCGAGGAAGAGCGGAGGCGCCGGCTCGAAGAATGGGAAAAGAAGAATCCCACTCAGGAACCGCGATGCAGAGTATCCATTCCTGGCAGCACGTCCTTCCGACGGAAGCGTGTCATCTCACCAGAGCCCGAGGGCCCGCAACGCGAAGTCGTGGAACCATTCCGCGCAGCCGTCTTGAATACGCCCGCGCTCAACGGGCTTATGTCGCTGCAGCCAGACGTTGCGCGGGAGATTCTGCTGGCAGTTTCGATTCACGAACCCGATGATGAGGCCCGTGATGATGAGTTCGAGCGGCTCATGGGTGATCATTTGGGCCTTGCGGACTGGCGCGACGGATCTCCGGCACTGCCTTGGAAGGGCGGATTTTATCGGTTCCTCACCGCGTCACCCGAAGCAGGCTTGGACACGATCACTCGACTCGTCAACTATGCAACAGCGAAGTGGCTTGCATCCATCACCGGCCCCAATCCGGCCGTGCAGGAACGAGAGAAATGGGGATTGACGCTTGATGTGGGAGAGCGCCGGGTCTTGTGGATCGGAGAGGGGAACGTCCTCGCATGGAATCGCTTGATGGCCGCTAGAGCGCCGCAAGTCGAAAGTGCGCTCATGGCGCTCGAGCAGTGGCTCGATGAGGAAATCAGCAAGGGCCACAGCATTGACCGCTGGATTGAATATCTGTTCGAACATGGTGAATCCATCGCGTTCGCGGGTGTATTGATTTCAGTCGGCCTCAAGTATCCGATTCTGTTCACCAACGTCCTACAGCCGCTCTTGGGGAACTACTACCTTTACGACTGGCAACAGGCAATCGCGGTAGCAGAGCCTGATAAAGTATGGGCCATCGGATTGCTCTACCAGCCTCCGCTCGTCGTTCAGAATGCAGTCCAGTGGCACGATCAGCCCCATCGCGCATGTCTGTTGCGTGACGTTGGTGTACGGCTCATGCTTCAGCATCCGGGCACCCGTGATTATCTTGCGGCTCGAACCGCAGTTTGGAAGCAGACCATCAAGGTGAAGGGGAAGGCGAAGACCGCTCTCGACTTCTTCCTGGCTCGCTTCGATCCGCCGAACTATACGGAGACGCCAGTCGGGGATGACTGCGTCGAGATCACGATGAAGTGGCCCGCGCATCTGCAGAAGATCGCTGACGAGACCCAGCCTAACGCCGAAATGCAGATGCTTGCGCTCCGGCTGGCGGGCGTGGCGAGGCAGATATTGAACGGTCAGCGAGCGCTTCCTGAATTGCAGTTGGCAGATTTTGCGAAGAAACTTCGTACCTTGGCGCAATGGCGGTATTCAGTTCGCGAGGAAGCGAACGAGCACTACCGCGTGAGTTCGCTCGCGGGTGGACTGGCCGTTCTGGTAATCAAACACCGTTCGTGGCTTGCCAAAGATCCGGAGCTAGAAGAGTGGGTGCTTCAGACCCTCCGGACGTTGAAGCCTGCCTTTCCTCCTCTTCACGATCCTCGTGTGGACTCAATCGATATTGCGGAGTCGTTTCTCGGGGAAGCCGCGGTGGCACTCTTGTTAGATTCTAGTGAGGAGTGGGTGCGGGTTATGGCTTTCGAAGGCGCGACGGCGACCACCTACCGCGCGACCTTCGACACGATGTGGAGGGCATACCACCTAAGGCCACAACTCGGCCCTGCGTTCGATGAACTGGTAAACGTCGTTTTGTACTGGAGTGCCATTCGCCGTACCGTGTCTCGCGCGTCCGGCGTTCATTCAGACGAAGCGGCTTTGACGTCGTCGAAGCGCGCGCTTCGGACACGCTTTCTCAATGGCAAGTTGAAGCAGGATGTGTCGCTGTCACGGATCGCTAGACTGGGCAGTTTCCTAGTCGAACGGCTGGAACGGAAAGAGCTGACTGAGGGACAGCGCAAATGGCAAACGCACTTGAAAGCTGAGCGGGCGAAAGAGAGAGATGAGTTTCATCGTGAGATGCCCAAGATCGACGTCGAAATCCTTCGTCGCGGGCTCGGATATCTTCAGAGTGCCGTCATCGACTCAGGGCACCAGCTCCCGCGCGATCTGCATCTTCTTGAGGAGCTTTTCACGCTCGAAGTTGAGACATTCCCGAAGAAAGATACTGAACCCGGCTGGCGGAGCATCCATGACACACCGTGGGACTTTGATCGTTGGGTACTGCAGATGGTCGCATCACATATGGCGTACTCAGGCTCGCTGGACAAGGCGCGCCGCTTCTACCAGCCACTCCTCGCAGTCGGGCCTATAGCGCACTACTGGCTCGAAGATTTCTTCCGAGACTGGGTTAACTCAGGACTTCAACTCACGCGCGACCCCGATGCCTACGTCTCGATCTGGAAGAACATGGCCGCACATGCAGACAAATTATCTGACTGGCAGCCGGCAAAACCCGGCTGGTATTGCCCTGCTGAATACGTGACGCATTACTTAGTTGGAATCCACGAAGATCAAGTCAAAACATACGGTGACGGACAATATCGCTCCATCGTCCTTGGCATGGCCTCAGCCATGAAGATTTGGGCCGAAAAATGGTTGGGGCATGCCTCCATGGCGCAGTGGTATGCAAATTTCATCACGACCGATTCGGGCAAGGTGCTTTTGGCGCAGGGGATTCAGCAATTTGCTTCCTCGGTTGGTGGGTATCGCGATGAAGACTGGACTAGGTATGGCCTCGGTTCGCTGATCAGCAAAGTACTTTCGGTTGCATGGCTGGAGTTGCGATCCACGATTGAGGGCGACGCCCAGTTCCGCGCAAACTTCCTCACAATTCTCACGACTCTGTGCGCAAAGCTGGTCCCTGAGGCACTGAATCTTCGAGGCAAGGTGGTTGACGCTTTCAACGTCGACCTCGCCTGAGACGGCCTGTTGCCAAACACTATCGATAGGAGCTGGGTCAGGCAAGTTCCTTTGAGGCCGGTTCAAGATACCGTAGCCTGAATCGCACAACTGCCCAATCACTTGTTTGGCAAATCTCCCGAGGGCTTCGGGGAAATCGATCCTGAAAGCTTTTTGGCTGCTGCCTTCTTGTTTCGCTTACCCCTCTTATTCGCGGCCTTCTTCGCGGGCTTGGGTCTGAGGCTTTGCGCCTCCTTCGCGGCATTCTTCTGGACCCCCTGGTGAAGATCGAGCACGAGGAAATGAACGCGGCGTTCCCCGATCTCGCTGCCATACACCGCTGTAAAGCCCATTGGCCCGGAATCTTCAGTCACGAGCGGCTCGATTTTCACAAATTCAATTCCGGCTGGGGCTGTCGAGCGCGCCGCGTGGTTGAGATGCTCTAGCACGGTTCCAGGGTTGGGGATCATCACGTAGCTTACGTGGAAGTATACTTTGCAACTTTCGTACCCAAACAGTTTCTTAAAATGGAGAGTGAGGTCGTTTCGGACGGCTTGGTGCGTGGTGGGATTCCGGACCATGATTGCTTCAATAACCGAGAGGATTGCCGTGTCACGTTTGACCACTAAATCGCGTTCGCCCGGGTTTTCTTCCGCGGTCCATCCACCCTTTGACTGATCACCCAGCGCCCAACTCACGAGACGAAGCCGCGCATTCAATATTCCCTGCAACACGGCAGTGACATCATCTTCAGAAGAGTCGAGACCGAGGTTGCGCATCATCGGCCTCAGCTGTGTCACGCCCGCAGAGGCCTCTCGCAGATGCCGCAAGAGGAAATCGCCGATTGTAGCGTCGGCGGGGCTGAGCGCACGAGCTTGGTCAACTGCGTCCAGAGCCAGTAGCTTTTCGTTTGCCCTGCGTATCCATCGGACGGGGTCTTCGTCCGTCGAGCTACTGATCGGCCCAAAGAACGGAGTGCCCGTATTGATTTGGTTTGCTACGGCTTCGACGAGTTGCGTCTTGCCGAGCCTGTTTTCGGCCTCCTGGAGGGTGCCAAGGGCCGCGCCGGGATTTCCCAAACGATGTAGGGCAAGTGCCCTGTAGGCATACAAGGTCTCACTTAGCTGTTCGCTCCGTACCGCAGACAAGAGATCGAGGGCCTGCTTTGGGCGTCGAATGGCTAGGGAGAGAAGCGCACTGTTCAAGAGGATCGGCGCTCGATCGGCCTCGCTAAGGTTGCGGTGTGAGTTCAGTTGACTCCGACCGTCGGCGATTAGCTCTCTCGCCTGTTCGCGTTGATCCGAATCGAGGAATCCGAAGTTGTTATCGATGACCAGGGCCAGTGTCTTCGCAGCATGGAGATT
>Ga0182030_10015858_pt1 | contig 14736 bp, 12 predicted proteins | sample 812S3MmetaG_FD_121299 | JGI IMG/M metagenome (GOLD analysis project Ga0182030, IMG submission 121299) | Permafrost microbial communities from Stordalen Mire, Sweden - 812S3M metaG (Illumina Assembly) | ecosystem: Environmental > Terrestrial > Soil > Wetlands > Permafrost | place: Sweden... | reverse complement strand
GGACCACGACGCCAAATACCTGACCCTTGGTCTCGCGGATCCGGTGCCCCGCAACATTCTCGGTGGTCACAACCAGCATGGTGCTCCTCACGGCAATGTTTGACGGGCAACTGCCCGTGACACCCATTCTAGTCCCGTAATGCTTAATGGCACCCGGCAGCAGGGTGCCGAACACGGCCAGGAAGGCGAGCAGGGCGGCGCCGTGCGGCCGCAGCAGGTAGTGGCAGATCGGCCAGCCGCTGCACCATAACGTCGGGATGCTGTCCCTTGACAGGTTTGCGGTACAATCGCCGGCCGCGAAATTGTTGCGCGATCTGACGGAGCGTTTGGGGGAACAATGCCGATTCGTACATGGAAAATGATCCCGGGGCTGACAACGGTCGTTGCCGTAATGGCCCTGGTGACCGGCACGCAGGGTGCCGCGGCGGCCTCCGGCCCCGCAGACGTGAATGCCAAGCGCATGCTCGATCCGGCCGCCACGGCGGCCAACTGGATGTCCTACGGCGGCACCTACGCCGAGCAGCACTACAGCCCGCTGACTCAGATCAACAAGGACAATGTCTCGCAGGTGGGCCTCGCCTGGTTCGCCGACTACGATACCAATCTCACCCAGGCCGGAACGCCGCTCGAGATCGACGGCGTCATCTATGTGTCCACCGCCTGGAATCACCTGTACGCATTCGATGCGCGTACCGGCAAGACCCTGTGGGAGTACAACCCCAAGGTCCCGGGCGCGTGGATCCGCAATGTCTGCTGCGGCATCGTCAATCGCGGCATCGCGGCGTGGAACGGCCGGATCTACATGGGCACGATGGATGGGCGACTGGTCGCGATCAACGCCAAGACCGGCAAGGAAGCCTGGTCGGTCATGACCATCGATCAGTCCAAACATTATTCCATCACCAGCGCGCCACGCGTTGCCAAGGGCAAGGTGCTGATCGGCGAGTCCGGCGGCGAATACGGTGTGCGCGGGTACCTGAGCGCCTACGACGCCCAGACCGGCAAGCTGGACTGGCGCTTCTACACCATCCCGGGCGACCCGAAGGATGGCTTCGAGAACCCTGCCATGAAAATGGCGGCCAAGACCTGGGGCGGGGAGTGGTGGAAACTCGGCGGCGGTGGCACCGTGTGGGACGCCGTGGTGTATGACTCGGTCACCAACCTGGTGTACTTCGGCGTCGGCAACGGCACGCCGTGGAACGATCACTACCGTGATCCCACCACCAACGACAACCTGTTCCTGGCCTCGGTCGTCGCACTCAACATCGACACCGGTGAGTACGTGTGGCACTACCAGGAGACCCCGGCGGACACCTGGGACTACGATGCGGTGAGCCCGATCTCGGTGGTCGACATGAAGATCGACGGCCAAGTGCGCCGTGTACTTCTGCAGCCCAGCAAGAATGGTTTCTTCTATGTCCTCGAGGCGCGCACCGGCAAACTGCTGCACGCGACCCCGTTCGTGGACGTCAACTGGGCCGATGGCGTGGATCTTAAGACCGGTCGTCCGCGCACCCGCCCGGCGGCCCGCTATCCGGAGGGCAAGCCGTTCGATCTGAGTCCAGGTGTGCAGGGTGCACACGGCTGGCATTCGAATGCGTACAGCCCGCAGACGGGTCTGCTGTACGTGCCGACCCAGATTGCGTACTTCCCGATGGTGTTTGATCCGACGTATACGCCCAATCCCATCGGCTACAACTTAGGGATAGACTTCGGTGCGCAGTTCACGTTCTACCGCGACCATCCTGATGCGCCGAACAAGTTCGTGGGCTACCTGCAGGCCATCGATCCAGCGACGGGCAAGAAGGTCTGGGGTGGTCCGGAGAACCAGGGGCCGACCGGCGGGGCAGTGGCGACGGCTGGCGGCCTGGTGTTCCAGGGCGGTGGCACCAGCAATGAGTTCCGCGCCTTCGATGCGCAGACCGGCAAGGTGCTGTGGACCGGCCAGACCCAGGCGGCAGTGCTCGCCGCGCCGATCACCTACGAACTGGACGGCAAGCAGTACCTGGCGGTGAGCGTGGGTGGCACGGTGCCGGGCGGCGACTACTACGCGCCCAACCACTCGCGCATGCTGGTGTACACCGTTGGCGGCACCGCGCAGCTGCCGCCGGTGCAACCGTATACCCCGCGTGCGTTGCTGCCGCCTCCTGCCACCGCCTCCGCGGACGAGGTCAAGCAGGGCGAGCGGCTCTACGCCCGCAACTGCGCGGCCTGCCATGGCGATCGCGGCCAGACCCGTGGTGCGAACTTCCCCGATCTCACGCGTACGCCGTTACTGTGGTCGCAGGAAGGCTTCGATTCGATTGTGCTCAATGGCCTGCTCTCGGAGCGCGGCATGGCTTCCTTCGCCGAGGCTCTGAAGCCGCATGACACGACGCTGATCCGCGCGTTCATCATCGACCAGGCCAATCAGCTGAAGAACAACCCGCAGCCCGCCGGACCGCCACCCGCCGCTGTGGGTGCGCACGAGCAGCACTAGGCGCTCGTATGGAGTCAGCCCCGCGAGGAGGTGCTCACCTCGCGGGCAAAATCCGGTTTCGTCGCCACCAGAATGTCGAACGCGGCCTGGCGATCGGCCGCTGAGCGGCTGCTGTAGGGCGCTCCCGGATCGGGCTGCCGCAGGATCTGCGCAAGCTTCGCGTACACGTGCTCGCGCACGAACAGCGGCAGCGCATCGAAGCCCTCCGAATAGATCAGAAAGCTCAGCGGATACCGGAACACATGTTTGCTCAGGTCCAGCTGCCGCAACGAGCGCCCCTCGGTATCCGTGGGGCCGCGGGCCTGAAACCGTTCAGCGTACCCGTTGCCTCCTGCAACCCGGCGCGGCAGCGGTGCCGCGTTCGCCATCAGCAGCGCGTCTACCAGCGGCCGCAACATCAGCTCGAAGCGACTCTGCAGTTGTGGTGTCAGCTGTGTCCAGTGCATCGTCGCAGCGTCGCTTCCGGGCTGCAAACGGTCGACCAGCATTCGCGATTTGTAGTTGGCGTGGATGATCTCGTTATGCACGGTGACCTGATGTTCCAGGACCAGAAGCGCAACGATGTCGCTGGTGTTGCGCAGATACGCAGAGGTGTCGAACAGCGACTCCAGAGTGGCCAAACTGCCCCGCCTGACCTTGTCGATACGCACCGGTGTGCGGGTGGCGGGCGGCTGGATGTTTCCCAGATGAAAGGCACCGCCGTCCTTGCCGGTCACGTACCAGCCACCCCAGCGCTGCGCGATGGGCGTCTCATCCGTCGTTTCCCGAGCCACGGCATCCGGAATCAGGTTGCTGCCCTGGACGTCATACGTGGACTCGAACAGGAAGTGCGGCACGCCACCGCCCATTTCGGCGAAGGTGTCGTGGCAGGTCAGGCAGCGCAATGTCTCGCGCACAAGTTGCGGGGTACTGTCCGCGGCGGACAGGGTGTAGAAGACGGGGCCGCGATCGGCGTCCATGGTCACGATCTCGAGAATCCCGCTTTGCTGCACCCATGCGACATAGGTGTCGTCGTCGAAGTAGATCGCGCGCGGTGTTGCCGCAGTGATGACATCGATCTGCAGACTGGTCTTGGAGAACACTAGCGTCTGCGAATCCGGATCGATTCCGAGCGCTGCGAGCACCGACTCCAGATAACCGTGCTGCGGGGCGGGAACCAGCTTCACTGAGCCGTCGTTCAGGCGCTTCTGCAGGCGCGCGATCTCGTTGTGTTCGGGCGGATCGGAGTAGCGGATGAAGGGATAGTCCCGGTCATACACCACACCGACGGCACCCGGCGCAAGCGGTGCGCGCGGATCCGGCACTGCCGCACGGAGCACGCCACTTGCGGAGGCGAGCAAAGCCACGGCAAGTGCCAGCCGGACCGGCCAGCGTTTCGCGACAACCCGGGTCACGCGCGGGTACCGGTCAGCGGCGCGGCGGCGCCGGAAAACAACCGATGCAGCTGATGCCGGCGCGCCATCGCATCCGCGAGCGTGTATTGGTCCAGTACCGCCAGAAATGCCCGCGTCGCCTGGGCGAACACGTCGGTCACCTGGCAGGCAGGCGCAATCAGGCAGTCCGAACACTCCACAACATCGAAATGCTTCTCGGTGTGTCGCACGAGTGCGCCGAGATTGATGTCCTGCGGCAGCTTGCGCAGTCTGATGCCGCCATTGCGGCCGCGGACGGTCACGAGGTAGCCGGACTGTCCCAGGTCCTGGACCACCTTCATCAGGTGGCTTTGCGAGATCCCGAAGGCACGCGCGATTTCACCAATGCAGGACAGTCGATCAGGATAGGTCGACAGGTGCGTCAGAACGCGGATCGAATAGTCGGTGTAGCGGGTCAGCTGCATGACCCGACTATAATATTCATTTTGTATGAATCTTTTCAAGGAAAACTGCTTTGACGCTCGGGAAACGTCGCGCGCTGCTGCCTCGGGAGAATCGCCCGGTCGCGGATCAAAGGCGTACCGCACGCGAGTGCCGGCCGCTTCGCGCTACTCACGGGTGCTAAGATCACGCCTACCGGTTATGTAACGCTCATTGGTCACCAAAGGGGTTAGACATGAAGATCACACGCACGGGTTCTGCTGCCTGGCAGGGCGGACTCAAGGACGGTAAAGGTTCCATCTCCACCGAGAGCGGTGCACTGAAGGCCTATCCTTACGGATTCGCGACCCGCTTCGAAGGCGCGCGGGGCAGTAATCCGGAAGAGCTGATTGCGGCGGCCCATGCCAGCTGCTTCACCATGGCGCTGTCGCTGATTCTCGGCAATGCCGGCTTCGTCGCCGAACAGCTGGACACCAAGGCCGCGGTGACGATTGCCCAGGTCGGCGAGGGGTTCGAGATCACCAGTTCGCACCTGACGCTGCGCGCGAAGATCCCGGGAATTGACCAGGCCAAGTTCGCCGAGCTCACGGGCATGGCGAAAGCGGGATGCCCGGTGTCCAAAGTGCTGAAAACTGAAATTTCGCTGGACGCGAGCCTGGTCTGAGCCATGAACGAATCGAAACTGCTCTTCAATCGCGGCCGTGCTGCAGTGACGCGGACGGTATCCGCCGTTGCCGTGTCGGTCATGGGTGCGCTCCTGACAACCCAGCCCGCTGCCGCGGCACAGAATTATCAGGTCTGGGTCTCCAATGAGAAATCCGGCGATATCACCATCATCGATGGCAGCTCGCTGAAGGTGATCGGGACGGTGACTGCGGGGAAGCGACCGCGCGGCATCCACACCAGTCCCGACGGCCGCACCGTGTACGTGGCACTGAGCGGCACCCCCATCGAAGCGCCGCCGGAACTGGACGCGGCCGGCAATCCCATCTTCAAGAAGGGACACGGCAAGGATGATGACGACGACGATAACGTCGTAGCGGACAAATCAGCGGACGGCATCGGCGTCATCAACGTCGCCACCCGTCAGCTCACCGGCAAGATCAAGGTGGGATCGGACCCGGAGGAATTCACGCTCAGTCCCGATGGCCGCAAGATCTACGTCTCCAACGAAGATGTGAAGACGGCGAGCATCGTCGACATCGCCGCGGCGAAAGTGGAGCACATCTTCCTGGTCGGGCAGGAGCCGGAGGGTGTGGCGGTAACGCCGGATGGCAATCGCATCTATGTGACCTGCGAGACGGGCGGGGACATCCTGGTGTTCGATGCCCACAACTACAAGACGCTGGCCCACTTCAATGTGCCACCGCGGCCGCGCAGCGTGGACTTTCTGTCCAACGCGCCCGTGGGCCTCATCCCGTCCGAATCCGCCGGCGTCCTGAATGTCATTGATACCACCACGACCAGCGTGTCCAAGACCATCACCATGCCGAAGGGGTCGCGCCCCATGCGGGTTCGCGTGAGCCCCGATAACGCGAAGGTGTATGTCAGCGATGGCCGCGCCGGATCGGTCACGGTGCTGGACGCGCACACCTACAACATCGAGAGCACCATCAAGGTGGGCAAGCGCCCCTGGGGTATCGTGCTCTCCCCGGATGGCAAGTTCCTGTACTCGGCCAATGGCCCGTCGAATGATGTCTCGGTCGTGGATCTGGTGCAGAACAAGGAAATCGCCCGCATCAAGGCAGGCGAGAGCCCCTGGGGCGTGACCATCGTCCCGACTACTGCTGACCCACGATAAAGACCGATTCGGCGGTGATGCTGCGGGTCATGCCATCCTTGTAGGCACGGGCCCGGACCACCGTGGGCCCGGTGACTTTGAGCGGATCGGTGTAGAGCATATCCTGGGTCCCGGGGGCGCTGCCATCCAGCGTATAGCGGATCTGTGCACCCGGATCCGGGCTGGACAGCGTCACGGTCACCGGCTGGCCGAACGTGCCGCCGTCCGGTGCAATCTTCGGCGGCACCAGCACATCCTTGCCGGGCATGCTGTTGATCCAGTCCTGCAGCAGCTTCACGCCGTGCTCGTCGATGGTTTCGCGCGCGAGCGGCGGCATCCGCACATCGCCGTTGGTGTCGACCCGCATGAACGCGATGGAACGCCAGATGTCGTGCGGTGAAATCACATGGGGCCGGTCTATTCCCTCGTTGATGAGGATGGGGCCGTCGATGAGTTCCTGTCGCTCCAGCGGCGTGGTATAGCGGGCATCGAAGTACGCCACTGTGCCGCCGGGGCGGTGGCAGTGCGCGCAGTTCGCATCCAGGTACGAGCGGGCGCGATCCTCGAGGCTGCGTGAATCATCGTTCATCCCGGCCAGGGTCGGCAGGGTCGAAAGATCAGCATCGGACGGCGCCGGTTTGAGCAGGTGCAGATGATTCAGCGTCCGCAACTCGTTGGCGCTGACGCCTGAAGGATAGGTCAAGGTCCGGTTCAGCTGCCGTGCCTTGACACCCAGCACGCCGCCTGCGCGGGCGTTGTGGCAGGTCAGGCAGTTCTCCCGGCTGGGGTAGTACCAGGTCTGCTCGCGGGTACTGCCGTCCCGGGCACGGATCGGGATGGTTTCGGCCAGGCTGGAGGGCAGCAGATCGGCGTCCGAATTGTCCGCACGCCATTTATAGACCACCCCATACACGCCGCCCTGGTCGTCCCGGACCAGCAGCCGCGTCTCCAGCCGTCGCCTGATTTCAGGATGGGCATCATCCGTGGGTAGCTCAAAGGTCTTCACGAATACCGTGCCGGCCGGAAAAGACCATTCTCCGTCCGGTGTAAATCCGATCTGCCGACCCTTGGGGATCGCCACGTAGCGGGTCTTGGCCGCACCGTCGGACCAGAAGGAAACGATGACATCGTAGGGGATCAGGCCTGGATTGGGCACGAGTCGGGCTGTGTCGACAAAGGCCCCCGTCTGGGATAGCAGCAATGGCAGCGGGCCGTCGATCTGCGCGGGCATGTGCAGATACGCCCGGGGAGCCAGGTAGGACGAAATGCCGGTGGCGGCAGTGGCAGACGGCGAATCTGCCCGGCTCACCTGGGCGGCGATCATCAGGGTACATAGCGCCAACCCCAGCAGTGCGGACTTCAAGCTCTCCAACCTTGATCTCCTCCCCGGCATAAGCACCGGAGATTCCTACGGCGCTCATGCTACGACAGCCTGAGTCGCTTCGGTGGGTTCCCGCTTCGCAGGGTGGCCTACGTGCGCCATCCCTCCACAGGCAAACAAGCGCAATCCGCGCTCTTGAGCATTGATCGCACCAACCACATCAGCGTGATTGGTGTAGTGACACCTGACACATCTGAATTGAGCTTGCGTCCGACGATTCTCTGCCGAGACGTGGTCGCAGCGCGGGCAGGTAGTGCTCGTGTTATGGGGCGGGACGGCGATCAGGGTGCCGCCGGCCCAAGCCAGCTTGTATTCGAGCTGCCGGCGAAACTCCCCCCATCCCTGATCGAGGATGGACTTGTTAAGCCCGGACTTTGCCGCCACGTTTTTGCCCGGCTGTTCGATGCTGCCTGCCGCTGACCGGGACATACTGCGAAGCTGCAAGTCCTCGATACAGACGATCGCATGGTTTTGGCTGATCGTGGTCGTGGCTTTATGCAGGTAGTCGCGGCGGACATTGCCGATACGGACGTGGAGGCGTTGAACTTTGGCCTTGGCCTTCCTCCAGTTGCTGCTGAACTTGACCTTGCGGCACATCGAACGCTGGTAGCGGCGCAGGCGAGTCTCGTGCTTTCTGAAGCTGTTGAGCGCAGCCAGGTGACTGCCATCGCTGAACGTGGCAAACCGGGCAATGCCCACGTCGATGCCTACTGATCCGGTCGCCTGGGTCACAGGCTCCTCCACCTCCCGGGCGGTCTGGATCGAGACATACCACTTACCACACGACTGGCTGACAGTCGCATTGCGAACATCGCCCAGGACGTCGCGGCTGTTCCCTTGGTCGAGCTTGATCTGCTTCGGGTCTGGGTAACGGAAACTTTCGCGTTGTCCTTTCTTCTTGAACCTGGGGAATGCGGCCCGCTTGGCGAAGAAGTTGCCGTAAGCGCGTTCCAGATCGTTCAGCGCTTGCTGGAGTGCATGAACGGGCGAGTCCTTCGGTGAGCTGCTTGCACAACCCCGCATAGCCAAACATCTTCTCGCCTTGCTCGAACCGCTCTTTCTGCAACGCCAGCGCCCGATTGAACACGTACCGGCAGCAACCTGCAAAGCGGCGCATCTGCCGCTGCATAGCCAGATTATAGATCTCGCCGGAAGCTGCGCCAGGTTCCAATTGTCCTCGTTTCTTACAGAAATGCTTGCCTCAGACCGCGCTATCCTTATTAGCCCTGAAGGACGGGGCTTATCGCGCCCGCGGTCAACCTCGACAAAAGCCAAAGGCCCGCCAGCGATCGGGCGCGAGGCATCCTTAGCATGTCAGACCATCACCGGACGTGAAAGATCCGTGCCGGAACAGCTCCCGCGGTCCCCCCGCTCAAGTGCCCGCCCGCAACCGTCGGGAAAATATCCCGGATGGTATTCGGTACGCTGCGCGCGCTGCTGGCCAAGGCAATTGGAGTATCCTCAGTGAATAACAAGATGCGCGCGCTCTGGCGCTGTGTACCCTACGCAATGCTTGCTCTTGGGCTCTCGGCGGCTGTCGCCGCCCAGACGGCTGACGAGGGGAACTCCGGTACGAGCGCAAGCACCGGCCCGGAAACGCTGCCCACGGTTACCGTCACGGCGACGGCCATTCCGGGCGCGACCATCGACCTCGACAAGATTCCGGGAAATGTGCAGGTTCTCACGTCCGAGGACCTCCGCCGGGAGGGCTCGGCAAGCCTGACGCAAGCGCTGAATTCGAACCTCAGCAGCGTCAATATCAACGACGATATCGCCGATCCGTTTCAGCCCGACATCCTGTACCGCGGCTTCGAGGCGTCCCCTGTGCTCGGCACGCCGGAGGGGCTGGCGGTCTACCAGAACGGAGTCCGCATCAACGAGGCCTTCGGTGACACCGTCAACTGGGACCTGTTCCCCGATGTCGCTGTGGACAAGGTCGAGCTTGTCAGCTCGAGCCCGGTATTCGGCCGCAACGCGCTCGGCGGCGCCATCTCGGTCACTATGAAGAACGGGTTCAGCTACCAGGGTGGCGACCTGGAACTGGAGGGCGGTTCGTTCGGCCAGCGCTCGGTGACCGGGCAGTTCGGTATCAACTCCGGAATATTCGGCTTCTACGTTGCCAGCCGCGCATTGGACTGGGACGGCTGGCGCCAGTTTTCCAACGACCGCATGCGTGATGTGTACGCCGCCCTGAGCATGCACACGGACGCGCTGACGGTCGATCTGAGCTATACCCGTTCGAACAACGAGATGGACGGCCAGGGTCCCGCGCCCGTGCAGGAACTCGCCGTGAACCGCTCGCTGGTGTTCACCGGCCCGCAGGCCAACGTCAACATGCTCAACTTCCTGACGCTGAACGCCAACCTGAAACTGTCCGACACCTGGTCGGTGCAGGGCGTGCTGTATTACCGCCAGTACTCGCAGTTCGTCGCGAATGGCAATACGACGGACTACATGGCCTGCACGGACACGCCCGGAATCCTCTGCCAGCCGGACGGGGTCACCCCCTTGACGAACGCCGCCGGCGCGACGCTGCCCGACATCTCCGACGGCGGGGCCAATGTCATCGGCGAAAATGATTACGAATACGTCAATGCGTGGAGCCGCGGCGCCTCCTTCCAGGTCGCCAACACGGACTCGATTTTCGGCCACGACAATCAGTTCACGCTGGGCGCGGCCCTCGACTATGCCTCGAGCAGCTATTACACAGACGCGCAGATCGGCCTGATCAATTCAGCGCTGATCGTGCTGCCGTCCGACCTGCTGGTCGCTACGCCGGAGAACTCGGACGCGGCGATCGCCAACGGGGATCCGGTGCCGGTGAGCGTTGATTCCATCAACAAGAGTCTGGGTATCTACCTGAGCGATACGTTCAACGTGACCCAGGAACTGGCGGTCACCGCGAGCGGTCGCTACAACATCTCCAATATCAACCTGTACGATCAGTTGGGCACAAATCTCGATGGCTACAACCGCTTCGTGCATTTCAATCCGGCCATCGGCGCCACCTACAAGCTGCTGCCGACGGTGACGCTGTACGCGGGACTTGCCAACAACACGCGCACCCCGACGGCCAGTGAGATCGAATGCTCGGATCCGCTGACTCCGTGCCTGCTGCCCACGAATCTTGCCGGTGACCCGCCGAACCTGAAGCAGGTGGTCTCACATACCACTGAAGTGGGTCTGCGCGGCACGATTCCTGATGTGCTGGATGGCCAGGTATCCTGGAACGTGAGCGCCTTCCGGACGCTGCTCGAAAACGACATCCTTGGTATCGCGACCTCGGTGAGCCAGGGCTTCTTCCAGAACATCGGCGATACGCGTCGTCAGGGCTTCGAGGCGGGCTTGGGCTATCACGGGGCGAGGCTGTCGGCTTATGCCAATTACAGCTATGTCCAGGCCAGCTTCGAGTCGGCTCTGACCGTCCCGTCGCCTTCCAATCCCTATCAGGATATCAACGGCGACATCGAGGTTGTTCCCGGCGATCGCATGCCCGGGATTCCGGAGAGCCGCCTGAAGCTCGGCGCGGACTTCAAGATCATTCCGCAATGGACCGTGGGGGCGACGCTGAACCTCGTCGGCAGCTTCTACTACGTCGGGGATGAGTCCAACCAGCTTGCACCCATCGGCGGATATACGACGGTGAACCTGCACACCTCGTACAAGCCCTTCCCGCACTTCGAGGTGTTTGCTTCGGTCGACAATCTCCTCAACCGCAAGTACTCGACCTGGGGAATCCTCAGCGATCCCACGGGAATCGGCGCGCCGGGAGTGCCGGCGGACGGCGTGACCAACGGCCCCGGCGTCGACAATCGGTTCCTGAGCCCGGCGGCACCGCTGGAAGTGTTCGGTGGCGTGCGGCTGTCGTTCTAGGCGGGCAGGGTCGCGCACCCCACTACGCCGCGTAGTTCAAGGTGGGCGGCTACGCGCAGGCCTAAGGATTCGCGCCACGGTGGCGCGATGATCTGGACGCCGATCGGCAGCCCCCGCGCCGTCCACACCGGCCGGCGCGTTGTCGCGCAGGATCCGCGAGCCGGCCAGCGGCCCGGCACCTTCGCCGCGGCGGATGCGGGCATCGAGGGAACGGGCATCGCGCAGCGCCGGGTCCATACGCTCGATCTCCAGCAGCGCGGTCAGCTGCGACAGGGCGCTGATATCAGAAGCAGTGACCGGCATCCTTCGCTTCAACGAGATCGTAGATGCCGAACGGGATCGCAGTAACGAGGATGACACCCAGGAACCTGAATCCGGAAAACACATGACCGACTTCAGGTATCGGCAACGAGAAGCCGAAGTTGGTAAACGACTGCACCAGGGCGGAAGAGGTCATGCCGCCAAAGTTCAGGCCGAACAGGTTCGAACGCCAGGCGATCACCGTGCCCACCAGCAGCGCAATCAGTCCTGCCGGAACGCCACCCGGATAGCGCACGCCGCCGAACCAGCTCGCCAGGATCAGCGCAAAGCAGACCAGCCCGATGACCGGCGTACGAAGGGTGCAAAAAAACCGCCGGCCATGAGCACGAAGCTCTGTACGGACACCCAGGTGAGGCCCGCTTCTCAGGCCTGGATCGGATCGTGCGTCTTGCCGAGGATCGGCGCCATGATCACGAAGGTGACGACGAACATGTGCGGCACGCTGATGCCGGAGGGCAGGGCGCACACGTCGCTCCGACCGGTCTTTTTGGCGAGCCGGTATCCCAGCCACGCGTAGTACAGCGTACCGATGCACAGCATGACGCCGGTGGCGGGCAGAATGCGGCCGAACACCAGCTCATCCGGCATCTTCAAGGCGCCGCGCAGCAGTCCTCGACAACCAGACAGTTGAAGCCGCGGTCGTTGGCTTCGCGCACCAGCAACTGTGTGATGCCGCGATTGGCCAGGATCTTTTCCAGATCCGTCGCGTGGGATGTCGTGGCCCGCATCGCCGATGCCGGTGGTGAAATTACCGCGCGCCTTCTTGGCGGGGGGCAGATCGGCGAGGTCGGCCCGATGTCCTTCACGGGTATGGACGACCAGCATTCCGGCCCTGCGCGCGGCGGCAAGCAACTCGCTCAGGGGCTGGATGCAGCGGCGCAGCGCTCCGGGTGGAAGTCGAACGGGTAGGGCCGTGCTGCAACTGCCACGATCGTGATGTCCGTTGCAATGAGTTCTGTGCGATCAATTTGATTCGCCTGCGCTACGGCAGTGCCACCAGTTGGTGGATAATGGTGCACCCGGCCGGCCAGTTTCTTGCATGCTAGCCGCTAGACAACCCAACCGCCCCGGATCAGGGAGCCCACCTGCGTGACACCCGCCGCGAAACCGATCACCCAGAATGCGGACATCCGCTATCTCGGCAAACTCCTGGGCGATGTCATCCGTGCGTATGGCGGAGCCGAACTGTTCGAACGCATCGAGTACATCCGCGCGCGATCGGTGGACCGGCATCGCGGCATATCGGACGCCGCGGCCATGGACCGTGGGCTCGAAGCACTGAGTCTCGATGACACGCTGGCCTTCGTCCGCAGCTTCATGCTGTTTTCGATGCTCGCGAACCTTGCCGAGGACCGGCAGGGCAGTGGCAGCCGTCCCGGTGAGGATGTTGCGGCGGCCCTCGAACGACTGGCTGCCAAGGGCATCGCCGCCGATCAGGCGGCGCAGCTCCTGGACCGCACGCTCATCGTACCGGTACTGACGGCCCATCCCACCGAGGTCATGCGCAAGAGCATGATCGATCACCGCAACCGGATCGCTGACCTGATGCGCCTGAAGGATCAGGGCCTGTCTCAGGCAGCGGGTGGCGAAGAGATCGAACAGGGGCTGCTGCGCCAGATCGCGCTGCTGTGGCAGACGCGGCCGCTGCGGCGCGAGCGCATCATCGTCGCCGATGAAGTGGAGATCGCGCTGGCCTATCTGCGTGACATCTTTCTTCCGGTAGTGCCGATGCTGTACGCACGCTGGGAGCGCAAGCTGCCGCAGCGGCCGCGCAGCTTCCTGCGCCTGGGCAGCTGGATCGGCGGTGATCGTGACGGCAATCCGAACGTCAACGCGGCCACGCTGGACTACGCACTGGGTCGTTCGGCCGCCGCGGCCCTCGACAGCTATCTGCAGCAGTTGAATGCCCTCGGCGCGGAACTGTCCATCTCCAGCGAACTGGCCACGCCGACGGCGGAAGTCATGGCGCTGGCAGAAGCCAGCGGTGATACCAGCCCGGCGCGCACGGACGAGCCTTATCGGCGCGCCCTCACGGGCTGCTACGCGCGACTCGCCGCGACCTATGAACAGATCACCGGGCGGCCGCCGGCACGGCGGCCCACGGTGCCGGGTACGCCCTACCGCAGTCCCGAAGAGCTGCGCACTGATCTGGTCGCCATCGCGCACTCCCTGGCCCAAAGAGGTGCAGGGCTGCTGGCCACCGGTGGTGCCCTGGGGCGCCTGATCCGTGCCGTCGACAGCTTCGGCTTTCATCTGGCGACTCTGGATCTGCGCCAGAACTCCGATGTGCATGCGCGCGTGGTCGCGGACCTGCTCAGTGTTGCCGGCGTCGCGGCCCAGTACCTAAACCTGGATGAGCCCGCGCGCGTGGCATTGCTGCGACGGGAGCTGAGCAGTGAACGACTGCTGTGGAGTCCGTACTCGCAGTACAGCGAGGAGACCCAGTCGGAACTGGCGATCGTCCGCGCGGCCGCCAGGGCCCACGAGCGCTTCGGCGCCGCTTGTATTACGACCTACAACATTTCCAAGTGCGAAAGCGTCTCGGACCTGCTGGAAGTCAACCTCATGCTCAAGGAGGCCGGTCTCTACCGTCCGGCGGATCCCGCCGCTGCGCCCATCATGGTCGTACCGTTGTTTGAAACCATCGGCGATCTGCAGAACGCGCCGGCAGTGATGCAGGCATGGTTCGCCCTGCCGGAAATCCGCAAGGCCGCCAGACGCCGTGGCTACCAGGAGGTGATGGTCGGCTACTCTGATTCCAACAAGGACGGCGGCTACCTGACCTCGGTGTGGAGCCTCAACCGGGCCACCCGTGCCCTGTCGCGGGTGTTTGAGGAAGCGCAGATCCGGATGCAGATCTTTCACGGGCGCGGCGGCGCTGTGGGTCGGGGCGGTGGTTCGTCGTTCGGCGCAATCCGTGCGCAGCCGCCCGGAACGGTGCAGGGTCGCATCCGCATCACCGAACAGGGCGAAGTCATCGCGGCCAAGTACGGCACGCCGGAGAGTGCGGCGGCGAACCTCGAGGCGATCACGGCGGCGACCTTGCTCGCCTCGCTCGAACCCACGTCGGCATCCGAGGAAGCCACCG
>Ga0182030_10015855_pt1 | contig 14738 bp, 12 predicted proteins | sample 812S3MmetaG_FD_121299 | JGI IMG/M metagenome (GOLD analysis project Ga0182030, IMG submission 121299) | Permafrost microbial communities from Stordalen Mire, Sweden - 812S3M metaG (Illumina Assembly) | ecosystem: Environmental > Terrestrial > Soil > Wetlands > Permafrost | place: Sweden... | reverse complement strand
GCTCGACGGCCGCACGCACTTTCTGACAGACGGCATCGAAATCGACGAGCGGACTTTCCGTTTCGCTGTAGGGTTTGCCCTGCTCCATACGTCCGCTACTGCTGAAATTGGCCTATATATCTACAGTACCGGGGCGCGCCTTGATGTGATGGTCTTCGCCAAAAACGCCGGGGCACGCTTCCGCGTGCGTGGAGCGTGAGAAAGGGCGCGGCGCCCGGGCCGTATGACATATCATCGGCATCCAGGCGCGCCTGCGATGAGACTTTGAGAACCATGTCGCCAACCGAGCAAACCCGTCAATACCGCTACTACGATTTTGTGATGGCGGCCTATGTCTGCGTTCTCCTCTGCTCGAATTTGATCGGGCCTGCAAAAGAGACCTCGCTTCACATTCCGGGCACGAGCTTCACGCTCACCTTTCTGGCCGGCGTGCTGTTCTTCCCTATTTCTTATATCTTCGGCGACATCCTCACCGAGGTGTATGGCTACGCCCGTGATCGACGGGTGGTTTGGGCGGGTTTCGGAGCCTTGGCCTTCGCATCGATCATGGCGGCGGTCGTCGTGCACTTGCCGCCCTCGGAGAGCTCGCGCGCCACGCAGCCGGCGGTCGACGCCATTTTCGGCAATACGCCGCGCATCGTCGTGGCGTCGATCACGGCGTTTCTGTGCGGCACGTTCGTGAACAGCTACGTGCTCGCGAAGATGAAGATCTGGTCACGCGGGCGCTGGCTCTGGACGCGGATCGTGGGCTCAACCTTGTGCGGTGAGCTGGTCGATTCGGTGATTTTTTATTTCGTGGCGTTTTACGGCCGAATGCCGGGAGGGCACTTGGTGGCGATCATGTTCACGCAATACGGCCTGAAGAGCGCTTGGGAGATCATCGCCGCACCGCTCACCTATCGCGTGGTCGCGTTTTTGAAGCGCGCCGAGAGCGAGGACTACTACGACATCGGGACGAACTTCACGCCGTTCTCGCTGCAAACCTAATCCATCGAGTCATGTGGGACCGTGGGCGGTGCCGAGCCGCTAATTGGTCGCCGCTTCGCCACAATTTGCCATCGGCCGTGAAGCCGCAAGCCCCAATTCCCGCGTGAAATAGCTCCTACGAGGCGCCGGTGGTCGCCGCCTCACATGGGCGAAACGAAAGGAGCTGTTTATGAAGGCTGCATGGTCGAAAGTCGTGTGGACGGTGGGATTGACGGGATTGAGCGCGGCTGCAAGCGCGGCGGCTTTGGCGGATCAGCCAAAGCATGCCTCGCCGCAGGAACCCGCGGGGTTCGTGACGGGCGCGGTGATCGGTGGATTTGCCGCCGGTCCGATCGGCGCGGTGGTGGGGGCGGGTCTCGGTACTTGGCTCGGCAACCGCGTGCATCGCGCCGGCGAAGCGGCCAAGGCGGAGGCGCAAGTGGCGGTGTTGAAAGGCGACCGGGAGGCGCTCGAGCGGAAGACCGCCTCGCTCGAAAGCGCGAAGAGCGATTTGGAGGAGACCAACCGCGCGCTCACCGCCCGGCTCGATCAGTTGGCCCACAGCGTCGAGATTGCGCAGGAAGGGCGCGACGATGCCGCGCGCGCAGAGGCCGCGCGCGTGCTCGACGGCCTGCAGGGCGATGTGCTGTTCCGCACGGGCAGCGCCGAAATCCCGCCGGAAACCGCGCACGAGATCGAAGTGCTGGCGGGCATGCTCGCCATATCACCCGCCCTCAACGTGAAGCTCGACGGCTATGCCGATCCGCGCGGCACGACGGATCTCAACCTCAAGCTCTCCGAAGCTCGGGCCAACGCGGTACGCGACTTATTCCTCGCAGCCGGCGTTCCCGAAGAGTCTCTCGAGGTCAATGCCTACGGCAAGAGCCAAAGCATGGCAAGCGACAGCGACGGCTATGCGCTCGAGCGCCGAGTCCGGTTGACGCTGCAGGCGGCGGGACCCGCGTCAGTGGCACAGGCAGTCTCCCCGCTCGACCGGAGCGAAGCCACACCCTCGGGCGACATCGGGTCCTCCCCCCGCAAGGCTCAGCGCAGCGAAAACCAATGAGCTTTGGATGAGCTTCGGGCGGCTCGGCGCTGCAACCGCCGGGCCGCTCTTGTTTCCGCCGCCAACGCGCGCCTACGATAGCGCATGACCGACCATCCGAAGATCGTGGTACTGGATCGATACCTGACCGGCGAATCCGCGAATCCGTCGCCGGAAAAGATCCTGGCCGGCATTCCGCGCACCCGAGTATCGAACCAGTACGCCGACTCCACGCAGCAATTCTTCTGCGGCTTGTGGTCGAGCACCAGCGGCAAATGGCGCGTCAGATATACCGAACACGAGTTCTGCGTGTTGATCGAGGGCCGTGTGCGCCTCGAATCGGCGGGAGGCGAGCGGCACGAACTGCGCGCGGGCGACGCGTTCGTCGTCCCCGCCGGCTTCGAGGGCACCTGGGAGGTCGTCGAGCCCTGCAAGAAGTGGTACGCGATCTTCGAGGCTAAGCCTTAAGCGGTATCGCGGATGGCGCCGGTGAGCGTCTCGACGATTTGCGCGATTTGCGAAGATTCGATGATCAGCGGCGGCGACAGTGCGACCGTATCGCCGGTGGTCCGCACCATCACGCCGCGCTCGAAGCACTTCAAGAACACGTCGAACGCCCGAGCTCCGGGCTTACCCGCACGCGGCTCGAGCTCGACGGCGCCGATCAACCCGAAGTTGCGGATGTCGATGACGTGAGGCGCCGCGCGCATCGAGTGCACCGCCTCCTGCCACTCGGAGTTCAAGGTCGCGGCGCGCGTCAGAAGTTGCTCCCGCTGGTAGATGCCGAGCGTCGCGAGTGCTGCTGCGCAGGCCGCCGGATGCGCGGAGTAGGTGTAGCCGTGAAACAGCTCGATCGCGTTCTCAGGACCCTGCATGAACGCATCGTAGATCTTGCGCTGCGAGAACACGGCGCCCATGGGAATCGCGCCGTTGGTAAGTCCCTTGGCGGTGGTCATGATATCCGGCGTGACATCGAATACCTGTGCGGCGAATGGCTTGCCGGTGCGGCCGAATCCGGTGATAACTTCGTCGAAGATCAACACGATGTCGTGCTTGTCGCAAATCTCGCGCAGGCGCTTCAAGTAGCCGACGGGCGGTAGCAGGACGCCCGCTGATCCTGCGATGGGCTCTACGATGACCGCGGCGATCGTCGAGGCATCGTGCAGCGCGATGAGCCGTTCCAGCTCGTTCGCGAGATGCATGCCCCAGTGCGGCAAGCCGCGCGAGAAGGCGTTGTGTCCGAGATCGAGCGTGTGCGGCAGATGATCAACGCTCGGAAGCAACGCGCCGGCAAAGAATTTGCGATTGTTGACCATGCCGCCCACCGACATGCCCCCGAAACCGACACCGTGGTAGCCTCGCTCGCGGCCGATCAGTCGGGTGCGCTGACCCTGGCCGCGGGCGCGATGGTAGGCGATGGCAATCTTCAGCGCCGTGTCGACGGATTCGGAGCCGGAGTTCGTAAAGAACACCCGGTCCATGCCGGTCGGCGCGATTTCCGCGAGCCGGCTTGCGAGCTCGAACGCAATCGGATGTCCCATTTGAAACGCCGGGGCGTAGTCCATCGTGCCGAGCTGCCGCGCCACCGCCTCGGTGATCTCTCGCCGCCCGTGACCGGCGTTCACACACCACAAGCCTGCGACGGCATCGAGCACCTGCCGGCCGTCGGCGGTCCAGTAGTGCATGCCTTCGGCTCGCGCGAGCAGCCGCGGATTGCCCTTGAACTGCCGGTTGGCGGTGAAGGGCATCCAGAAAGCATCGAGATCGCCTTGCGCGGGGGCCGGGGTAATTCGGGCGTTCATGCGGGGAGTGTCCTTTTGGGTCGGGCGACGAGGTAGGAGCGGATGATAAATAAATTCAACAGAATCCTCAATTTTAGCTGTGTTCCTGGCATTCGTGTCTAATATAATAGACACCATGACTCTAGATGTGGGTGCCCACCTGAAGGCGGTCCGGCAGATGTACGGCCTGTCGCAGCGCGAACTCGCGAAGCGGGCGGGGGTCACTAACGGCTTGATCTCGCTGATCGAGCAAAACCGCGTCAGTCCGTCGGTTTCCTCGCTCAAGAAGGTGCTCGACGGCATTCCGATGGCGCTCGCCGAATTCTTCACTCTCGATCTCGCCGGCAAGCCCGCAGTGTTCTTTCCGCGCTCCGAGCTCGCCGACATCGGCACGGGCGCCGTGGAATTGCGGCTCGTGGGCGGCCGGCTCGCCAAACGCAACATGTCGATTCTGCACGAGCGCTATGCGCCGAACGCCGATACCGGCGAGGAGATGCTCGCGCACGCGGGCGAAGAGGGCGGCGTGATCGTCAAGGGCAAGATCGAGCTCTCGGTCGGCGGGGAGTCGCGGGTCCTCGGCGCGGGCGACGCCTATTACTTCAAGAGCTCGATTCCGCATCGGTTCCGCAACCCGAGTCGCGAGGAGTGCGAGATCGTGAGCGCGAGCTCGCCGCCAACTTTCTAGCACTCGATCGGGTAGCATACGAACTCATGAGCAAGATAACCGTTGCCGCCACGCAGATGGCGTGCAGTTGGGACCGCGACGCCAACATGGCGCGCGCCGAGAGGATGATCCGTGAGGCGGCGAGGCGCGGCGCCAACGTGGTCCTGATCCAGGAGCTGTTCGAGACTCCTTATTTTTGCAAGGATCACGCCGCGAGCTACTTCGATCTCGCGAAGCCGCTCGAGGGCCATCCGGCGGTCGAGCATTTCCGCGGCCTCGCGCGCGAGCTCGATGTGGTGTTGCCCGTGAGCGTGTTCGAGCGCGCGAATAACGCCTTCTACAACTCCGTGGTCATGGTGGATGCGGGCGGCGAGGTGCTCGGGAGCTACCGCAAGTCGCACATTCCGGAGGGCACCGGTTATCACGAGAAATTCTATTTCTCGCCGGGAGACACCGGTTTCAAGGTGTTCGACACGCGCTTCGCGAAGCTCGGCGTCGCGATCTGTTGGGATCAATGGTTCCCGGAGGCGGCGCGCGCCATGGCGCTCATGGACGCGGAGGTCCTCCTCTATCCGACCGCAATCGGTTCAGAGCCCCAGGATCCGGAGCTCGACTCGAGCGCGCACTGGCAGAGGACCATGCAGGGCCACGCGGCCGCCAACGTCATGCCGCTGGTCGCCTCGAATCGCATCGGCGTGGAGGAGGGCGAGAAATACGCCATGACCTTCTACGGCTCCTCGTTCATCGCCTCGCACACCGGGGAGAAGGTGGCGGAGGCCGATCGCTCGAGCGAGACGGTGCTCACCGCCTCGTTCGATCTCGACGCGGTACGCCGTTACCGTCAAGCTTGGGGCGTGTTCCGCGATCGGCGCCCCGACCTTTACTACCCGCTCTTGTCGCTCGATGGACGCACCTGAGGCTCGCGAGCTTCCGCAAGATCTGGTCTTTGTCGACCTGGAGACGACCGGCGGGAACGCGGCCTACCACCGCGTTACCGAGGTTGGCATCGTGCGCGTCGAGCGCGGCGTCGTCGTCGAGGAATGGAGCACGCTCGTCAACCCCGAGTGCCCGATCCCCGACTACATCGAGAGCTTCACCGGCATCACCAACGAGATGGTGGCCGCGGCTCCGCGCTTCGCTGACATCGCAGAGCTCGTGCTCACGAAGCTCGGCGCCACGTCGAAAGGCGCGCCGCCCCCGCTCTTCACCGCGCACAACGCGCGTTTTGATTACGCCTTCTTGCGCGCCGAGTTTCGCCGTGCCGAAATCCATTTCTCGGCACAGGTGCTGTGCACCGTCAAATTGTCGCGGCGCCTGTTTCCGGAGCATCTGCGGCACAATCTCGATGCGGTCATGGAAAGGCACACGCTCGCATGCTCCGCGCGCCACCGGGCGCTCGGCGATGCCCGCGTGATCAGCGACTTCTGGCTGAAGCTCATCCGCGAGCTCCCGGCGCCCCGGCTCGCGGCGGCCGTCGACAGCGCTTGCGGCCGCCATAAATTGCCGCAGCACCTGCCGGCGGATCTCCCGGACGAGCTGCCGGAAGGTCCGGGCATCTACCGCTTCTACGGAACAGGCGACGAGCTCCTCTACGTCGGCAAGAGCGCGTCGCTCCGGACGAGCGTCCTCGCCCACTTTACCGAGGCTCGAGCCGGCAGCCGGGAGCAGAAGCTGAGCACGGAGGTCCGCCGCGTCGAGTGGGTGGAAACCGCCGGGGAGCTCGGCGCGCTGCTGCGCGAGATCGAATCCTTGCGAACCCAGCACCCGCTCCATAACCGGCACGTGAGAGCGGCGTCCGACGGCTTCACGGTGCGCATCGATGAGGCGTGCGGCGTCGCGCGGGTTTTGTCCGTGCCCGAGGTCGGGCCGGCGCAGCTCACCGAATGCTTCGGATTATTTCATTCTGCCAAGAATGCTCGCAAGGCGTTGATTGACATAGCCGCTGCGCGGGCGCTGTGCTTGAAGACGCTGGGGCTCGAGGAGAGCGAGGGTTCATGCTTCGCATACCAGGTGGGCAAGTGCCGCGGCGCCTGCGCCGGCCAAGAGCCGGCCGCGCTGCACCTAGTGCGCGTAAGGATGGCTTTGGCGTCTCTCAAGTTGAAGGCATGGCCGTTTCCCGGGCGCGTGGCGCTGCGCGAGCGCGACGCGATGGGCGGCGCAGATTTGCATGTCCTCGATCGCTGGACCTACCTCGGAAGCGCGCGCTCCGAGGAGGAACTCCAGGCGCTCGCCGCGCGGGACGCGCCCGGCGTCTTCGATGCGCACCTGTATCGGGTTCTGGCTCGCTACTTCGCGAGCCATCCGAAGCTCGATTGGCACGATCTCGAGGCGCGCCGGCACGCGCTGGGATTCGACGCGGTCGATGTCTCCTGAGCGAGACGGCAATGTGCGCTATTGGATTGCGACGGCCCCGGTCGGCGCCGCCTCGGTGCTCGCGCAGGAGCTCGCGCAGTTCGGCGCCTCCGACATCCGCGAGCGCAGCCACGATGTCCGATTTCAAGGTCCCCTGGAGGCGGGCTATCGCGCGTGCCTCTGGTCGCGGTCCGCGACCCGGGTGCTGCTCAGCCTCGGCTCGGTTGAGGCGAAGAGCGCCCCCGGCATTCTCGAGGGACTGCGGCGGATGGATTGGCGAGCGCACCTCGCGCCCGGCGCGACTCTGGCGTGCGAGTGCAGCGGCGGCAACGAGATCATTCGGCATACGATCTACGGGTCGCAGCTGCTGAAGGACGCGGTGTGCGACAGCCTGCGCGAGTCGACCGGCGAGCGCCCGAATATCAGCCCCGAGCGACCCGACGTGCTCTTGCACCTGCACGTCGAGGGTTCCATCGCGCTCGTGTCAGTGGATTTTTCCGGCGAGAGCCTGCACCGGCGCGGCTACCGCACCGAGGGCGGCCGGGCACCGCTCAAGGAGAATGTCGCCGCGGCCGTGCTGCTGCGCGCCGGATGGCCTATGGTGATGAGCCAGAGCGGGCCGCTGCTCGATCCGATGTGCGGCTCCGGGACGTTTCTCATCGAGGCGGCCGCGATCGCTGCCGATGCGGCGCCCGCGCTCGGGCGTGTGTATTTCGGATTCTCCGGCTGGCGCGGGCATGATGCCGCGCTCTGGGAGCGGCTGGTTGAGGAGGCGCGCGCGCGGCGCGCGGCGCGCCCCGCCCGGCGCTGTATCTTCGGTTCCGACATCGACCCCGACGCGGTCCGGATGGCTCTCGCAAATAGCGAGGCGGCGGCCTTCCGCGATTGGATCCACGTGGAAAAGCGCCCGCTCGCCGCCCTGACCGCGCCGCGGGGTGAGCCCGGGCTCATCGTCACCAATCCGCCCTACGGCGAGCGCATCGGAGCGGAATCGGGATTGCCGGAGCTCTACTCCGAACTCGGGCGCGTGCTGCGCGAGCGGTTCCGGGGTTGGCAGGCGGCGATCCTTACCGGCAATCCTCCTTTGGCGCGCAATCTTGGTATCCACGCGAAGCGCACGCACCGTGTCTTCAACGGCAATATCGAGTGCCGCCTGCTGCGCTTCGACCTCGACCAGGCGAGCGAAGTGCGGCCCGCGGCCGAGGTGCGCGCCGATTGGTCGAGCCGTCCGGGTGCCCAGATGTTTGCGAACCGGCTGCGCAAGAACCTGAAGCGCCTCGCGCCTTGGGCGGAGACGGAGCACATCGATTGCTTCCGGCTGTACGACGCCGATATGCCGGAATACGCGTTTGCCATCGATCTGTACGGGCCCGAGCCTCGCGACGTGTACCTGCAGGAATACTCTCCGCCGAAAACGGTGGATCAGGAGAGCGCCCGCGAGCGACGCCGTGAAGTGCTCGCCGCCGTGCCGGAAGTGCTCGGGGTGCCGCTCACGCAGGTGCATTCGCGGGTGCGCCGGCCGCAGAAAGGCAGCGTTCAATACGAGAAGCGCTCGCTCGGCGCAACGCGCCGAATCGTCGAGGAAGGCGGCCTCAAGTTTTGGGTCAACTTGCGCGACTACCTGGACACGGGACTGTTTCTCGATCACCGTATCACCCGCCGCCTGCTGCGCGGTTGGGCGAAGGATACGGATTTTCTCAATCTCTTTTGCTACACAGGGAGCGCGACGGTCTATGCGGCCGCGGGCGGCGCGCGCACCAGCGTGAGCGTCGACCTGTCGAACACTTATCTCGACTGGGCACGAGACAATCTCGAGCTCAACGGTTTGCGCGGCCCCCGGCATGAACTCGAGCGGGCCGATTGCCTCGAGTGGCTGGTGCGCCAGGAATCCGCGGGACCGCGCTTCGATCTCATATTTGTCGATCCACCGACGTTCTCCAATTCCAAGCGCATGGAGGGCGTGCTCGACGTGCAGCGCGATCATGTGGGGCTGATCCGCCGCTCGCTGAAGCTCTTGCGCCAGGGCGGTCGCCTGGTCTTCTCGACCAACTACACACGCTTCAGGCTCGACACCGAGGCGCTCTGCGACTTGACCGTGGAGGACATCAGCGCGCGCACAATCCCTACGGACTTCGAACGCAATCCGCACATTCATCGCTGCTTCGACATCCGCCTCGCATGATCACCCAATCCGCGATCCTGAGATTTCTGACCAAGCGCGCGCTGCTCTCGCTCGCGACGCTCGCGATCCTGTCGATCGTGGTGTTCTTGGGAGGACAGCTGCTGCCTGGCGACGTGGGCCGTGCGGTCTTGGGGCCTCTCGCGGATGCGCGCGCGGTGGCCGTATTCAACCATCAAGTGGGCGCGGATCGGCCGCTGGTGATCCAGTACTGGGACTGGATCAGCCACTTCCTCGCGGGCGACATGGGCACCTCGTTCACCTTCCGGGCGCCCGTGGCGCCGTTCATCGGCGAAGCGCTGGTTAACTCGCTCAAGCTCGCGGGCCTCGCCTTCGTGCTCGTGGTGCCGCTCGGCATCGCGGGGGGAGTATGGGCGGCGATGCATGTCGGGCGCCTCGGTGATCGTGGGCTGGTGCTGCTCGGACAATCGCTCGGGGTGGTCCCGGAGTTCATCTCCTCGATCGTGCTCATCTTGATATTCGGTGTCTGGTTGCGCTGGCTGCCGATGTCGGCGGATTGGCCCGAAGGGGCGGGACCGCTCACTCAGCTGCGCTATTTGATCCTGCCGTCGTTGCCGCTGGTGCTCGTGTTCTTCGGCTACGTCGCGCGCGTGGCGCGCGTCGGAACCATCGAAGCGCTGGATGCGGATTACACGCGGACTGCGATCCTGAAGGGGCTGTCGACTGGGCAGGTGATGCGCCGGCACGTGCTGCGCAATGCTCTCCTGCCGACGATCACGGTGGTCGCGAGCCTGCTCGGCTACCTCGCAGGAGGGCTGGTCGTGATCGAGACCCTGTTTCACTATCGCGGTATCGGCGCGCTGATCTACGCCGCAGCGCGTGCCAAAGATTTCCCCATGCTCGAGGCGGGTGTGCTCACCGTGGGAGCCGTCTATGCGCTCGCTTCGGTGCTCGCGGATCTGTTGAGCGCGGCCCTTAATCCGCGCCTGCGGACGATCGGCGCATGAGCGCCGGCATCGCCCCCGTGAGCCTTGCCCGCGAGCGCTTGAATGTCGCGCTGCGCTCCTCCACGCTCATCGCAGGCCTCGCCATACTGACGTTCTGGATCGTCTGCGCGCTGCTCGGCGCGCGCATCGCGCCGCAGGACCCGTACGCCGACAATCTGCTCGCAACGCTCGCGCCACCCTCACCCGCGCACTGGTTCGGCACCGATCAGCTGGGCCGCGATATTCTCTCCCGCGTGATCGTCGGCGCTCGCGATATCTTGATCGTGGCGCCGCTCGCGACCTTGCTCGGCACCGTGCTCGGTACCTGCCTTGGGCTGTGCATCGGCTACCTTCGAGGAGCGCTCGACGACGTCGTGAGCCGCGTGATCGAGGCGGTCCAGGCGCTGCCCCTCGTCATCGTCGCGCTCATGGCGCTCGCCGCGGTCGGCACGTCGAATACCACCGTGGTGCTGGTGATCGGCTTCGTGTTCACGCCGCTGATCGCCCGTACGGTGCGCGCGGCGGTCCTCGTCGAGAGCGATCTCGACTATGTGGCGGCGGCGCAGCTGCGCGGCGACGGTGCGCTCGCCATCATGTTCATCGAGATCTTGCCGAACGTGCTGCCCATCGCCGTCGTGGAGATGACCGTACGGCTCGGTTATGCGATCTTCTTCGTGGCCTCCTTGAGCTTCATCGGCTTCGGCATTCAGCCGCCCTCGGCGGACTGGGGCATCGCGATCGCAGAGAATTACAGCCTGATCGGGAGCTACTGGTGGACGGTGCTGTTCGACGCGGGCGCGACTGCCTCGCTCGTGATCGGTGTCAATCTGGTCACGGATGGTATGTCGAGCGTGTTCGAGACATGAGCGCTGCGCCTGCCGCGAGCCTGGAGCGACCCGACGCGCTTCGCATCGAGCACCTCGACGTCGTCTACCGGATCGGGGTGCGCGAACTCCGGGTGCTCTCCGACCTCTGCCTCACCATCCGCCGTGGCGAGTCCTACGGCCTCGTGGGTGAATCGGGTTGCGGCAAGTCGACCGCGGCATTCGCCGCGATCCGATATCTTGCCCGCAACGGTCGAGTGAGCGGGGGGCGCATTCTGGTCGACGGCCGCGACTTGATGGCGCTCTCGCCGGGCGAACTGCGCCGGTTGCGGACCCAGAGCGTGTCTATGGTCTACCAGGATCCGGCGCGCGCGCTCAATCCGTCGCTGCGAATCGGACGGCAGATGGCGGAGGTCTTCGAAGCAGCCGAAGGGCTCGGCCCTGCTGCCTCCCTCGAGCGCGCTGCGCAGATGTTGTCGCGCGTGCAGATCGCCGGCCCGGAGCGGGTGCTGAAGAGCTATCCCCATGAACTGTCCGGCGGCATGCAGCAGCGGGTCATCATCGCGATGGCGCTGTCGACCAATCCCGCCCTACTGATTCTCGACGAGCCGACCACCGGGCTCGATGCGACGGTGGAGGCCGAGGTGCTGGAGCTCATCGGCCGGCTGCACGCGGAATTCGATAATTCGATCTTATTCATCAGCCACAATCTCCCGGTGGTCGCCCGCATGTGCGACCGCGTGGGCGTGCTCTACGCCGGCGAGCTGGTGGAAGAAGGACCGGCGGCGAGCGTGTTCCGCGAGCCGCGCCACCCTTATACGGTCGGATTGATGCGATGTATTCCGGCCTTTGGACGCCGCAAGAATCATGGGCGCCTTTCGACCATTCCGGGCTTCCTGCCGGCTCCGGGGTCGGTCGTCGGCCGTTGCGTATTCGAAGGTCGCTGCGGCAACGCGACCGAGCGATGCGCCCGCGAAGCGCCGCCGCTTGTGGATCTGGGCGGCCGCCTGGCGCGATGCTTTTATCCGGAGCGCGCGCAGGACTTACCTCGTCAGAGCGAAACGCCGGCACCGCCCGCCACCTCCGCGCCGGCCGGAACCTCCGCGCCGCCCGGGACCTCCGCGCCGCCCGGAACGCCGGCGCGTCCGCTGCTGCGCACGCGGAATCTCTCCAAGACTTATCAGGTCTCGGGGAAATCCTTCCAGGCGGTGCATCAGGTTGCGATCGATCTCGACGCCGGGGAGACTCTGGGCCTCGTGGGCGAATCCGGCAGCGGCAAGAGCTCGCTCGCGAAGCTGTTGCTCGGCTTGTCCGTCCCGGACGGCGGCAGCGAGATCGAGTTCGCGGGCGAGGCTCTGCCGGCACGCGCCCATGATCGGACCCCGGCGCAGCTCAAGGCACTGCAAATCGTGTTTCAGAATCCCGGCTCGGCCCTCAATCGGTCGCAAACTGTGCGCCGCCTGATCGGTCGGTCGCTGCGGCGGGCGGGCTTGTTCGGACGGGCGAGAGAAACACGGCTCAGGGAGCTGGCAGCCTCGGTGCGCCTGACGCCGCGGCATCTGGATGAGAAGCCGCGGCAGCTCTCCGGCGGACTGAAGCAGCGCGTCGGCATCGCCCGGGCCTTCGCCGGGGCTCCCGGGGTGGTGGTGTGCGATGAGCCGACGTCCGCGCTCGACGTGTCTGTGCAGTCTGCGATTTTGAATCTGCTGGTCGAGCTGCAGAACGAGCAGCACGTGAGTTACGTCTTCATTTCGCACGATCTCAACGTGGTGCACTACGTCTCCGATCGCATCGCCGTGCTCTACTTGGGCCGGTTGCTGGAGATCGGTCCCTCCGAGTCGGTGTTTTCAGGCCCGCATCATCCCTACACGGAGGCGCTGCTTTCGGCCATTCCGAGTCTCGAGGACGCTGCGGTCAAGCGAATCCGTTTGACCGGCGAGCTGCCAAACGCGCTCAACCTGCCGTCCGGCTGCGTGTTCCACACACGCTGCCCGCGCAAGCTCGGTGAGATTTGCGAGCGGCAGGAACCGCCCCTTCATCCTGCCGGCGAGGGCCATGCGATCCGTTGCCACATTCCTGCGGCCGAGCTCGGTCAGCGCTCGAGCAGCCGAGTCTCGGACAGATCGAGCTGACCCGCGGCGGTCGGGCGCACGCCGGTCACACGCTTCGCGGTGACCGACAGCCAGTCGTAGAAATAGGCGGTGATCACCGGGGTTTCCTCGAGCAGCAGCCGCTGGATCCGGCCGGCGCTCGCGCGCTGAGCGGCGGGATCGAGCGCGGCGATGTAGCTCGCGACCAGCCGGTCGTACTCGGGATCCTTGAAGTGCGCGGCGTTGAAGGTGCCTCGGCTCCCCAGGCTCGCCGTCAAAATGGTATTGGGCACGCCGCGATGCGCATAGTCCTCGATCCCCATCTCCGAATCCAGCCAATCGGATGAGCCGAAAACGGCACGGCCGTAGTAAGCCGATTGATCCTCGACGTTGAGCGTCAAGTCGATGCCGATCTTGCGAAGCGCGTTCTGGATCACCACCGCATAGTCGGGCAGCTCCTGAAATCGCTCGGTGGTGAGCCGCGCTCGAAACCCGTTCGGCACGCCGGCCTCGGCGAGCAGCGCCCTCGCTCGGTCGAGATCCTCGTCGCGCTGCGGGACGGTCGGATCGGTTGCGGCAAAGATCGGCGCAAACGGGGAATCGTTGCCGAGCGAGGCGCGTCCGCGAAACATGCCGCGGACCAGATTTTCGCGGTTGAGCGAGAGCGCCACGGCGCGGCGTACCCGTTTGTCCACGAACGGGCCTCGATCGGTGCGCAGATGGAGCTGCTCATGCGCACTCGACTTCAACGCGACGATGCTGAGGCGCGGATCGTCGAGCAGCGCCTGGCTGCCCTGAACAGGCACGTGCAGCAGCACGTCGAGCTGCCCGCCCTGGATGGCAAGCACCTGCGCCTGAACGTTGTCGTAGAAATCGAAGAGCACACGGCTCAAGAGCGGCTTGGCTCCCCAGTAATCCTCGTTGCGCACGAACGAAGCACGCGCCTTGGCGGTGTAGCGCTCGAGCCGGAACGGACCGGTGCCGTTGAAGGCGCGCTCGAAACCACCGGCGTAGTCGCGCGGCAAGATGATCGCGTTATAGTTGTCGGAGGAGACGAGGTAGGGAAAACTGCCGTTCGGCGCGTCGAGCCGAAACTCGACCGTCGCGTCATCGAGGGCGCGGGTGCCGCCTTTCGAGAGCGTGCCGGCGAAGGCCGACAGCGCGATCGAGCCGTTCGCGGGGTCGGCGAGCCGATCGATGGTCGCGGCCACGTCGTGCGCGCTCAACGTACGTCCATCGTGAAAGCGCACGTTGCCCCGGATCTTGAAGGTCCAGACGCTGCCGTCGGCGCTCGGTTGCCAGCTCTCGGCGAGCATGGGCTTGAGGCGCAGATCGGGATCCGACACCGCAAGGTACTCCCCGCACTGGCTCAAGAGACAGATGCCTCCGGTGTCGCCCACGATCAGGGGATCGATCAAGCCAGCCGGCACGGTCATGCCGACGGTCACCGTGGCGTCCGGCGCAGCGGGAGAGATGGGGCGGCCCGCGGCGCGCGCGAGTCGCGAGGAGCGCGCCGCGAGCGGCGCGGAAAATCCGAGTACCGCGGCATGGCGCAGGAATTCGCGCCGCCCGATCCGGCCTCCGAGATACTCATCGATGACGGCGTTCTCGACGGCAGTGCCGCGGCGACGGATCGTGTCGAAGGGGTTCACGCGCTCTTCGAGTCGATCCTGTCGTCGGGCGCGAACACCTTGGCCGTGATGGTCTCGGTAAGCCGGTTGAGCTCCGGTCCGAGGATACGGTCCTCGACCACCGGCGCGACGTAGGCGCGGACGAGATCCAACAACCCGCGCAGCGCTCGCGGGGCCTCGCGCTGGGTGACGAAGAGTGCCTGGGAGGCGACCACCGCGAGCATGGCGAGCGAGGCATCGAGGCATCGGCCGGCGCGCG
>Ga0182030_10015854_pt1 | contig 14738 bp, 11 predicted proteins | sample 812S3MmetaG_FD_121299 | JGI IMG/M metagenome (GOLD analysis project Ga0182030, IMG submission 121299) | Permafrost microbial communities from Stordalen Mire, Sweden - 812S3M metaG (Illumina Assembly) | ecosystem: Environmental > Terrestrial > Soil > Wetlands > Permafrost | place: Sweden... | reverse complement strand
CTACGATGAAAACGACGAACCTCTTGCCTTGACATACTTTGGTTACTGCAGGGCGAGCGACAGGATTCGGGCCGAATTCCAGATCGTGCCGATGCTCACGGCGCTCTTCTGGGAGGTTGAGCACTCCGTGATATATAAGCCGTCTCCAAGCCTTAAGGGCGTGGCCCGGTCGCTAGAAATGCAACAGCGTACCAGAGATGTCCTCAAGGGGCTCAAGGCCTTTGAGGACGAGTTTGCGGACCTGATTCGGCGCGATCCACTGGCGGGAAAAAAGAAAAAGAAGAAAAGAAAATAAGGATCACAGGCCCCGAGCAGCGCTTGTTTGAGATTCCTTCTGGTGCCCGTGCACGATCACTCCCGTGAAGTCCCGTTCACATAAGTAGCCGGTAACGCTTGACGCTCCCCTAGGACTAGGCCAGCACGAATGACAACTGGCCGACCGGCATATGCAGTCGTGCGCATCAGGGCAGACGTTGCCGCCACCTCTCCGGGTCACGAGAAGTGTGAAACACGGCGTACACCGTTACCGTCGTTTCTGCACTCTCGAAAAAGATGGCGTATGGAAACCGCCGCATCAGAGCCCGGCGGTACGCCTCGTGAACCACGGGATAGATCAGCGGTTGGCGGCGGATGCGCTCGACACACGCATCGAGCGAACTGAGGAACTACCCGCCCAGCCCCAGCCGGTGAGTTTCATACCAGATATACGCTTCGGAGATATCGAGCTCGGCATCCGGCGCGAAAACTAGTCTAACGCCCATGCCGGGCGCGTGCCTTTTGCCTCACGTCTTCCCAGGACAGCCCCGCGGACGGGTTTTTCAGGAGGTTCGCTTTTCTGAGCGCAAGTTCCTCCTTTTGCCAGTCGTGAATCGGCACTGCCTCAGGCGTGCCCGCAAGGTCATCCCAGAGGTCCTCTACCAGTTGAAGCTTCTCGGCCGGGCTAAGGTCAAAGATAGATGGTCCAGTGTGGCTCATTCGACCCTCCGCTGTCTATTCTCTCAGAAACACGGGTTTGGTTCCACGCTTCGATAACCTGCGCGGCGTCCTCGCACGCAATGCTGGCGCTCATGCGTCCCGCAGAATCACCGGGGAGCGTCCCAGTCCTCGCTGGCAACAGGCTCGAACGGATCACGGAACTCGAGAACCGAATCTCGCAGGCTTCCGTTCCCCGCCGTGGCCGCTCGTGGGGCCTTCGAGACCACCAACACTTCAACCGGCTGGCCGGGTTCAAATGGCAGTCCATCCAAAACCAGTTCGCCATGCTCGTCGACCGTAGTCTCTCTCCAGTGTGACTGCACGGCCTCATTGTAGAAGATTTGGTAAACCTTCGCCGAGGGCTTTATGGTAAGGCCCTCAAGTGGCGATTCTGGGCCGGCTGGCGAAGTACGAGCCGGCCGATACTGTCGCGCTGGGACGGCAGATTGCGAAGCACGTGCTGGCGGCGGGAAAGCACGCGCTGTAACCGGCCCAGGGTCCTTGATATCCGTCTGCCAGTTGCCGGAACGGCGTGTCACGGGGGAATCTACGCCGAGAGGAGGGTGAGGCCGTCTACTGACCAAGAGTCGTCTCGATTATTGGTGATGAGCGGGACCTGATCGTGCAGCGCACTGGCTGCGACCCAGGCGTCAGCCGTTTGGATCGGCCGTCCTTTTCTCTTGGCGGCGAAAGCTACCTCGGCCCATTTGGCACATAAGCCGCGGGTCACAGGCAGGACGGTGTACCGTGTCAGATATTGCGCCAACGCAAGCTTCCGGCCCTGGCCCCAGTTCCGTTCGAGCGGCCAGCGGTCCAGTTCGGCAAGCGTCATGAAGGAGATCCCGAGCAGACGGCCTGAAATGTGGGGACGGTAGGCAAGGGCTCGCGTGTCTCCCTTGAAAAGCATCGACACTACGTCGCTATCGACGATGCGGCATTCATTGCCGGGTGACGGGACGAACTCCCTCTCTACGCCACTCGCGGAGGAGCGCGGAGAATTCCTCTACCGATTCGTCGTCGGGTAACGGCTCCCCAAGCAGGGAGTCGAAATCGTCAATTGGAGCAACGCCCTGCTGAGCGGCCAACTCCTCGAACGTGGGCGAGACGGCGCCATGCTTTGGGGATTTTTCGATGGGCTTTGCTCTCTTATCCACGAGTCCAGAATAGCAACTTCGAAGCCGTTCCTCGAATATCGGCACCGAAGTTCGGGCCCGAGCGTTATTTCTCGTGATCCACCGAACGGCGGGCCAACGCCTCTGCCCGGCGGATGGCCCGCTCGGTGAGTTCCCAGGCCTCGATCGCCTGTGCGGCGCCCTCGCGCGCCATATCGGTGCTCATGCGCCGCTCGGCCTCGTCGAACGTAGCCTCCGCCCTGTCTCTGGCCTGGCGCCACGCTCCGTCCGCTTCGCTCATCCGATCGAGGGCGAGCTTCAGCTCCGGATCGAGATCCTTCCCGTTCTTCGCACGAAAGGCCTTCTTCAAGTCGTCGCTCCACGCCGTCTTGGCCGCCCGTTCGCACTCTTCCAGGGCGTCCCAGGCTGCGTCGGCCGTGATTCGCAGCCGGTTTCTTCCGGTAAGCCAGCTCCAGAGCGACCAGTCAATGGCTTCGCGCATCAGCGCCTTGGCCTCTTCGACAGGAATCAGTTTCCGCATAAGCAGACCACGTTCTCCGATTCTCAGGCTACCCGCATCGGGCCTGCGAGTCCAGGAAAAAATGTTGGGAAATCGCGATCCGAGGGGGCATAATAGAGCGGACAGCGAGGTGTGAAATGAGAGGAGCAGCCCTCTGCGTCATCCTGGCCGGCTGGCTTTCCGCGCAGCCCTCCAAACCGCAAACCCAACATGAGTTCGCATGCTACGTGCAATCCGCCGAAACCCGCATGGACAGCCGCAAGGCATTCGTTCTGGCCGATAGCGACACGGCACTGAACTCCCAACTGGTCCGCGAAAAGGCCGTCCGGACCATCGCCGCCAATGGCGCGAACCCGCACGCCCTCAGCGGCGGCCAACTGTACGATTGGATCGGCGCCGTCTTCATTCCCGGCGTCACTCTGGAAAAGCTGGTCCGGATGGTCCAGGATTACGACCATCGACCCACCTACTTTCCCGAGACCATCGCGAGCGCGAAGCTCCTCTGCCGCACGGGGAACGATCGCTTTCGCTACACCATGCGCCTGAAAGAGCCGGCGGCGATCGACGTCGAAAGCGACGTGGTTTGGGAGCGGGTGGATGCCCATCGATGGCGTTGCCGCTCGTACTCCACCAAGACCGTGGAAGTGGGTAAGGATCACGGATACCTGCGCCAGCTCGATTCCTATTGGCGATTCGCCGAAACGGACAAGGGCGTCTATGTGGAGGCGGAAACCATCACCCTGAGCGACGAGTTCGGAGCCATGACGCGAGCGCTGGGGTCCATGCTGATGGGCATCAACCCGGAGAAATCCCTCAAGCATTCGCTGGTCTCCATGCGAGATTCCGTGTTGAAGCCGGGCTTACAGGTGCCAGCCCTGCCGGAAGGCTTGCCGGACTGCGGCGCTGCGGTGGCTCGTCCTGGCGGTTGCGCCGCCGTCTCCGCCCGGTGAACCGCCATGCCAGATTCGAACCTGGATTTCGATTTCATCGTGATCGGCTCCGGCTTTGGCGGCAGTGTGGCCGCGCATCGCCTCACGGAGAAAGGCTATCGCGTGGCGGTGATGGAGATGGGCCGCCGCTGGACGCCGGAGAACCTTCCCACCACCAACTGGCTGATCTGGCGATGGATCTGGCGCCCTAAGTTGGCGCTGCGCGGATTTTTCAACATCACTCCGTTCCGCCACGTGATGATCATGCACGGTTGCGCTGTGGGGGGCGGGTCCGTCACGTACGCCTGCACCGCCCTGGTGCCGCCGGACACCGTTTGGGAGCGCGGATCGTGGGCTGGCCTGGCGCCGTGGAAGCAGGAAATGCCGTCGCATTACGAGAGTGCCAGCGGCATGCTGGGAGTCGCGGAGAATCGCATTCCCGGTCCGGCGGACGAAATTCTGAAGCGCGCCGCCGATTCGGATGGCGTGGGAGGCACGTTCTACCGAACCAGAGTCACCGTACTCCAAGGTCCGGCGGGAGATCCTGGCGGTCGCCCGTGCGCGGACCCGTATTTTGCCGGCGAGGGGCCGGACCGGGCAACCTGTACGGGCTGTGGCGGCTGCATGATGGGTTGCCGGTACAACGCCAAGAACACGCTCGATAAGAACTATCTCTACTTGGCCGAAAAGCACGGCGCCCGGATCTTTGCGGAGACCCGCGTGGTGGATGTCGCGCCGCTGCACGGGGATGTCGCGCCGTTCGGCGGGGATGTCGCGCCGCTCTATGGGGATATCGCGCCGCTCCGTGGGGATGTCGCGCCGCTCCATGGGGATGTCGCGCCGCTCCGCGGGGATGTCGCGCCGCTCCGTGGGGATGTCGCGCCGCTTAACGGGAGTGCGGACGGCAGCCAGGGCTACGAGGTGCGGACGGTCAAATCGACCGCCTGGTTTGCGCGCGAACCGCGACGATTCACTTGTCGCGGGGTGGTCTTCGCCGCCTCCGCTCTCGGCACCATGGACCTGCTCTTCCGCCTCAAAGAGCGCGGTTCGCTACCGGCCATTAGCGGCCAATTAGGGCGCCGCGTACGCACCAACGCAGAATCGCTGATCGGGGTTCGCGTGCCACACAGTTCGGCGGATCTTTCGTCGGGGGTGGCAATCGGCTCGGGCGTTTACCTGGACGAACACACCCACATCGAGGCGACCCGTTACCCCGCCGGGTCGGACGCGATGGGCATGCTGGCCACGGTTCTGACGGAGGGAAGACCCGGCGGTCACCGGATCCTGCTTTGGCTGAAGAATATGGCGATGTCCCTTCTCCGCCATCCCTGGCGGACCGTGCGCTGCCTGCATCCCTTCGGTTTTGCGCGCGAATCGATCATCCTGCTGTGCATGCAGACGCTCGACGGCCACATCGATATGCGGCTCGGACGTCCCTGGTTCTGGCCCTTCCGGAAGATGCTCATGAGCCACGGTGCACGCATCCCCACCTTCATCCCGAAGGCCAACGACTTCGCCCGCAAGGTGGCCGCTACTGCGGGAGGCACGCCGATGAGCATGATCACCGAGGTTCTCTTCGACGTACCGGGGACGGCCCACGTTCTGGGCGGTTGCCCGATTGCCGCTACGCCGGCGGAGGGCGTCGTGGACCAACGGCATCGGGTGTTTGGCTATCGAAATATGTATGTCTGCGACGGCTCGGTGATCGCCGCCAACCTGGGAGTCAATCCCAGCTTGACGATTTGCGCCCTTACCGAACGGGCCATGAGCTACATCCCCGGCGCCACGGAGGGCGGCAGGGGGTAGTTTCCATTCACCACGGAGTCACAGAGACACGGAGAAAGACAAAGGCAAAAGCCGAGAGAGCACGGAGGCGACGGAGAACACGGAGGGGCGCAGCGCGGATGAGACGTCTTTGCGCGGTACCAGCACAATCCGGCGCTGAGGCTACTAAGCCTCGCATTGTACGGTTACAGTTCGGCGGGGCTGAAGCCCCGCGCAGGCTAAAGCCCGCCCCACCAGCGCTGCCACTCATAGCTATCTCCCGCTAGCCTCCGAACTCCTGATGTCGTGGAGATTGCGTTGAGCCAGATCTTTTCTTTCCAGCCGGACGGGCGGCCTGAAAGGCCGCCTGCAGCCAGGATTGGCCGCCACACTACAACAGCGCGGCTCAACTTCCGGCAGCCCGACGGGGACCGTTTAAGTCTTCCAAAATCCGCAGGATTTCTAGGGAGAAACCGCTGATTACTTCTTCACGATATTCTTCCCGAAATTGAAGCAGGGACCGACCGAGAATCGTGCCGTCAACCGGCCGTCTTTCAGCAGATCGTTGAATAGGTGGTCGTGGACCATGTCCGCTTGCATGCGCCAGCCGAAATTCCTGGAAAAAAGGATATCGAAGCCGCCGCCAAATCCGTAAAACACCACGTTGTCGGTCTTCACTCCGCTGGGCGACACCAGTCCCAACTGCTCGAATCCCCCTACCACCAGGGTCTGAATCGGGTCGGCAGGCTTGGGAGTCGCAGCTTCGTGAATCATGCCGAGGAACAACGGCCGGAAGAATAGCGTGACGTGCTTCATGTGCCGGTACACAAGCTCCGGACCGGCGGCAATCGTCTGGGTCACGGAATGGGTCGGAACCACGAGCGTGTATCCCGCGGGAACCACTCCGGCGGCGGCCAGTTGTTGCAGCTCCGCGCCGAGCGTCTGTTGCAAAGAGGGCAGCAGCAGGTTGGACCCGAGAGTCAGATTGCCTCTCGTGAAGGTGTAGTCGACTCCTAACGTAAGCCACGTTTTGGGCCTGACTCCAAACTGCCCGCCAATACCGTTTTCAAAAAGACTGACGTGCGGACTATCCAGGAACGTATACCCCACGAACGCGTCAAAACGGGCGACGTCCTGCTGCTGGCCATGCAGCGGAAACGCAATAAGAACTAGTGCTAACGACGAGATGCCAAGTGAAACTGAGTGATACCAGGGTAGAAAATGCCTGTGTTTGCCTCCAACATTCGACATGGAACGAACCTCCCTAAACTGTCAACAGCTGGCGGCACTCCACGCCGGCTCGCCTCTCACGATCGTCAGCAGGGGCGACGTGGTCTCGGCAGAATGGCCGCGGAGAACCCAGAAAAAGACTAACACTAATTTCGGCGATTGATACCGTGTTTTTGACGTTCGAGGCGAGAATTTGTGAGTAATCGATCAGGACAGGAAGGAGAACCGGTGGGCGAGACTTAATAGCTTGAGCGCCCGGTAAATCCCTATGTTGACGCCTCGCAGCACAATCCTGGTTGACGATCGATCGGCCAAGCCGGCCAATTCCTCCATCGCTCCGGCGGCAGCGGCGTCGATCCTGAGTACCGAACAGAAGTCCAGAATCAATTCGCCCTCGCCGCATTTCAGCATCCCCACCGCTTCGTGGCGCAGAGTATGAACCATGCGATCCGGGTCAGCCGGAATCAATAAGGCGTTCGTGGTCATATCCCCATGCCCTCCATCGCCGTTACCGGCTCAGCCAGGGGCGCCGTCTTCCTCGGGCTTCGCCCCCGATAAGCGCTCCAAAACAGCCCGGCCAACTCGCCGATCAGCGGCATGCGCGGGTTGGAACGCCACGAAGGGTCGTCGAAGGCGATCTTCACCAGGTCGGGGACGGCCCGCCCGAATTCCTCTTCGGAAATTCCCAGGTCGGCGATCGACCGCGGGATCTCCACCAGGTCCAGCAGGTCCTCGGTCGCCCTCACCAGGTTCTGCACCTTCCCGGCGACCGTGTCACCACCCAGTCCCAATAAGTCCGCAACCACGGCATACTTCTTATGCGCCACATACGCCCGCTGGTTCGGCGACGGCATGAACTTAGTGGGCACCGCGGCGTTGTAAGCCAGAACATGCGGCAACATCAGCGCGTTGGCCCGCCCGTGCGAGACGCCGAAACGGGCGCCGAAGGCATGGGCAAGGGCGTGATTGACGCCCACCGAGGCGTTCGAAAATGCCAGCGCCGCGATGCACGCGGCATTGTGCATCATGCTGCGCGCCTCCTCATCGTCGGGGTGCTCGAAGGCGATGGGCAGGTACTTGAAAACCATGCGAATGGCCTGCATGGCGTTGGAGTCGGTATAGGGCGAAGAATGAATCGACACGCCGGCTTCCAGTGCGTGCGTGAGGCAGTCGATTCCGGTGTCCGCCGTGAGTTTCCGCGGCATGGACATGACGAACTGCGGGTCGACGATGGCCACGTCGGGGCTCAATGAGTAGTCGGCGAGGGTCACCTTGCGGCCGCGCTCCTTGTCGATCAGGACGGCGAAGGGAGTCACTTCGCTCCCGGTTCCGCTGGTGGTGGAAATGGCGATCAACCGCACCTGATTGGCGGTCCCTGTGGGATATTGGACCACGCGCTTGCGAATATCCAGAAATGGGGCGGCTAACTCCTCCAGGTCGGCCTCCGGCGATACATACTTGAGCTTCATGATCTTCGCCGCGTCGATTACCGATCCGCCGCCGAGCGCGATAATCTGGTCCGCCTCTTGAAGTTTGAGCGCTTCCACACCCTCTATGACCACCTTCACTTCCGGCTCGGCATCGGGAATGGCCAGGACACGGACGGGCGTCTGCGCGGGAATCGATCGCCGCACAATATCGACCAGTCCCATCTGCTCCAGATGGGGATTGGTGACGATTACAGTGGATCGCGACGGGAAATGGCGGAGATTCTCCACCGCGCGAAGATTGAAGTAGATCTGGTTGGGAACGCGGAACCACATATGCGCCTGTACCCTCCGGGCCACACGTTTGATGTTCAGATAGTGATAGAGATTGACGTTGTCTGTAGTGCTATTGCCGCCACCGGTACCGCACCCGAATGAGAAGGTGGGCACCATGTCGTTGTAGACCCCGCCGAGCGCTCCAATCGAACCGGGGGAGTTCACAATGATCCGTCCGGCGTCGATTACGTCGCTGAATTTGCGGATAATTTCGTCATTGCGGGAGAAAATAACGGCGGTGTGCCCGCGCCCGCCGGCATGATTGACGTCCAGGCAAACCCGGAGCGCTTCGTCGACCGATTTTGTCCGATAAACCGCCAGCACAGGGAACAGCTTCTCTACCGATAGCGGATATTCCCGGCCAACTCCTTGAATCGGCGCTATCAACAGTTTCGTGTCCGGCTTGACTCGCAGTCCGCACGCGCGGGCGATGTCGACGGCCTTCTGGCCGACCGCCATGGGCTGCATGGCGCCGGTTTCGGGGTCGATCACAAACCGTCCCAACAGAGCCGTTTCCTTCTCGTCGCAAATGTGCGCGCCTAAGTCCGCGAACTTCCGCAGTACGCTGTCGTAGATTTCATCGTCGATGACCACGGTTTGCTCGGAAGCGCAGATGGTTCCGTTATCGAAGGTCTTGGAGGTGATGATATCCACCACGGCCATGTCGAGTTGCGCCGTTTTCTCCAGGTAGACTGGGGTGTTGCCCGGCCCGACGCCCAACGCGGGCTTGCCCGATCCGTAGGCAGCTTTCACGGCGCCCGGTCCGCCGGTGGCGTCGATCAGCCGGACATCCTTGTGGTGCATCAGGTACACATTGTCGGGAATCGTCGGCGATTCCACGCAGGTGAAGACTCCCTCGGGCGCTCCGTGCTTCACGGCGGTCTCGTACATGATCCGCATGGCCTCCTGGCAGCAGCGCCAGGCCTTTGGATGGGGCGCGAAAACCACCGCGTTTCGCGTCTTGATGGCCATGATGCATTTGAAGAGCACGGTGGATGTCGGGTTGGTGATGGGCGTCACCGAGAAGATCAGGCCGATGGGATCGGCCACCTCCACCACGCCGCGTTCGGGGAACTCGCGAATGACTCCCACGCTGGGCTTGTCGCGTACGTAGTCATACACGAATTCCGTGGCCACCATATTCTTGATGACCTTGTCTTCCAGCAGCCCGAGCCTGGTTTCTTCAATCGCCAAGCCGGCGAGATATTGAGCTTGTTCCAACCCGGCCAGAACCATCGCTTTGACAATGCGGTCGACGTCCTGCTGGGTGAACTGGGAGAAGATAGCGGCGGCGGTTCGGCCTTGCCGGACCAGGCCTTCGAGGTAAGCCATGCGGTCGTCGCTGAGGCTTGAAAGATTCTCCGTCATGCGCGCGTCCTCGCTAGGTATTCAGTGAAACGGATATGCTTACCTGATAATAACGCCAGACTCGCGCAAAGGTCGCTGGTTTATTTGGTTCGGTAGAAAAAATCGCGGGTGGATTCGGGCTCCGGCGGTTTGCCAGCGTGAGATAGGGGGCTGCCGATACGGCTGTCGGCGACGCTCTCGTGTGGCAGCCAATCGTGGCGCCAATCGTGGCTGCAGGGGCTTTCAGCCCGCCGTATTCGATACGCGACGAATTTCTGGGCTTCAGCACCGCCGCATGGCTGTAGATGAAGCCGAGGAAGGTCGGGCTGAAGCCCTCCGCAGGCTGAAGCCGGCCCCACTTGGCCAGCTGGCTGCGTGCGGTGAATGGCCAAAGCCGCCGGGCGGGCTAAAAACCCGCCTGCGAGCAAGATTGCGTGCCACACGAAAGAGCACCCAGCGGCTCGTCATTCGTTCCCAAAGCTCACCTGATGAGAGGAATGTCCATTTCGGCCTAACCAAATGGAAACTGCGTCGTCCGATAATCAGACTATCTATGGGAAGCGAGAAGAAGGCCGACCTTTTCCCCGGCACGCTCGACATGCTGGTACTCAAAATATTGATGAGCGGCCATTTACACGGATACGCGATCGCGCAACCGATCCAGCAATTGTCCGACGATCTGCTGCGCGTCGAAGAAGGCTCTCTTTATCCGGCGCTCCAGCGGCTGGAGCTGAATGGCTGGATCGAGGGCGAGTGGGGCCTCTCGGCCAACAACCGGCGCGCCCGCTTCTATAAGCTGACGCCCGACGGCCGCAAACACCTCGCCGGGGAGTCGGCCCGCTATCGCCAGGTCACCGGAGCGGTGGCCCGCATCATGGGGCTTGCTTAATCAAACGGAGAAATGCATGCGAGCGGGTTCACGTTGGAAGCGTTTTCGACGCCGTTTACGGTATTGGATGGATCGCAGTGACAGGAATCGCCTGCTGCGCGAGGAGATGGAATTCCATGTCGAGTCGATGGCCGAAGACTTGGTTGCGGAAGGCATCTCGGAAAAGGAAGCACGCGCCGCGGCGCGCAGGAGGTTTGGCAATATGACACAAAAATCGGAAGAAGCTCGCTCCACCTGGATCGCGCGCTGGATGAGCGACTTGACGCAGGATTTGCGGCAGTCGTTTCGCGGCATGCGGCGCGATGCTGGATTCACGGCATTTACGATTCTCATCGCCGGCCTCGGCATCGGCGCCAGTTCTACGGTCTTCAGTGTGGTCAATGCGCTGCTGATCCGCCCGCTCCCATTTCGCGATCCCGGAAGACTGGTATTTATTACCAACGGCAACCAATTCACGACCACCCAAACCGAACACTATGCGGACCTTCGGGAATTGAACCGATCGTTCTCCGATCTGGCGGGTTGGGACGCATTTTACCGCGCGGGCGATAGCCAACTGACGGGAATCGGCGACTCCGAGCGTCTCACCAGCGTTCCCGTGACTGGGAACTTCTTCACGCTGCTGGGTGTGCAACCGGCGATCGGAAGATCGTTCACCACCGAGGAGTGCCAGGGGAGATATTCCGCTCCGCCGGCCATGCTATTGAGCTATAACTTCTGGCGGCGGCGGTTTGCATCGGACCCCAGCGTGGTAGGCCGGAAGCTGGTCTTGAACAACCAACCCGCGACGGTTGTGGGCGTGCTGCCGGCGTCCTTCGATTTCGCGAGCGTCTTTGCTCCCGGCACGCCGGTGGATATCTTTGTTCCCTGGCCTCTGAACGACAAAACGAAGCCCCAGGGAAACACGATGAAAGTTGTCGGAAGACTGAAGCCGGGGGCGACTGTGTCCAGCGCTCAGGCTGAGCTTACATTGCTGGGAAAACAACTCACCAGCCAGCATCCGGAACGGAACCCTGTCACTCCATGGCTGACCCCATTGGCACAACATGTGAGCGGAGGAATGAAGCCGACTTTGTTCGTGCTGGCCTGCGCGGTGGGTGTAGTGATGTTGATTGTGTGCGCCAATCTTTCGAGTCTGCAATTGGCGAGGTCAGCCACGCGGCAAAAGGAAATGGCGTTGCGGGCGGCGTTAGGAGCCGGACGTTTCCGGTTGCTGCGACAGATGCTCACGGAGAGCGTGGCGCTCTCGTGCTGCGGCGCGGTGTTGGGTCTGGCTCTCGCAGTGGCCGGCACGCGTGAACTGGCGCATCTCCAGGCATTCAACCTCCCTTTGCTCGCAAGCGTTCGGATCGATGGGAGCGCGCTCGTCTTCACTTTGCTGGCGGCGGTCGGTTCCGGCATGCTGTTTGGCCTGTTGCCGGCGCTACGAGTCTCGGCACTCTCTCTGCGTGAAGGCATGCAAGATGGCGGCCGCGGTTCGAGCGGCGGCAAGCGGCATGCCTGGGTGCGCGATGGACTGGTGGTTTCCGAACTCGCCTTCGCCTGCATCCTGCTAGTTGGCGCGGGGTTGCTGATCCGGAGCTTTCTGCGCGTCCTCGACGTGAATCTGGGCTTTCAACCGGAGCGCGCAGCCGCGCTGCGGATTGACCCGAGTTTTCGGATAGCGAGTTTCGCGCAGCAGAACGCTTTCGTCGACGATGTGCTGAACCGCGCCCGTGCAGTCCCTGGCATTGTGGCGGCAGGGATTACCGACGTCCTGCCACTGCGCGATGACCGGTCGTGGTCTGTCGGTGCCGTTGGACAGGTCTACGGGAAGAGCCACCCGCCGCCAGAGCCATTCATTCGGGTTGTGAGCGATGGGTATTTCGAGGCGGCGGGAATTCCGTTGCGGTCGGGAAGAACATTTACAACCAGCGATCGCGCATCCAGTGAACGCGTGGTGGTAGTCAATGAGACGCTTGCCCGAACTCTGTGGCCGGGCCAGAATCCGTTGGGACAGATGGTGACGACGGATAAGGGACGCAGGGTCGTCGGCGTGGTCGCCGATGTCCGTCACGAAGCCCTGGAAAAGCTGGGCGGCTCGGAAATGTATCTGCCGATGCGGCAAACCGGGGACTACGGGGCCATGCAACTGGTGGTGCGAACCGCGCTTCCACCGGACGGGCTGGCGGCCGGGATTCGAACGGCTCTCCGGCCAGTCGACCCCAATCTGCCGGTTCGCGAGTTTGTGACGTTCCAGGATCTGGTCGACAGAGCGGTATCGCCGCGGCGCTTCCTGGTGCTGTTGCTGGCCGGATTCGCGGCCTTCGCCTTGATACTCGCCTCCCTGGGGATCTACGCCGTGATTTCGTTTTCGGTCAGTCAACGCGTGCAGGAAATTGGAATTCGGATGGCGCTGGGCGCGTCCGCCACCGACCTGCAACGCCGCATCGTGCTGCGGACGCTGGGATTGGCCGCTCTAGGGCTCGCGCTGGGAATGGCAGGGTCGCGAGTGTTGTCGAGCGCGCTGGGCAGCTTGTTGTTCGGGATTACGACCGGCGACCCGCTGACATTTATCGAGGTGGGAGCGCTTCTGGTCGCGGTCGCGGCGATCGCCGGGTACATTCCCGCCTGGAAAGCGTCCAGGATCGATCCGATGGTTGCATTGCGGTCGAATTAAATTAAGGGAAGCAACCTTCCGCCCGTTGATTGAAGACTCCGAACTCCTAATATCGTGGAATTTGATACGAGTCGCACGCGTCAATTGACGAGCCGCCAAGAGCTCATGGGCATACTTTTCCCATCGCCGGAATTCCGAATGAATCGGTGGGGCGGACCCCCTGGTCCGCCCGGGACGCCCTCGTCCCGGCCGGTGCGTGAGGAATCGGTCGGCTGCGACCACCGGGAAGCCGACCAGGGGGTTGGTCGCGGCCGAGGGCATGGGCGTTAAAATAAAGCCGATCTCGCGGGAGGAGCTTCCCCCTGCGCCGAGTACATCTCACGGGGCTCAGTTGCGAGCGGCTGCGAGCGTTAGTCCATGCCGGTCGGTCTGCCTGGTGCTGGCCCCTTTGGGGTTGCCACCCTCTGAGTGGGCGACAATACAAACGAGCCTCGGGCCTTCACTTCCCACAACGCCGCACTTGAGAGGGTAGCGGCACTTCGGCGACGTAAGGCGACGACATAGCAAAGTGGCGTTTCAATCTACGGTAACGGCGTTACCAACCGGAACGTGGCGCGTGGGGTCGCGGCCAGGTTCAGCGCGTCTGGCCCCGCAGGCGCACTGTCCATCGCGTCAGAAGGGCGAGAGCGGTAAGGGGCGGGAGAACTAGCAACACACCGGCAAACGCATCGAACCAGGTGAAGCGGTACTGCGAGTAAAGATCTCCGATGGGGACAAGACTCAGCGTAATGTCGCTCTGACGAGCAGAGTCGCTTAGTCCCTCAAGAGTCTTGAAGTCCATTCGCTCGCCTGTCGTCGTATTGAGTAGGAACCACGAGTTGGGTCCCCTGATCTCCTCTTCAAAGTGCTCTCACCTTTGGCTGTCCACGCTCCCGAGGATATACGGTCCGGCAATTTGCATCGCCGTGACGTCATCCACCCGGTTTTGCCGAACGTCGCTGCTCCAGACCGCGTTCTGGCGGTATACGGTGCCGACGTCAGTTCTATCGATGAATCTGAGCGCATATCCATCTGGCAGTGGACAATCAAACCCATCCCCAATGCCGACGTCGCGATGTAGCCACACAACGTTTACCGTCGCAGAAACAACGAACACGCCTCCCGCCCAAAGCAAGCAGGCAAAAGGGAAGGCAGTAACCGCTCTGATGAGCAGGCTGCGAGGGCGGCTTGACTCTGGTACGAAACCAGCTACTAGCCGTCGAAGCACCAGACACCCGATCGCGGCTGCAATCGTCCCACCGACGGCGTACACGATGAGCACAAAGCCTATTCCCATTTCGTTTGCATGTTAACACCGAAGACGAGCCGATTGTTGTCTTGAAGTGGCGATATCGTAGACTACCGCGCCTGCCACTTGGACGAAAAACGCCCATCGGTGATCCTGCCCGCGCCTCTTTGCAGACGGTACAATGAAAAGCGATGACGGCCGAGCGAATGATAATCATTGATCCGGAGGTCATGAGTGGAACACCGTGCTTTCGCGGTACGCGGGTTCCGTTCAAGAACCTAATGGACTACCTTGAGGGCGGGCACTCGCTGCGCGAATTCCT
>Ga0182030_10015853_pt1 | contig 14738 bp, 11 predicted proteins | sample 812S3MmetaG_FD_121299 | JGI IMG/M metagenome (GOLD analysis project Ga0182030, IMG submission 121299) | Permafrost microbial communities from Stordalen Mire, Sweden - 812S3M metaG (Illumina Assembly) | ecosystem: Environmental > Terrestrial > Soil > Wetlands > Permafrost | place: Sweden... | reverse complement strand
CCGGGAAGAGAGGCGATGCCTAAACGATCTTGGTCGTAACCGGCAGTCCGTCGAACCGTTAGTCCCCACTAATGTCCCCACCGAGCCTGTTCGGCCAGGTGATTGGGCCTCTGACCTGGAGCCCCGTTACGGAATCGAACCGTAGACCTTCTCCTTACCATGGAGACGCTCTGCCGACTGAGCTAACGGGGCCTATCTTTACTTGTCCGGCCTGCGGTTTTGCGGCTAACGGCCGCTTTCCTGGGTCGTACGCTGCGCGGGCGGCTGCAGCACCGGCGTAGGAGAGCTTACCGTACTCCTGGCATCAGGGTGCCCGCATCTAGCGCCGATCGGGGCTGCCTGCGGCGTCGCGGGAGCGGGCGGTAGCTGGATTCAGGCATTTGACGCCAATGCACAGAAAAGCCATATCGCCTGGCTTGTGATGCGGCACCATGTGAACCGATATCCGAGAGCGCAATCCTTTGCAGGCGGTGGCCAGGACCGTACCGGGCCTTCGCGCACCATGTTCCGAGGGCGCGCTTCACATGCTGAGAGGGTGCGATGACCCAGCCCGCTCCGGTCGGAAAGAGCCCGGTCACCTGGGGTGTTGTCGCGGTTCTGCTCGCTGCCGCGATCATCGGCACGCTGTGGGTTCCCATCTACGCGCGTTCCAGGCCCGCGCTCGGCCCCTTCCCGTTCTTTTACTGGTACCAGCTCATCTGGGTACCGATGACCGCCGTCCTGCTCTGGATCTGCTACCTGCTGCTGAGGACCAAGCGGACATGAACCACATCAACGCGGTCACGCTCGTCATCGTCCTGATCTCGTTCCTGACCGTCACCCTGATCGGCTTCGCCTCGGCCAGATGGCGGCCGGCCGAGGACCTGATGCAGCTGAACGAGTGGGGTCTGGCCGGGCGCGGGTTCGGGACCTTCGTCAGCTGGTTCCTGCTCGGCGGCGACATCTACACCGCCTACACCTTCATCGCCGTGCCCGCACTGGTCTATGCCACCGGCGCCGCGGGGTTCTACGCGCTGGCGTACACGATCATGGTCTTCCCGATCGTGTTCATCTTCGCGCCGCGGCTCTGGTCGGTCGCCCGGGCGCGCGGCTACATCACGCCGGGCGAGTTCGTCCGGGGCCGGCACGGCTCGCAGGGCCTCGGGCTGGCGGTGGCGGCGACCGGGATCCTGGCCACCATGCCCTACATCGCGCTACAGCTCGTCGGCATCGAGTCGGTGCTGACCGTGATGGGGATAGGCAGCACCACGGGCAACGCCTTTGTCAAGGACCTGCCGCTGATCATCGCGTTCGGCATCGTCGCTGCATACACCTACCTGGCCGGCTTGCGCGCGCCGGCCCTGATCGCGTTCGTCAAGGACATCCTCATCTACCTGACGGTCATCGTCGCGATCGTGTACATCCCGGGTCGGCTTGGCGGCTGGGGGCACATCTTCAGCGCCGCCTCGACGCACCTGAAAACAGCCAACCCGGCCACCGGCAAGCCGTACGGCAGCATCGTCGTGCTGCCGGCCGGAGAATGGGCCTACGCCACCCTGGCGCTCGGCTCGGCACTGGCCCTGTTCGTGTACCCGCACGTGACCACCGGCGTATTCGCGGCCAAGCGGCGCGACGTGATCAGGCGCAACGCGGCCATGCTGCCTGCCTACTCGCTCGTCCTTGGCCTGATCGCGCTGTTCGGCTACATGGCGCGGGCGGTGCCAGCGGTGAACGCCGACGTCAAGGCGAACGGCGGCAACGCCCAGCTGTCCGTGCCTGCGCTATTCGCGCACATCTTCCCCAGCTGGTTCGCGGGGATCGCCGACTCGGCGATCGTCATCGGCGCGCTCGTGCCGGCGGCCATCATGTCGATCGCCGGGGCGAACCTGTTTACCCGGACCATCTACAAGGAGCTCTTCCGGCCCTACGCCACCCCCGCCGAGGAGACCCGGGTGGCACGAGTGGCCTCGCTGCTGATGAAGGTCGGCGCGCTGGGTTTCGCGCTCGAGCTGAACAAGACGTTCTCGATCAACTTGCAGCTGCTCGGCGGGATCTGGATCCTGCAGACCTTCCCGGCCATCGTGATCGGCCTGTACACGCGGTGGTTCCACCGCATCGCGCTGATCATCGGATGGGCCGCGGGCATGACCTACGGCACCATCCAGGCGTACCGGACGCCCGGCGGCGGTCAGGCGCACTTCGGCGCTTCCACCGCCCCGGTGTTCGGGCACATCACCTACATCGCGATCGCCGCCCTCATCCTCAACCTGGTCGTCTCGGCCGTGCTCACCGTCGTCTTCCGCAAGATCGGGCTGCAGGACGGGTACGACGAGACCCGGCCCGCCGACTACCTCGCCGACCCCGTGACCGCACCCGGCCCGGTGACCGCGCCCCGGCCGGTGGCCACTCCGTCGGCCCCTTAGCGGAGCCCGGGCGGTACACAGCGATCACTCGTCACCTCGTGCTGGTCACGGCCGCGGCCGGTAAGACCGGGGGCAGCTCGGTCAGCAGGTCGGGTGCGGTCTCCATGCCGGCCCGCCATACCGAGCGCGAGATGATCTTCTTCAGGTCGGCCCGGTCCCGGTATCGCGCGGCGATCCCGGTGCACTCCTCCAGCAGCCCTTCGGACAGCGTGGTCGGTTCCAGGCCCAGCGCGAGGAACTGGTCGTTGAGCACGACCAGGTCGTTCTCCTCGGCTTCGCGGCGGGGATTCGGCAGGTAGGCGATGTCGACGTTCATGGTGTCGCCGACCAGCTTGGCCAGTTCGAGCACCTGGTGCGTCTCGGTGATCTGGTTCAGGACCAGCGGCTTTGAGCCTGTCTCCGGCGGGTTACTGATCGCCAGCTCGACACAGCGGACGGTGTCCCGGATGTGAATGAACGCGCGGGTCTGGCCGCCGGTGCCATGCACCGTCAGCGGGTGCCCGATGGCGGCCTGCATCAGGAACCGGTTCAGGACCGTGCCGTAATCGCCGTCATAGTCGAACCGGTTGATCAGCCGCTCATCCCTGACGGTCTGAGCGGTCTGCGTGCCCCACACGATGCCCTGGTGCAAGTCCGTGATCCGCAGGCCGTCGTTCTTGGCGTAGAACGCGAACATCAGCTGGTCGAGCGTCTTGGTCATGTGGTACACCGACCCCGGGTTCGCCGGGTGCAAGATCTCCCGCTCCAGCTCGCCATCGGGAGTGGGCACCTTGACCGTCAGGTAGCCCTCCGGGATGGGGGCACTGCCCGACCACCCGTAGCCGTAGACGCCCATCGTGCCCAGATGCACCAGCGCCGCGCCGACGCCCGTCTCGACCAGCGCCGCCAGCAAGTTGTGCGTCGCCCGCACGTTGTTGTCCACCGTGTAGCGCTTAGTCTGACTCGTCCGCATCGAATACGGGGCGGCCCGCTGCTCGGCGAAATGCACGACCGCATCGGGCTGGAGCTGCTCGAGCACCGCGATCAGCCGGTCGTACTCGACCGCTAGGTCTAGCTGCACGAAACCGATCTCACGGCCAGAGACCGCACGCCAGCACGCGAGCCGCTCGCCGACCGGGCGGATAGGGGTCAGCGACTGCACCTCCAGATCTATATCGATCTTCCGGCGGCTCAGGTTGTCCAGAATAGTGACCTCATGACCACGTTCCGACAGATACAAGGTAGTCGGCCAGCCACAGAACCCGTCGCCGCCCAGCACCAGAATCCGCATTTCGGCTCCCTTTTACCAAGAACGACATCCAGGCATCAGATAAAGACCGTAATTCATTTTACCACTTTTTATTTACAACTGCCAAAATGCAAATTGTTTAACGCGGCGCTCGATCCGTGTACGACATAAAGCCCGTAACAGCCGGAACGGCCACTGGACCCAGCCAGATTAAACGGTCTTCAGTCGGCCTGGTCCCGCCGCCTGTCGGCATTATATCAGGGCCGCCGGTAGCGATTCTAGCGATCCTGCTGCCCGCGAAGGCGCCGTCGTGCCAGGTCAGCGACCGCCATCCAGAAAGGATGTGAATAGGCGGGAAAACCTAGCCGAATAGGCGGGAAAACCAGTCCACAATCTGGCCCTCATAGCCGATGAGGGCATCCCCGGCACCAGGCTTCGCCCATAGCAATACACAACGCGTCCGGCTCATAGCCGAGGCTCTGCATATCGGCCAGCGCGCGCAGTGGCGCGGAACACAATGCCAGCCAGGAATCGGCGCTGCGATCGGGCCGGACCGGGTATGGACGGTCAGCACTCCTCCGAGCACGGCGGGGCGTCAGCGGCCTGGCGCGGGCACCGGCTCCGCGTAGGCCTGGGCGACCGTGGCCCGGTCGAAGACCCGCCAGGTGGCCGCGGACACGTGGTCCCGCCGGTCAGCCAGCCGTTCGCGCGCTCCAACCGGGCGCGGGGCACGACCGCCGGGATCATCGCCTGGCTCGCCGCGCGGAACACGATCTCGCCGGTGTTGATGACGAACAAGACCGCGTACAGCAGGGCGATGCTCCCGTGCCCGGTGACAATCGCGGTGGCCAGGACGGCCATCGCGGCGAACCGCGCGCCGAGCCGGCCTTCCTCGTCCGGGCGTGCCTCGTCCCGGCCCTCGTCCTCGGCCATGTCGACCGAAGCTACCAAAGGCAACGGGCGGTTGACGGAACCGATCGGCGGCGGTAAGCGTCCCACCATAAGGACCGGGCTGCCGTCTCCGCCCCGGCGGGCCGGCCGGCGGGCCGGCCGGGCCGCCGGGGCGGAGAAACGGAAGGGCGCCCGATACGCATAAGTGACGTGGCTCCCGGATATGACTACTCCGTACCAATCCATTACCTAGTTAGCTCCGAATCTAGGAGAACGCAACGTAACCGCGACGAGCAGCGCAGACAGGGCAATTTCTATGCGTTTGGGGCACGCACGGGCAACGACGCTCAGCTTGCTGGCTGGGGGCTTCCTGATCCTGGGCATGCTGACGACCTGGTCGAGCATCGCCCGGGCGGGCTCGCTCCGCCCGGTGACCACGACGGCGGCTACCACGAGGGACACCAAGTGCCAGGTGCTGCCGTCGACGTCGCCGACGCCGACGCCTTCGCCGACGCCGTCCCGGAGCACCTCGCCATCGCCCTCTCCGTCGGCGTCTCGGTCGGCGTCTCCGACCCCTTCCGCATCTCCGACTCCTACCGGCTCTCCGGGCACTTCAGCCTCTGCGGTCGACCCGAGCAGCGACCCCAGTAGCAACCCGGCCAGGTCGCCAGACCCGTCGGGGTCCTCGCCTTCAAGGTCATCTTCGCCCTCGGGGTCATCCTCGCCTTCGGGTTCCGCGTCACTCGACGCCTACCTCAAGGTGAGCCCGAGCGCTCGCCCGAGCCGGAGTGCCAGCGCGAGCCCAAGTGCCAGCTCAAGTGCGACAACGCCCGCGGCCGAACTGTGCGTGAGCGTCCAGCGCGGGCAAGCCAGCATCCAGCGCGGCCAGAAAGCCATGTACGTGGTCAAGGTCTCGACCGAGAACGGGTCGGCTGCTGATGTCTCGGTGACACTCACGTCCGAGCCGTCTAGCCAGAAGCCCGGGTTCATCAGCGGCTGCGCCCACGGGGACAAGACGGCTAGCTGCACCGTCAGTTCGGTAACGGATAAGCAGTCCGTCAGCCTTGATGCTCAGGTCCCGGTCGCGTCCGGCGCCACTTCGGTCAGTTCGGTGACGCTGACCGCTACAGCCAGGATTATCACCTCGGCGAAGTGGACACCGCCCGCGGCTGGCGAGACCGTCGCGGTCATCTCGGCGTCGGCCTCAGCGGCGACGCCACCAGCGAGCGCCCCAGCCGCGACCGTCCTGCCGCTCGGGCCCATACCGTCCCTCAACGGTGTTTCAAGCTCGCTCATCGGGGCCGGCAACGCGTCCAGCCTTTTCCCCGCCATCAGCCCGGCCGCCACACCCAGCCCAACCCCCGCTGCTCAAGCGCAGAGCACCAAGCGCAACGCCGCCCCGGCCGCTGACGCCGCTGCCCTCGCGCCGGTGCTCTCCGAACAGGTGGCGGGGCTCATCGCGCTGGCGCTCGCCATCATGCTCGCGGTGACCCGGCTGTCGTTGCGCAAGCGCTTGCGTTCTCCGAAGCGTCGCGCCTAGCGCGCTGAGCCGGGAGCGGTTAGTTCTTGACTACCATCTCGACGGCCGGGCGGACGGTGAGCATCTCCTTGGCCAAGGCCGGGGCGTTCATCGTGGGCGAGACGATCTCGCCGAAGCTGTCGTTATCGAACCAGGCGCACATGGACACGCTGTCTGCTGAGCCGCCCTCTTCGACGCACGCAGCCTTGCCGCCCAGCGAACCCGCGCTGACCACCTGCGCACCGGGGAACTTCTGCGTGAAGCTGGCGACCGAGGTAGCCGGGGCGGCGTTCGCCAGATGGCCGCCGATGAACATGATGATCTGCTCGTCGTTCCCGGCGGCCGAGTTCCCTGACTCGTACACCGCCGATTCGACGTCGCTGGCGTGGCCCGCGCTCATCTTGATGACCTCGTCGCGCAGCTCGGCCACGTTCGTCTGACGCTCCAGGTCCACCGTGCGCACGTAGGTCCCGATGGTGGCCGGGGTCACCATGGTGTGCGCGGGACCGCCATGGGACGGGAACTCGAACTTGATGATGCCGGTGATCGCGGCCGCGGCTACCACCACTACCCCGCCCAGCGCCAGCCAGAGCCGGTGATCGTTACTGCGCCCGCGGCGGCGGCCGATGCGGCGCCTGGCGGCCGGCCGCGCGCGCTCCGGGTCGATCGCCCGGTCACCGAACAGGCCCGCGTACTCGGCCTCTTCGGCGTCTTCGCCCCAGAACTCGGCAAACGACTCCAGCTCGTCGACGTGCGGCGCAGTGGGCCAGGAAGATGTGATCTCCGGGCCGTCAAGACCATGCCCCGGGCGCACCGCCGGGACTGCGGGGCGGGCCGCGGGCGCGGTCAGCACACCCACCGAAGCGGTCGGGGCGCTGAGAAAGGCACTGTCCTGGCCGGTTCGCGGGCCAGGGCGGGTCAAGGGCCCGGCACTCAGCTGCGGACCAGAATCGCCCCGGTCTGCCCGGGGCTGGGTGTATCCGGCGGACCGCTCAGGCCCGGGGGCCTGCCGGTAGCCGGGCTGCGGGCTGTACCCGGGTACCTGCGGCTCGGACCGGTGCGCGGGAGCGTCGGAAAGGATCCGGCCACCGGACGTCTGAGGGTAGGCCGGAGCGCTGCGCCGCAGCTCCTCGTACCACGACTCCTCGCTAAACGGCTGGTCAAGCCCGGGACTGTCAGGTGACGGCTCGTCGTAGCGGAGTTCGTCGTAACGCATGCCCGCCAGGCGCGGGTCGGCAGGACGCGGACCGTCGAGCACCCGATCGTCCAGCACCCGGTCGTCCAGCACCCGGGCGTCGAGGCGCGGAGGGTGGTACCACTGCTCCGGGTAGGCCGAACTGCCCATCTCCGCCGGCCCGCCGGCATCCTGGGCCGGCCAGCTACGGGCGAAGGGCTGCGGGCCAGTGTCGGGCAGGGCCCCCTGGGCGCCGGTCACCGGGTAGATGTCGTCGCCGCCGGATGGCGGCGGCACGAAGTCCTGGCGCTGCGAGCCGGCCCTCGGGTACCCCGGCCCGGCGTACCCGGGGCCGGAGGAATCGCGGCTGCCGGGAACGTGGTACCCGGGCACGGTGGCCTCGGGCTGACGGTAACCGGACCAGCCGAAGGACGCCGTACCTACGGGCCCGCTTTCGCCCCGGAACCCGGAGCCGGCGTACGGGGCCCTCGGCCCGTCGTAGGAGGGGTCGGCATAGCCCGGATCGCCGTAGCCGAAGTCGTTGACGGCCGGCTGCTGATAGGCGGCCCCGGCGTCGTACCCGGACTCGAGCACCTCCCGGGTCTGCGGGTCCAGCGGGCGGAAACCGCGGGGCCAGGACACCTCGGGACCGAACGGCACCTCGCGCCGTCCGCCGGGACCTTCCTGCGCCGATGGCCATCCACCGCCATCGTGAGCCGTCGAACCGCTCCTCATATACCGGGTCACTCCCCTGTCTGTCGTACAGCAGGTCAATGATCACTAGCATCATTGCGACAAACGAGACACTCTGCTGCCTACTTGGATGATTCAGGACGCAGAGGCCGCGACGTGAAGACCTACGCTAGCGCCCGGCCGTACCCGGCATCATGCATTCCGGGCTATACGGCAAGTCGCACCCGCGCAAGTTCGCCGAGGGTAATGACTGTATTACACTAAGTGACCATCTACATAAGCGGGCAAACCGGATGCCAGAAAGCCGCTCCAGCCGCGAGCGCATAGGACCACGAGCCGCGCATGGCGGGCACCTTGGGCGCGCATACCAGGTAGGGCATGACAGAACCGATAACGGACGGCGCCGAGGACCGGCGAGATTCCCTCAGGTTTCCCGGGGGCGATGATAGGCGGCCCTGGTCCGCTCGGTGTGCTCGCGGGCGACCGACTCCGCGCGTACGGCGTCGTTCGTCTCGATCGCCTGGATCAGCTCTGCGTGCTCGGTCCACGAGCCGTATCCGCGCGCCGGGGACACCAGCCGGTAGTACCACTGCACCCGGCGGCCGACGATATCGGCCAGTTCGGCCAGCACCGCGTTACCGCCGATGGCCGCGATCTCGGCGTGAAAGAGGCTGTTCGCCGTCACGGCGGCGTTGAAGTCATCCGCGTCGGCCGCCGCCTGCCCCTCGCGGCAGATCTCCCTCAGCCTGGTCACCTGGGCCGGAGTCGCCGCCCGGGCGGCAAGCCGGGCCGTCTCGGCCTCAAGCAGCGCGCGCACGTCAAGCAGCTCGTCCACCTCGGAATCGGTCGGCACATGGACGAAGGCGCCCTGACTGGGCCGCAGGTCCACCCACCCCTCGGCCTCCATCCGGTGCAGCGCCTCGCGGATCGGCTGCCTGCTCACGCCGAGCTGACGCGCGAGATCGGTCTCCACCATGTGCTGGCCGGGCGGCAGATCACCGCCGACGATCAAGTCGATCAGCGCGTCATACACCGACTGGCGCAGCGGCACCGGCCGTTGCAGCGGACGGATCATCATCACAGTCATCGTTCCCCCCTGCGGTTCTCGCTGTATCTGGCATTGCGGCCAGATGACCAGGACGTTCGCCAGAGTATGGGCGACTGTATGCAAAGTGCGATCCCCGGATCCGGGGGCGGCGACTCAGGCGCGCCTACCCCAAACCCGGATAGCCTCTATCGCTATGCGCTATCTCGTGCGGGAGCGGCTCTTCTCCATCACCGACGACTTCTGGGTTACCGACGAGCAGGGCAACGAGGTCTTCCTCGTGGACGGCAAGGCGCTCAGGCTCCGCGAGACCTTCGAACTCAAGGACGCCGCGGGGCAGCAGCTCGCGACCATCCACAAGAGGTTCCTCACCTTCACCGACGCGATGGAGATCGAACACGACGGTGCGGTGGTGGCCATCGTGCACAAGGCAGTCGTGTCACCGCTGCACCACCGCTCGGTCATCGACATCCCAGGCGGCGGCCGGCTCGAGGCGGTCGGGAACATCATCGACAAGGACTTCGAGATCCGCGACGGCCGGCAAGCCATCGCGCGGGTTTCGCGGTCATGGTTCCGGATCCGCGACACCTACGGCGTCGAGGCCGCCCCGGGTGAGAACGACGCTCTCATTGTCTGCATCGCGATCTGCCTGGACCGCATTCACCATGACGAGGAACGCCAGCACTGAGCCCGGCCGGGCTAAGCCTGCGGCACCTGCGCGTCCGGGAGAGTGAACTCGCCACCCAGGTAACGCAGCACCGGGTTGGTGTCCGGATCTTCCGGCGCCTGGCCGCCGTGCTCGGCGATGACCTGCTCGGCGTAGGCCTCCGCGTCGTCCCGGGGTTCGTAGCCGAGAGCCCTGGCCTCGGCCAGCGAGACCAAGCCGCCGCGGGTGTTGACGGACACCCCGAAGACGACGCGGAACCCGGGTTTTTCCGCGGTCAGGCACGCCTCGAAGAGCCGGCCCGCGTCGTCAGGCGACAGCCAGGTAGACAGCATGCGCACCGTGGTCGGCCGCGGGAAGCAGGACAGTATCCGTACGCAGATCGCGTCCATGCCGTACCGGTGGTAATACATCGCGGCCAGCGCCTCGATGCTGGCCTTGGACACGCCGTAGTAGGTGTCCGGCGCGGGGAACGCGTAGTCGGGCACCGGGAACGCCGAGCGCGGGGTGAAGCCCACCGCGTGGTTGGAGGAGGCGAAGACCACCCGCGGCGTCCCGGCCCGCCGGGCCGCCTCGAACGCCACGTAGCCGCCGTTGATATTCACCTCCAGGATGCGCGGCCATGGTGCCTCGCCCGGAATCCCGGCCAGGTGGACGACGGCGTCCGCGCCCTGGCAGGCGGCGGTCATGGCGTCCATATCGGTCACCGACGCCTGGATCGCCTCCTCGCCCGGCCCGGCGGTAAGCGGGGCGATGTCGAGCACCCGCAGCGTCCGCCCCGGCCGGGCCAGCCTGGCCCGCAGCATGGACCCGACCAGGCCCGCGGCCCCCGTGATGACGATGACCGACACCGTCAGCCCCCTTTAGTTACAGACCGGTTCCAGCTAGTACCGGCACTCTTCTTATCAGCCTGCCCGGATCGTAGGCTCCTGTGCTAATGGGCTTTACACGGGGTTCGCTGACACTGCCGCGGATGAACGCACACCGCCTGGCCATTATCGCGGCGGCGCTCACCATCATGGTGGCGGCGGCGCTCGCCACGGCGCTCGCGACCTTCAGCGGCCAGGCCCTGCCGCGCGCCGTGCGCCACAATCTGAGCGGCGCGAGCGGGACGGCGCTCGTCATGACCGGCGATGTCGACGCTAGCCAGGCCGCCCAGTACACCGCCATGCTGCCGGCCCGGATCTCCGCCGCGCTCGACGGCACGCCGTTCGCCTTCTATCAGGCCGACTGGTCTGATCCGCTGGGGTTCGTGTCCGGCGCACGGCCCGCCCGGCCGGCCGGCGCGGGCAACACGCCGATCGCCGAGGCCGCCGCACTCGGTGGCATCACCGCGCACGCGACGCTGGTCTCCGGGCGGTGGCCGGGTGGGCCGGCCCGCGGGCAGCCTATTCCGGCGGCGCTGCCGGCCACGGCCGCCGCGCTGCTGCACGTAACCGACGGTGACGTGCTGCGGATGCAGGACCGCATTTCCTCGGGATACGTCCGGTTCGTCGTGACCGGCCTGTACCGGCCCAGGCAGTTGTCGTCGTCCTACTGGAGCCTGGACGCTTATGCCGGCCTGGCCGGCTCGAGCACGCTCAGCGGCTTCACCACCTACGGCCCGCTGACGGTCCAGGCCGCGGCCTTCGCCGGACCGCTGGCCGTCTACGAGGGCTCCTGGCTGGCCCAGCCGCGCACGGCGAGCATTCCGGCCGGCCAGCTGACCACCGTGGCCGGCCAGGTGGGCGTGCTGAAGCAGACCCTGCAGGACGCCCAGCTGCTGCCGGCCCTGGCCCTTAGCACGAACCTGCCCTCGGTGCTCAACGGGACCGCGAGCAACCTGGACGTGGCCCGCTCGCTGCTGGCCATCTGCGCGGTGCTGCTGTTCCTGCTCGCCGCCGCGGCCCTGCTCGCGGTAACGCGGCTGCTCGCGGGCCAGCGAGAAGGCGAGTCGGCCATGCTGACGGCGCGCGGCGCCACCCGCTGGCAGCTGGCCAGGCTGACCGCGGCCGAGGCCATACCGCTGTCCGTGGCGGCCGCGGCGGCAGGCGGCGTGGCCGGCCTCCTGCTCGCCCGGCTGTTCGCCGGGACCAGCCCGGGCGGGACCGGGCCTGCCGGGACCGCGGCCGGCGACGCCTGGCCGGCCGCCGCCGCGGTCGCGCTCGGCGCCATAGTGATCATGGTGGTGCCCGCATTCACCACGATGAGCCCGGGCACCGTCCGGGCTCGCCGGGGCCGGCAGGCCGCTCTCTCCGGGATCAGCCGGGCGGGCGCCGACCTCGCGCTGATCGTGCTGGCCGTGGTGGCAGGCTGGCAGCTGCGCCACTACACGGCGGTGTCAGCCGGCGCGAACGGCAGCTACAGCGTGGATCCCGTGGTCGTGATCGCGCCCGCGCTGGCGCTGGCCGGCGGTACCGTCCTCGCGCTGCGCCTGCTGCCGGCCGGCGGCAAGGCCGGTGACCGGCTGGCCGCCCGCGGCAGGCGGCTGACCGCGGCCCTGGCCAGCTGGCAGATCAGCCGTCAGCCAGTCAGGCAGGGCGGCGCGGCGCTGCTGATCGTGCTGGCGGTGGCGACGGGCACGCTCGCGCTGGCGCAGCGGCAGAGCTGGACGCGCTCCGACTACGACCAGGCCGCGTTCAGCACGGGCGCGGACGTGCGGGTGCAAGCCAGCCAGCCGCTCTCGCTGGCCCAGGCCACTGCCCTCGGGCAGGTGCCGGGAGTCCGGCAGGCCATGCCGGTCGCGACGTTCCCCGAGCCGTCCGGAAATACCGAAACCCTCGCCATCGATTCGGCCCAGGCGGCGAAGGTGTCACTGCTCCGCGCGGACGCCTCGCCGCTTCCCGCGGCCAGGCTGTTCGGCCTGATCAGGCCGGCCGGGCCGGCCGGCGGACTGGCGCTGCCTGGCCGGCCGGCCGAATTCGGGCTCGTCGCGCGGCTGGGTCCCGCGTCACTCGGGCTGGCCCCGGCCATAGTGACCGTGTCGCTGCAGGACGCGGACGGCGACGTCTACCAGGTCGACGCGGGCACCCTGCCCGCCGACGGCCAGGACCACATCCTGACCGCCGCCCTCACCAGCCGGACCCCGGGCACCAGGGCCGCCGGTACGGCCGGGTCCGTCTACCCGGTGCGGCTGATCGCAGTCAGCGTGGCCTACACGCTGCCCGCGACGCGGGCCCGCGGGCCGGCCGTGTTCACCGTGGACAGCGTGTCCGGTGGGCCGGGGACCGCCGGAGTATCCGGGACGGCACTGCGCGGCTGGCCGACCGTCGCCTCGTCCGCCGAGCTGAGCGGCGTCCGTCAGACGACAGGCACCCAGGGCGCGGCGGGCATGCCCGCTGTCTCGTCCGCCGCAGGTGCGGGTGGCGGCGCGCTGAGCGTGACCTTCAATCCGGGCTACGGGCTGGCGGCGAGCGGAATCGCCGACGCGCCCCCCACCGCGGTCGCTGCCTCACTTCAGCTGACCGCGGCCGCGCCCGTGTCGGCCCTCCCGGGCCTGGCCACGCAGGGCTATCTCGCCGCCAGCAGCACCACCGTCGGATCCACCGTCCAGGCCGATATCAACGGCGCGATCATCAGGGTGAAGATCGTGGCGGCGATGTCGACGTTCCCGACCGTGCCCGCCAGCGGCGGCGCCCTCATCATCGACTTGGGCCGTCTGCAGGACACCCTGGCCAGCAGCGAGCTGCCGCCCGCCCTGGCCACCCAGTGGTGGCTGGCCACCACGTCCGGCGTCTCCGGGGCATCCGGAGTGTCCGGGGCATCCGGAGTGCCGCCGGGCCTGGCCGCCACCCTGCCGCCGGGTTCCGATGTCACCAGCGCGGCCGGGGTGGCATCCGGGCTGCTGGGCGATCCGCTGTCGACCGTGCCACAGCAGGCGCTGCTGGCCGTCGCCCTCGCGGCCGCGGTGCTGGCCATCACCGGATTCTGCGTGAGCATCGCGGCCGGCGTGCGGCTGCGCCGGGCCGAAAACGCGCTGCTCGCCGCGCTGGGTGTACCGCCGCGCGCCGCGGCGGGGCAGCTCTGCCTGGAAAAGCTCATGCTGAGCCTGCCATCGGCACTGGCCGGCCTGGTGCTGGGCGCGGTGCTCGCCGAACTGCTGATCCCGGCCATCACCCTGACCGCGGCCGCGACCACGCCGGTGCCCCCGGTGCTGATCCAGTTCAGCTGGTCCCAGACGCTGCCGCTGGCCCTGGCGGTCGCCGTCCTGCCGGTGCTGGCGGCGGCCCTCACCGTCGCGCGGCGACCGGACGCCGCCGTCGAGCTGCGCGCCGCGGAGTCGGCATGAGGCGAGCGGGGAACCGGACATGAGGCGGGTACCAGGGCTGGACCGGACGGTGGGCGCCGCAGCCGGCGGTACGCTCGCGCTGGCCCTGCTGGTCTGCGGCTGCGTGTTCGCCGCCATGGCCGGCCCCGCGCTCAGCCTGCACACCCGGTCCCAGGCGCTGCACCAGACCCTGGCCGCGCTCGGCGGCATCACCAAGACCGTCCAGGTCAGCGCGTCCTGGACGGTCTTCACTAGCCCGCTCCTCGCGAGCGGAACAGGACCCTCCCAGAACCTGAGCCTGGCTGAGCTCACCGAGTCGACACACGAACTCGGCCGCGGCTTCGCCTCCCTCCCGCTGCCACTGGGCCCGGGTGAGTGGGCCGGCCTGACCACGAACCTGCTCGACGCCTCGGGCGTGGGGCCCCAGGCGCAGGCCGGCGGGATCCCGAAGCTCGAGGTGGTCTACCGCGACCCGTTCACCAGCTACGCCCGGGTCGCGGCGGGCAGCTACGCGAGCACCGGGGCTCCGGCCGGGACGCTGGCGGTGGAGGCCACCACGCAGATCGCCGCGCGGTTCGGGCTGCACGCCGGGAGCCGTCTGACGGTGACGACCGCGGGCGTCCCGGTCCGCCTGTTCGTCACCGCGATCCTGACCGAACGCAGCCCGGCGTCGACCTTCTGGACGCAGGACGCCATCGCGGGCACGCCGGCCCTCAACGCCCCGGACACGCCCCACCCGTACTGGGTCGGCGGGGTTTTCGCCGATCCTGACCAGCTCGTCCCGATGCAGGCCGCCTTCAACGGCCCCGGCATGGAGCTGAACTGGGAATTCCCGCTCAGCGTCGGCGGCGTGAACGCGAACCAGGCGCAGGGGCT
>Ga0182030_10015852_pt1 | contig 14738 bp, 13 predicted proteins | sample 812S3MmetaG_FD_121299 | JGI IMG/M metagenome (GOLD analysis project Ga0182030, IMG submission 121299) | Permafrost microbial communities from Stordalen Mire, Sweden - 812S3M metaG (Illumina Assembly) | ecosystem: Environmental > Terrestrial > Soil > Wetlands > Permafrost | place: Sweden... | reverse complement strand
CACCCCACGCTCGTACTGTTTAACAATTTTTACGCTTGATGAAAGAATTAGCAAAAGTATGATTACAATAAATACGATAAAACCTGACATTTTTGGCTCCTTAACTTAATAATTATATTCTCTGCTTATAATCTACTAATTTCAAGTCATAGATGGAACCAAGATGACTCTCTACTTGAATTATTTAAACAAGTGGATAATACTTTAAAAGTATAATAACTATAAAAGGAGTATTAGTATGTGGCAACTATACGTTTTTAGTTTTCTAGCAGGTTTATTTGGGGCAAATGGTGTCCCTCATTTCATTAAAGGAGTATTAGGTGAGAAGTTTCAGACACCGTTTGGCAAATCATCTTCAGCGTCCGTAAATGTTGTTTGGGGATTGGCTAATTTCGTAGTTGCAGCCCTTTTCTTGTTCACCGGAGATGTCCACGAGCATCTACTTAGAGCGTTTGGAATGGTTGTACTTGGGATTCTTCTAATGTCACTAGTCCTTGCAAACAGCAAGATGATGATGGCAAACAAGAAGTAGGAAAAAGTATCTAAATTTGTGATATATTAAACTTGTTGATTAATATTTAAGTGAGGAGTTATTATGCAAGATCATAATAAAAAATCATTAATGTTAAGTGTAGTTAGCGTGGTTGTAGTTGCCATTATCGTGGTTATTGCAGTCCTAGTTATTAGAAACCAAAATTCGACTAATTCATTAAGTTCCGCTCAAAAATCTGCAGACACTCAACAAATTACAGCCAACTGGAAGACTTTTTTTGCAGCTAAGACTTCACTTCAAAACCGAGAGAATCTGCTTCAGGATGGCAGTAAGTTCACCCAACCTATTCAATCAGAATTTAACGCCTTTAGCACTCAAGCCTCAAGCGCTATTGTTAGCAATGTGACTATTACTAGTTCAACTACAGCTAATGTTGTCTATACAGTTGATCTTAATGCTCAACCGGTTTTAAAAGACCAACTCGGAAAATCAGTACTTATTGGTAATGTTTGGCAAGTCAGTGATTCTACTCTTTGTGGACTATTAACCCTAGGCGGTGATAAACCATCGGCTTGTAGTAATACTTAATAGGACTTGAGGTCAAATGAGTAACCGGCTAATTTATAATCGCCGTTCACTCGCTATTGTTTGCACAATTTTATTTCTTACTTTTTTAGATAACACTATTGTTAGTGTAATTTTATCTAACATTCAATCTAATCTTAGTGCCGGAGTTCAGGATTTACAGTGGGTAGTTGATGCCTACATGTTGGTATTTGCGGTATTTATGCTAACAGGAGGAACTTTAGGTGACATATTTGGCCGAAAAAAAGTTTTACTGTCTGGTGTTGCCTTATTTGTAGCTGGTTCGGTTGTGGCAATGCTATCTCATTCAATTGGAATGCTAGTAACTGGTCGAATAATTATGGGAGTTGGTGCCGCTGCCTCAGAACCCGGTACTCTCTCGATGATTCGCCAAATGTATCCAGAACATGGTCAGAGATCTAGGGCTCTGGGCATTTGGGCTGCAGTTTCAGGTGTAGCTCTAGCGTTCGGTCCTATAATTGGTGGGGTGATTATTGGTTTTACTAGTTGGCGTGGAGTCTTTGCTTTTAGCGCCATCTTTGGAACTATTGCCCTAGTTGCTGGAATTAAAATTCTACCCGAGAGCTCTGATCCGACGGGACGAAAATTGGATATTACTGGGCTGCTTGTTGGTGCGATCACTATTAGCTCTGTAATTGTTGCCCTAATCACTGGAGAAGGTAGTGGCTATGACAGCTGGTGGATTGCACTGCTGTTTGCTGTCTCATTTGTATCAGCAATTGCCTTCATACTAATTGAGCTTCATAAAAAAGATCCGGTGCTGCCAATGAAACTATTTAGAAAAGTACAGTTTAGCGTGGCCAACATTGTTGCCTTTGCAACTAATTTTGGAATTTTTGCAGTTTTCTTCTTCGTAGCACTATATCTACAACTAATTGCTAATTTTACTGGCTATCAAATCGCTGTTGCCTTTCTAGCAATGACGGCGGCAATTGTAGCCTCGGCAATACTAGCTGGAAGATGGAACGCAGCTCATAAGACCATACTTCTCACCATTGCTGGGTGTCTACTTTCTGGGATTGGGGTATTTATTATTAATTTAGTAATTAGCCCAACCGTTAGTAGTGCAACCCTTGCCTGGGCGCTAACCATATCTGGAATTGGTTTTGGAATTAGCTTAGTAACCATGACTTCTTCGGTTTTAAATATAGTGCCGTCTGAACGCTCTGGAATGGCTGCATCAACGGTTAATACTTTTAGAGAGCTTGGAGGTGTTTTTGGAGTAGCCATCTTAGGCGCAATAGTTAACTCTCGGCTCACTAATCAACTTGGAGCCCAGCTAAAACTGTTACATCTACCAGCTAATTTTCAGTCATTTGTAATCTATGCAATTACTCATGGTGGTAATACTCCCCAAGGAGTTAGCGTTAATCCGGCTATTTTGGCTGCCCATACTCAACTAGTTACTCAAGTCACTAATGCTGCCTACAGTGCGTTTAGCAGTGGTCTGACCATAGCACTTAATATTGCCGGGACAATGTTAGTAGCCACAGGACTTATTTGCCTAGGAATTTATTTCTGGCGAAAACATGAATTTGACGAAATTGCTATTGCACATTAAAACATTTTATTGTAATATATCCCTTAACTAGACAAGGAGATTTGGTTTGAGACTGAAAATACCTTTAAATCGATTTTTTATAAGTGGATTAATGTTAATTGGACTGACAGTTCTACCAGCAGCAGCATCGGCTACGGCTACTTTAGTAGTTACTCCAAGTACTAATCTAACTACTGGACAAAAAGTTACGGTCTCAGGGACAGGCCTTAAAGATAATTCACCTGGTGCGATTGTTGAGTGTAACGGTGATCCAAATCAGCCAACAGTTATGGTTGAGGGTAGTGCAGCTCCAGTTTCATGTACCAATCCTCTAAACTCTATAATTTCGACTACAAAGACTGGTGTATTAACAGCAACTACCTATACCATTAAAGCTGGTATCCTAGGACCACCAGCAACTGGTACAGACAGCAACCATATCAGTGCGACCACAGATGCGGCTAACTTTCCTTGCCCGCCTACAGCTGCACAGATTGCTGCAGGATATTTTTGTACATTATCTTTTGGTGATGCAGCTGGTGATCAGCTAACACAAAATATTAGCTTTGCTGTCGCTAAGACTACTACACCCGTAACTTCAACTACCACACCAACCACTACAAAAACACTTCCAAGTGCAGCGACAACTACCCTAGTCGATACTGGTCCAGGCAATGTGATTGGCGTTTTCGCAGCTATCGTAGCTATCGCAACAACTGCCTACTACAGTTACTTTTGGTATCGAAATAAAGCTAGCGAATAAATTAGCTAGCAAAAATTGTCGCTAGATCAACTGTTGCAAGACAGATCCTAGTGTCACATGCGCCATAGTAGATCTTAATAGTCTCACCCATTTTAATTGCCCCACAGCAAAAGACAGTCCTAGGAAGTTGATGTTTCTTGGCAAGTTCATCAATATAATCAGTAGATATTTTGCTGAGTGCCTCAAAGCCACCTGGCAAGATATCAACTAACCCAGAACTTTCATAATCCTCACGTGGTTCAAGTATTGGCTTGCTACAGCGCCAGATTACTTTTGAAGGATTATCAAGACTAACCAGTGCAGCGCCTAGTCTATAGGTGCGGTCCTGACTGAATTTATCAATTCCATGATAGAGTATTAGCCAACCTTTATTAGTTTTAATTGGAGTTGGTCCCATTTCAATATAAGCTGAATCAAAAAAAGCCTTTCTAGGATTGATTACTGGTGTAGGATTTGTTTGCCAATTGATTAAATCATCCGATATTGCTGACCAAATATGATTATCTCCAAAAAATAACGTATACTTACCGTTGCATTTTTCAGGGAATATAGCTGCAGATTTATGCCATTCACTGGGTAATTGCTCACGCCGAGGATGGCTTAGATGTGGGAAAATTAAACTGTGTTTTTGCCAAGTTACTAGATTAGTGCTAGAAGCCAAGGCTGATCGAGCAGTAATTCCATCAAAAGCAGTGTAGCTAAGCCAATATCGATTATTTATATATGTAATTCTTGGATCCTCACAGCCTTTAGCTTCCCAAGTATGTTCAGGATAGATTGCCGGATGTTCAATAACCTTAAAATTAACTCCATCAATACTGGTAGCTTGTAGGATTCTAGATATCCAATCATTACCTACACCTCTGAAAAACATGTGGTAAGTATCATTATCTAAAATGATCGTAGGATTATAGACTTTTTTAGAATAGTACTTATGCTTTGAACTAGGAACTAGGATTGGGTTTTGTGGATAGCGTTTTAACATAGCTTTTCTTTTTGGTATTAGTTTAGGCTACATTATATTGTAGCGTAACTTACACACTTAAGCTGCATGCAAACGAATTAGACCATGACCAGCACCACTATCGCCAAGACCACAAGTAGCTTTAAGCACCAAATTTCCAATATCTCTAAGTCTCTCAGCTAGAGTTAGTGCATCTGGCTCTTCATCAAAGCCACCTGAGAAACAAATCTCCTGATGTGACGGGTCTATATCTAGACTAGTTCGATAATCAAGTTCTGAACCATTAATAACTAGATCATAGATCCTATTCGTTATTGGATCATGGATAAAATGCATGCCATGGTATTCTTTTTTATCAGGAAACTGCAGTTTATATCGACCGACGTGGCCTAATACTAAATTGTGACCATTACTAAGATGGATAGCATCATTGCCTCCACACCAAATACCCTCTTTAAATATACCTTTAGTGATTATTGGTGCGTTTTTGACTATTTCCGTAGTAATCTGATACGGAGTTTCAACTTCCGTGTAGCTAATATCTCCAGTGGCATGTCCGTTTTGAGGTCGGCCATAGACTCCAACAAGTTCTCTGTAGGCGTTGCTCATATCTACCGGGCGCACATCCTTTTGTCCTTCAATAGTACACAATGGCTCAAGATCATCTAAATTATTGCCAATCATCATTTCAGTAGCTATTGATAGGACTTCAGAAGGGTTGTTAGGATCACGGGTGACCTTGACGCCACCGATTATTAATTTATTCTGTATATGAGTTGCAAAAGGATCCTGCCATGGAAAGGACAACTTATTAAAACGACTCAATTTTCGTCCAGCATCCTCTTGATAGTTATATACCCAGCTTCTAGAGTCTAATTCGTCATTACGATCATCAACCCGAGACATAATTAACGCTTGACCATCCACATAAAAGACTTTAGATGGATTGTAAGCAATATTGCCTGGCGGCACATCAAATTCAAGAATCCTAGTTTCTGTCGGCGCTATTTTTCTTTCAATTAGTGCTTCTATGGTAAAAGCTTCAGTTAGAGCTTTTGAGTTTAGATCGAATTCTGTTTGTGTTAATGACATTGAAAACGCTTAACCTTAAACGAAGTTATAGGCTTTTGTTTAAATTATGTCAAATTAAATTTATAAATTAAATTATTCTCTAAAGAACAACTCGTTTCAATAGTTGATTTGAAAGGGCTTTTGTTAACTTACTTGTTGGCAAAAGTTGGAGCTCAACTATTGCTCGAGCTGCATTGGATCTAATCTTAGCTTTGTGTTGTTGTTCCTTAACTTCAGTAAGAGATAGACTGGTGTCGGCCCCGAAAATCTCACTAGTCTGAGATATGTTTGCAAGTTGCATGGTAACTTCGCCTAGGTAGCGCAGATGTTCACGATCTTTTGGTCCATACAATCCTTCGATACCGAGGACACGGCCTGACATATTGACGTCGTATTGGTGTGGGTATCCAAGTGCATCTTCAAGATTTTTGCTAGCTCTCCAACCTTCTCTTATAAATTTAAGTGCATTTATACCGTCATTTTGCCTAGCTGCTGATATAGCCATATACATTGCGCTAACGGTAAACTCTCGGGTACTTTCTAAGTTATGAATTTCACTTAATTTCTTATGCTCCCTATATGCATATTCAGCGTAAGCCCCAGCCATTTCTTGGTTAGTAGCTTTAGAGCTATCTTTTAACTTCTGGTTACCGAGTCGATCAAAAGTAGCTGCTATGTCTCGTGCAGCTCTGCCTCTATCGTAAGGATGAGGTGGAATAGCTGCAAAAGCATTTAAACGGTGAGACAATGCACTAAGATAATCACCATCTGCATGTGCTTGAATGCCTTGATTCATCTGGGATTCAAAATCTGTGGTCATATGTCTCTAATTAGTCCTTCTGAATAACTGGCTTAGTTTCATTTAATATTTCATCAATGTCCCAGATACTCTTCCATTTACCCGTTCGTAATTCTTTTAATTGACCGCTAGAGGTAGGCCAATAAGGAGATGATTTAGCATAGAGTGTGCTAACCTTTGGAATAATCTTTCTACTTTCACCATCATAGAACCTGTGTGTAGCTACTTGAGTGAGTCCAGATAGGGCAATAGCATCATGAATATGTTGCGGTGATCTAGTTGGTTCAATCACCCAGGGAGTTTTGTGACGTTCATTATCTATTCTTGGTTGATCGTTATCAGTTGCTAATTTAGTAAAAACGGAAGTAAGAAGTTCACCCTCATTAGCATCTGTCCAAGCGCTTATATTCGGACTGGCGTACTTATACGATTGAGAGAGTGGACCACGAGCCAGAAATGGAGATATGGGTAAACGAAGTCTAGATAGTGGTAAATTATGTAGTACTGAAGCCGCGCCAACTACATTACCTGCAGGATTTATTACGGCATAAAACTCAGCTATGCCTGGTTCATGATTTTTCTGTCCCTTTGCAACGCTGTGCTCGGATAAAATAGCACCATGGCGTGCGATGACGCCAATAAAGTGACGGACTTCAAGTAATTTCTCGTTACGTAGTACTAGATTAAATAACTGATTAGCGAGTTCCGGAGTTTTAAATTGAGTGTAGTCTACTAATATTTCTGTCATAAAGTGATATTATAACACTTATAATTTAATATTACTAGAGTCGAACTGCTAGAGATAATAGGTATGAAGTTGCTTTCTATCTTATTGATTGAGTTATTGCTGAACGATTCTACTGCATTAGTATCAATAATTAGATACACCGTGGCTTATAATTATTACATCAGAATATTGTCATTCCGCCAAAACATCGCGTATTATACATATTACATGGTGTATAAATTCGGAGAAGTGACTAAACGGAGATATCATAAACTCAAACCATTGAGTTTCTCTATTCTCATCATCTTGGGTTTTGGGTTATTATTGACTAGTAAAACTATTTCAAGTGCAGCGAGCCCAATTATTAGCGCCAGATATCAGTCAATTTCTTCCTCAAATAAGCATAAAACCTCTGATAAAATCAAATTGTTAAAAGTCGGAGGCAGTTCGCATTCAGGAGATAGTGGTGGCTCAAACACAATAAATACAAACTTAGTAACACCCAATCCCCTGCTCCAGACAGCTTCGTGTAATTTGTCTACTACGTCAATTCCTGGCTTAGCTAATGCGCAGAGTCCAGAACTTCAGAAACTAGCACAATATGACAATCTCTGTGATGGCCCTATAGTAGCCCGTGATTCATTCTTCGTGCCTACTCCGATCACAATAGCTGAAGCTCAATCGGAAGCGAGTGACGTCGCAACAACTTTAAAAGAATATGCCAAGTATAACGTTAAACCATTAGTGTTTATCGAACCCGATACCGACAATGGGACAAATATTGACTTAGATCTTTACGCTGCAGGCAGTTATGATACATCACTTGATGCCTATTTTTCTGCTTTGAAAACCGATGGCGTCACAGACTCTATGATGGGAATGTGGGTCATTTTGCCAGAGGGTAATCTTCCCGTTTGGACAACTGTTGATCCCGCTATCTATGAAAAAGTCGTAATAAAGACAATTCAGCTTCAAAAGAAATATTTTCCAACAAGCCAGTCCTCATTAATGTTAGATAGTGAAACTTATCCGGTTGGTGCTGGTTGGGGTGACGGCACATATGTAAGCTTACTGCAGTATGTCAAAGATATACCAAAGGGACTAGTAGATAGCTTTGGGCTACAGGGATTCCCTTGGGCAGCTCCTGCGAATCAGACATCGAATAATGTATATGATCCTAAAACTTATTTACGCATTGATTTTGCTGCTCAAGCTGCCTCATCTCTCGGCATAAATAATATTTGGTTCAATACTGGGACGTTTAATCAAATGTATACCCAAAATGCTACTCAGACAGTGACAGCGTCACCTCAGCAACGCCAAACTATGTTAAACGGCGTTATCACTCAGGCAAAGGCGCTACAAGCACAAGGCTTTAGTGTCGATATCCACCTGTTTGCACAAGATAAATCCAATGTTTCCGAAGCCACTGACTGGTCATACTGGAAGGTTCAACCTGGGAACGACGCCAATACGGCCGTCTTCACTTCTTTTGCTCAAGATGCGACGATAAGCGGCATACCTCTATGGCTATTTGACACTTACGGCAACTAGTTCTGGATTAGTTTATTCTTGAGCTTCAACTTCTTGCAAGGCCTGTGAAATTGTCTCAACGGCAATTCCGCTACTCTTGATGGCCGACATTTGGGCATCAAAATCGCTTGGATAAGTATTATACAGACCGGCAGCCGTACTAGGATCAACTTGGTGGTAGACCAGGATCAGCCATGTATTAGTAGCCTGAGCTTCGGCAATCCAGCTCTGTACAGTGGCCGTGGTTACCGTACTGTCCAGATTTTGAACCATTAAGTGACTAGGGTCAAAGTTATTCTTAGCATTATAACCTGGGTCAGTGCTGCGGTATGATTTGTAATACTTAGCAGCATCAGTCGTCAATTGCTGGTTATATGAACCGTATGGCGCGGCATAATCAGTTATTGGGACCCCAGGCAGTAGGGTTTGTAACCAAGTCTGGGAGTTTTTTAATTCAGCGTCTTGCTGGGCGGCAGTCAATGTTGTCAAATCAGGGTGATCAACACTATGTGAACCAATTTCTTCACCAGCAGTATATAGACCCTTCACCATAGGACTAGTCATATAACCCGAGACATTATTGATATAACTGGTAATTATGTAATCAGTTGATGTAAGACCATATTTTTGTAATATTGGCAGGCCGTTATTGTAGAAGCTGGCGTAACTATCATCATCAGTGATACTTATGATTGGACGGCTGAAGCCCTGGTAAGTGAAGGGTGTGAGGTTATAGTCATCAGTTGTTAACCAGCCGACGGAGTAAATATTATGCTCGAAGTTGACTGAAACGGAGCCTACTGGAGCAGTAAATTGAGCCTCAAAGTGTGTCCAGCTGTTTGGGCTAGGATAGCCTTCGCCGACATAAACGTAGTCGATAGTACCATCACTCATAGTGACAGCGGCATCAATCTCGTTTAAGGTGTTAGACTCATAATAATCTTGGAAGTCATACATTTGGCCGCCAGTTAGCGGTATATCATTGTTATACCAGTAAGAAGCACCTGAGGTATAACTGGTAATTTGAGTTTTAACGCTACGTTGACCAGAGTGTCCAGTACTAGGATAGCTAAAGGTCGTTTTATTAGTTCCCCAAGTACTTGTATTCCAATCTAATGGTGAAGTGGTACTAGATGGGTTAACGGTTTCAAGGCCAGGATTTGGAATCTGGTTGCCAGTTGCGCTTATATTATTGACAGTTACCGATACGGCTGCTGAAGTTGTAGTTTTACCAGCGGTATTAGTCTCGATAGCACTCAGACTGTGTACGCCAAAAGTTGTGGTGGCAGTGTTCCAAGCAGTCTGATAAGGACTAGCTGTAACTGGTGTACCTAAGGTTTTGCCGTCAAGTTCGAACTGGACACTTTTTACGCCAACACTATCAACAGCGCTAGCCGAAACGGTGACAATACCGCTGACGGTAGCACTTGCCGCTGGGGCTGTAATGCTGACGCCTGCTGGAACAGGTGCAGTTGTAAGAGAATAGTCATCAACTTGCAAAGTACCGATTGCACTAATAAGGTGGTAGACAGTCATAGTCGAGATACCAGCAGGAATCAACAAACTGGCGGTGTATTGCTTCCATGCTGCGGAGTTGGCCGGAGCAGCACCTAGGTCTTTATAGGTAGTGGTACCTGTAGAGGTCATAAAAACAGCCATTACGTCTGTGGCTACAGTTGATTCGTAGTAATCACTGAAGTTATAAGTAGCGCCGGCTGTTACCGCAACTGGGTTGAAATACCACTTTGCGTCACCGTTTGTATAACTCGAAGTTTTGACTGTCGCACTGTGCGTACCGGTATGGCCAGAGTTAGTATTATATGTAAATGCAGTCGTATTTGTTCCCCAACCACCTGATTGCCAATCCACAGGGCTAGTTCCGTTAGCAGTCTCCATTGATGGGTTGGCCACTAGATTACCGTCTGTATTTGGCGGAGCAACTACAGGTGTGTTCAGAGTTAAACTAAAATCATCAGTCTGTAATGTACCAACGCTAAATAATATATCCAAAACGGAGATCTGGGTAGCTGTTGCTGGTGCGACAAAATTGAATTGAGTTTGTGTCCATATACTACTTGCTGGCACGCTCTCAAGATAGGAATAGCTTACAGCCCCACTAGCATTTGTGTATTCTGCGTCAATTTCTGTGGCAACATTTGATATGTAGTATTCAGAATAAGTATAGGATTGTCCTGGTGTTATAGCGACTGGGTCAGGTATCCATTTAGCGTCACCGTTTGTATATGCTGTTGTAGCAATAGACAGGCTTCTGCTTCCAGTATGGCCAGTACTTGCATAAGTCATTGTAGTTGAATTGGTCCCCCAACTGTCTGCGGTCCAGTTAGCAGGATTGGTGCCGTTTGCAGTCTCAACTGAAGGATTAGCAATTAAATTTGGTGAAGCTGCAAATGCAGCTGTTATAGGCATAGCAAGCCCACATAACAACAGTAAAGATATAAGAAGTGATACTAATCTTTTCATTGAGCAGCTTTCCTAATAATTATTTTGTACATATAATAAACCTAATTACTTAAGATGTCAACTTTATTGTGATGAAGCAGAAGAGTAATGAGCACAAAGTTCCAGTTATTCTTATTTAGGTCCAACATATGAATAATAGTAAATTGATTGAACGTGCATTGCAGCCGGCAAATCAGAGTTATCAATACCCGATGGGAAATTTGACATATCCTGACCGCCCCAAGTCCCGCCTAATGCCAAGTTTAAGATTAAATAGTATGGTTCGTTGAATGGCCAGGTCGTATAGTTCGCTCCGCTTGGTTTGTTATATGTAAAAAACGGTGCATCATTAATTTCAAAAGTAATACTCGACGGTGTCCATAGAACTGAGTATAGGTTATAGGTCGTGTCATTATTTGGGATGTCGATGGTATTGAATTTTCCAACACCAGCATTTGAAATATCAGATTCTGTGTGCACAATGCCATATTCAAGATTTTGATTAAAACCAACCTCTTCGATTAAGTCTATCTCGCCACCAGAAGAGCTAGTTGAGGGGTTATTGTTGTATTTGCTTGTTGAAGGCAGCAACCAGACAGCCGGCCATGTTCCAACCCCGTCCGGAACCTTTGCAATTACATCTATCCTGCCATATAAAAAAGACTTTTTGTTTTGAGTGTCTATACGTGCAGATGCATAGTGATAACCATCGGGTTCGTTACTTTTGGTAGCTTCAAGCGTTAGATTGTTATTAGTTATTCGTAAGTTAGTTGAGTTATCGGTGTAATATTCAGATTCGTTATTGATGTTTGGCGGTGGTCCTTGAAAAATATTCCAATAAGAAGAATTAAGTTTATTGGACTCATAATTTTCAAAATTTTGCGACCAAACTGGGTATGTTGAAAATAGACCATTAGACTGTGTTGGCAGAACTGGAGCGATAGTTTTGGGTATCTTATTCTTTTTTGTAGTTGTCTTAGGTGTGGCATTTTTTTTAGCTGTATTAATAAGAATTTTACTAGGTGTTATAAAGGTAGAAGATTTGGTTAGCTCGACTTGGTTTACGGAGGTAGTGGGTTTTTCAATGTATTTGACAAGTCTAGAGAAGTTTCCTGGGTATGACCCCCAAACACCACAAAAAATCAGTATTTCAAAGCATAGATATATTACAGTTTTCTGTTTATAGCTAAGTTTACTAAAAAATGATTTTAATTGTAAAAATATGGCCACGTTAAAATACTCTCCAGATTGGATATTATATTAATCAAACGCTATTATATACTAAAATCGTAACTTAAGCAATACCATTTTTGATTTATATATTTAGATTGCGATTATGTCAACAAGATGAATAAGCAATAGTATGATAGAAGATACTTGACGAAACAGCAATAATCAGGTACAATGCATAAATAATATTAAGTATGATTTAGATTATCCCAGTGATAATTTAATCATTTAATAAGGAGAGTCGCGATGTATCATGGAGTAGGATTGGGAACAAGCGGTTTATTTACCGGTGTTGCTATTCTTAAAGTATTACCTAAGAGTCATGGATTTCATTTCATGATGATTGTTGCGGCTATATCTCTTATTTTTGGATTAGTTGTATTCACTAATTCAGCGATTGTATTCTATCGCAAAAAAATCAAAAACGACTAATTTACCCCCATTTTTATAAGTCGTTAATTAATTTCTACAAGGATCAATTAGTAACTTATAGTCTGAACCTATAAACACTGACTAATTCATATACTTGATATGAGACAAATAGGAATGACGCTAACCCAAGTAAGACTGCATTTAAAAGTTTTTTCTTTGGCATCTTTGATGAAACCCGCTTTCGGTTAGTCTGTCGTTTGGCCCGTGATTTAATCCTTAGAGTTGAGAGAATATTATCTAACATTTTGAGTCCTTTATTGAGCCACATCTTTTAATGCTGTTGTAGTAAGCGCATATCGACGACCTTCGGTACTCCAGGGCATAATTTTAGTCCTGAATCGTTTTAGTACTACTATTTCAACGAAAGCCGACAAGAAGATACCTAGTTCGAAATACCTTAAGAAATAGTAATACGGTAATGCACCCATAATAGACATTCGTTTTGCAACAGTTGAAGAGAAAATTGCCATAAGCGACACAATAAAGAAATCTATAATAAATACATAAGCAAAAAGCATCCAATCGCCAGTGACTATCGCGACAATTGGGAATAGTATCAGCATTTCCAGTACATACAGTAAAGATTGTAAGAGTTGAGCACTGATGAATATGTCTATGCCTTGAGGTTTAGTACCGATTCTATGTTTGGTAATACATTGGAAAAATCCCCTATACCATCGCTGCGTTTGGATTCTAAAATCTCTCAGAGTCTGTGGATCCTGTGTATAGTTGATTGCCTCCGGGATAAAGCAAATTTTACCAAGATGTTTACGGTGAATCTGGAGAGTTATATCAAAGTCTTCAGTTATTGTATCTACATTGAATTCAATTTCACTAATTATATCTGTTCTGAAGCATGTAACTGGTCCCGGAAGGACAGATATTACTCCTAGCCAAGATTGAGCTCGTCGAAGTAGTTGTTGACTGTAGGTATAAGAGAAGGCTCGATAATTGGAGATCCAGTTACCTCTTAAGCTTTGAACGAAGCCGATGGCAACAACATATTTATTGCCAACGAGATGTTTACGGAAAATTTTAAAATAGTTGGGCCCGAAAATACTATCAGCATCGGCAACGTGTAGCCATCGGTACCTATCTTCTATAGCAAAGTGCTTGATCGCTGTATTCACAGCCTTAGCTTTTCCGCTACGTTTGACCGTCAAAACCTGCTTTTTTCCTAGTAGATCAACTGCTTTCTTGCGTGTTGCATCAGTGGAAGCATCGTCGACAACATATATATCATTTATATTTTGACCAGCGGCCACTGCAGAACGAATAGTTGTTTGTATGATCAATTCCTCATTATGTCCAGGTAATAACAAAGCCAATTTCTTTTTGTGATTTTTAATATTAGAAGTTTTTTTGGTAGCTCTAACCTTCGAAAGTTTAACTGGCTTTCGAATACTAGACTTTTGATCTGAAATCTTATTAGTTTGATTCATCAAAACACCTTATTCACTTCTCTGATAAGAAGCAATATTATACATCATAATAACTAATAAAGCAATACCATTATATAATAGTGATAATTTTAATATCCAGGGAGTTAATGCCCTATTTAATAGATATTATTGTATAATTTGGCTATGAAACGGTTTCCAGTTCTATTTCTTGTAGTTATTGTGATCTTGACAGCTGTACTGGCTGCAGGTGGAAGCTATTTATACTATTCGCATCATAAAAAGTCTGTATCATACAATAGCTCTTCTACAACAGTCACGAGTAAAACTGCAGCAAAAACACCAATACAATCTGAAACACCGTCTTATTATGTAGGTGATACTCAAACCGAAGGAAATTTATCTATTAAATTAGATAGCACTTCTCTTGGAGCACCTTCGATGGGCACTATGCCGGCTAACACTGAGAATTTTGTGGTTAATGTAACTATTACAAACAATGGTACTCAAACTTTTGTAACACCAGATGCTTTTGGGTCCGTATCGTCGGTTTACACACAAATTGGCACTGATACTACGACTGGGAAACATGTACCGTCTGAAAACTCTCAAGGTGATTCCAATGCTTGTTTTGGAGGAGGTGAAATAGATATTGCTGCAGGGCAAACGGTCAATGGTTGCATCTTATTTCTGATCCCTACTAACGTGTCCGTGGATACT
>Ga0182030_10015851_pt1 | contig 14738 bp, 14 predicted proteins | sample 812S3MmetaG_FD_121299 | JGI IMG/M metagenome (GOLD analysis project Ga0182030, IMG submission 121299) | Permafrost microbial communities from Stordalen Mire, Sweden - 812S3M metaG (Illumina Assembly) | ecosystem: Environmental > Terrestrial > Soil > Wetlands > Permafrost | place: Sweden... | reverse complement strand
GGGCTAAAGCCCGATTCATTTTATTGGCTTTATCGGCACGACTGAAGTCGTGCCCTTTCAAAGCCATAAGTTTCTCCGCACCCTGTATAACCGGCCGCATAAACCGATTCTGCCGAGGAGAGAAGACTATGACTAAGCAAGAACTGCACGCGAAATTTGGACCCAAGCTGGTGTGTAATGTGCCGGGGCCGAAAGCTCTGGCTGCCGTCGCTGCCGATACGCGGCTGATCTCGCCGAGTTATACGCGCTCCTATCCGCTGGTGGCCAAGCGGGGACGCGGCGTTCGCGTGGAAGATGTGGACGGCAATGAGTTTCTCGACTTCGCCGCCGGCATTGCCGTGGTCTCTACCGGCCACTGCCATCCTGAGGTTGTGGCGGCCATCCAGAAGCAGGCGGCCGAGCTGATTCACATCTCCGGAACCGACTTCTATTACGAAGGCATGACCGATCTTGCGGACCGGCTCAGTGCCGTTGCACCCATGCCGGGGCCGCACAAATTCTTCTATGGCAACAGTGGCGCGGAGGCGATTGAATGCGCCATGAAGCTGGCCCGATACCACACCGGCCGGCAACAGATCATTTCGTTCTTTGGCGCATTCCACGGCCGCACCATGGGCGCGCTTTCGCTCACCGGGTCGAAGCCGCAGCAGAAGCGCCGCTTCTCGCCGCTGGTGCCGGGAGTGACGCACATTCGCTTTCCCTATACCTATCGCGGCTGCACCGGCGGCCCGCAGGACGAGGAAGCCTTCAGCATGGGCTGCGCGCGCTACATCGAGGAGAAGCTGTTCAAGACGATTCTTGCTCCGGAAGAAGTTGCGGCCATTTTCATCGAGCCCATTCAGGGCGAGGGCGGCTATGTGGTTGCGCCCGATAACTTCCTTCGCGAACTGAGGGCAATCTGCAACCGACACGGCATTCTGCTGGTGGTGGACGAGGTGCAGTGCGGCGCGGGACGCACCGGAAAGTGGTGGGCCATTGAGCACTCGGGCGTGGAGCCGGATATGGTTTGCATCGCCAAGGGCATTGCCAGCGGCATGCCGTTGGGCATCTGCATGACGAGGGCGCAGATCATGGATTGGGTTCCGGGGTCACATGCCTCGACGTTCGGCGGCAATCCGGTTTGCGTGGCAGCGGCGCTGGCCACCATGGATATTATCGAACGCGAAGCGATGGATAACGCCGCCCGCGTGGGCGAATGGATGCTGGAACGGCTGCAAGGCTGGAAACATTCCCACCCGCTGGTGGGCGATGTGCGAGGACGCGGCTTGATGATCGGCATTGAGCTGGTAAAGGACAAGAGCACCCGCGAGCCGGTTAACGCGTTACGCAACAGGGTGGAAGTGCTGGCCTTCGAGCGCGGGCTGATGGTGCTGGGGTGCGGAGAGACTTCGCTGCGGCTTTGCCCTCCGCTGATCGTGAACATGCATGAGGCCACGGTGGCTCTGGACATTTTGGAAGAGGCGCTGACGGAGGCGGAACAGGAGCACGAGCACGCAGGCGAGCTGGAGGTTGCGACGGCCTGAGGCGGTTAGCGGATATTGTCTTCGAGGCGCATGTTTGCTATCTCAGAGGTTCGATGCGCGGCGTGTTCAAGATTCTGCGCCATCTCCTGTGTGGCCAGATGCTGCTCCTCGGCCGCCGCGGCCATCTGATGTGAAAGTCCCGACAGGTCATCGGTTTGACTGGCGATGCGGCCAATGCCATCCATCGCCGCGTTAATGTCCGCGCCGATCACGTTCACCTTGGCTTGAATCTGCGCCGTTGCTGCAGCTGTTTGCTCGGCAAGCTTTCGCACTTCGCTTGCCACCACGGCAAAACCCCGGCCATGGACGCCGGCCCTGGCCGCTTCAATGTTGGCATTCAGCGCCAGTACGCTGGTCTGCGTGGCAATGGAGGCAATCAACTCCGCAACCTTGGCAACGCCTGCGCTCGATGCTTTCAGCTTCTCGATGGAGGCCCTGCTCTCAGAACTTGCGACGCGAGACTTCTCGGCCGCTTGCGCAACCTCTGCCGCATTCCTGGCTATCTCCGCAATGCTCGACTCCAGTTCATGCGTGGCCGTAGCCACCATTTGCAGATTGCCGTTGAGATGTTCGACATCGGTGCGCTGCGCCTCTTGCGCCTGGCGGAGCCTTTCCATCGCCTTCTGCGTGCTGATGCCCCACAGAACCACTGCGCCCACATACTCGCCGCGCTCGCTGGTCATCGGCTCGATTTCAAGGTCCAGTTTTTCCGGCCCCAGCTCGATGATTGCCTTGTGCGGGAGTTGGTGCTTCCCTGGATGTTTGCCGCCCAGAATGGCGTCGATCCTCGGCGGCGCCTTGTGGAAGATGTGGATGCTCTTGCCCACCATCTGGTCAACCGGAACAGGCAGATACTGTTGCAGGCTTAGCAGAGTCTTGCGCGAAGACCGGTTGAGGTAGCGCAGAATCAACTCCCGGTCGCAAAACATCGCATTGTATGGCAAAGCATCCATCGCATACTCGAAGCTGCGATCGCTGGGCGCCTCGGGCTGGGCTTCGACGGGCGCTTCTATTTGCAACGTTGAGGGCGGCACATGCCCGTTCCCTTGTGAAAACAATCCCGCAAATACACCACGAGCCATGCCGGTCCTTCTTCCACGTTCAAGCACTCATTCTCTTGCATTTCATCGTGCGGTGGTGGGAAGGAATGCAGCCCATTGAACAACTGCACGCCAGACTTCCCGAAGACGAACTTGCGTGTTCCATTTGGGTACTGAGACGGGGGAAATTTGCGAGTTGGGCTGAACGAGCCGAGAATGGTGTGCGATGGGCTGGATGGCACAGGTTCGGATAACCGCGGTTGAGCGCACGCTCGCCGGATTGAACTGGGTGGCGCGAAGGCGTGGCGCGCCGGGTATGCCCGCCCATCTGGTAACAGGAATCGACGGCGAGAATGCGGCCTTCTTTTACCTGCGCCGCAAAGGATACACCGTGGTGGCGCGCCGGTGGTCGGCGGGCAACTTGCCTGGCGACCTGGACCTGATTGCATGGCAGGGGCCGATGCTGTGTTTTATCGAAGTTAAGACGCGTACAGCCCACGATATTGCTCCGGCGGAGTCGAGCGTCGACTCGCACAAGCGCAGCACTCTGCGACGGTTAGCTCGGCAGTACGTGCGCCAGTTGCCCCAGGAGACTGCCCCGCAGAGCCGCTTCGATGTGCTGAGCGTATATCTGGTGCCTGGACAGAAGAAGGAGTTTGTGCATTTTGAGGGGTCGTTTGGGTGGAGCGATCGGCGGGAGTACGAGCGGCAATAGGCGGGTGCTGAAAAGGAGGACGTGACCAAGTTGGTCACGAAAGGTAGAATGGGATTATGAGAACCGCGAAGATCAGCGAACTGAAGGCCAAGCTCAGCGCGCACATCCAATATGTGAAGAACGGCGAAGAGGTGCTGATCCTGGACCGGAATACGCCGGTTGCGCGGCTGGTTTCCGTCGCGCCGGGCAACGATTACGACGAGCGAACTCGGCGTCTTATCGCCGCGGGAGTTCTTACGCCGCCGAAAGTGCCCCGCCCAGCGGGATACAAGTTGCCCAGGCCTTCTGGCCCGATGATCTCACGAGAGGTGATGGAGCAGGTTTGGCGTGAGGAACGGGAAGGTCGATGAGTCAGCCGGTTGCCTATTGGGACTCAAGCGCGCTTGTTCCCCTATGCGTTGAACAGTCCCAGACGAACCGGGCAGGTGTGCTCTACGAGAGTTATGAGGTCGTCACCTGGTGGGCAACTCAGGTTGAAATGATGAGCGGCTTAACCCGGCTCGAAAGGATGGGGCAGATTTCTCATGACCGGTTCCTCGCCGGAAAGCATCTGGCCGAGGAAATTGTGCGCGACTGGATTTCCGCCGGTGCGTCGCAAAGCATAGCCGTCGATGCCTGTTTGCTTCTTGAACTCTATCCGCTATTCGCCGCCGATGCACTTCAGCTGGCGACGGCTTTGGAGGCCTGCGAGCACAAACCGCAGGGCTTTGTCTTTGTCACGGCAGATCGGCGTTTGGCGGAAGCCGCAGGTCGATGTGGCTTCTCAGTCGAATTCATCTGAAGGATTGGCGAACTAGATTCGTTCCTCAACCTTGCGCGTCCTGAAACTCCTCATGCCAGGCCATCTGGATGGCTTCAAGGCGGCTCTCGTTGGACTTGGCCGGGTCGTCGGCGAAACCTTCAAGCTCTGTGACGTGGCGGTGCAGGTCGGTGAAGCGCACCGTCAGTGGGTCAAGATCGGGAAACTTCTCCTGCAATTGAATGCCGATCTCCTCGGCGTCGGTCCATAGAATCTCACGCGGCATTACTGTGGCTCCTTGCTGCTGGGGGGGTGGGTGAGGCCCGTGCTCTTCAGAAAAGAATACCTTCCCACGGGCTGAGGAGTCTAAAGCGCTGTAGTTTGACAGGCCCAGTATGGGCGCGAGACCCGCTCTGATTGCGATGCTTGTCTTTGAGCTGGTGCCTGGCTTGACTTTAGTTACGATGTCCGCTGGAATGGCCGCCGCCCGAATGGCCGCCACCGTGGGAGTGTTCCTTGGGGGCCTTTTCGGCATGGAAGCTCTTTGGGGCGCTGCCGCCGTAAGATCTCTCACTGTTGTGTCCGCCGCCAAAGAGATGGAAGCCGCCGGATTGCTGCGCCCTGGCCGGTGACTGGGCGTAGCCGCGGGACATTGGCATGGGAGCGGGAGATGCGTAGGCCCGCTCGCCAAGATAAGACCGGCTGGCGGAATATCCGCGCTGGGCGTAATCGCCGGGATGCGAAGTTGCAATTGGCGACGGCGAGCGCCACGACTGCTGTGGGCTGGCGTAAGTGGGGGAGGGCCTTGCGCCGTAAGATTGCCCGGAGTTGCCGTAGTAACTGTTGGAGGGGCGGGAGTAAGACTGCGGCCGAGCCGGCATGCCTGCTTGCGATTGGGGGCGGCTGTAGGCGTAGTTCTGCGCGGCCGGGCGGGCGTAATTGGACTGGAGCTGCCGCGCGTAGGCGGTGGCCGGGCGGTCGTACCCGGATTGGTAACCGGGCTGAGAATAGGATTGGGAACGGTTGGAACCGTACAGCTGAGCGGGCATTGCGGTGTGTTGAGGCATGCCGTTGCGCGGAGAAGCCCAGTGGGCGACCGAGGTGCTGCGCGTCTGGTAGTTGGCCTGGTGGAACAGGACAGATTGGGTGAGCCAGTTGAGGGCCCAGGCGGCCAAGCCGAATGGGGTGTGGTTGAAGGCCGCCATGGCTATGCCGGGGCCATACCTTACCGCCGCTGAGCCGGCAAAGGATGCCAAAGACCCGAGGAGCGAGAAACCGGAATAGGGCTGGACGGGCTGGCCGTAAACGTCCCAGGGGTTATAGGCCGGCACGTAGGCCACCTGCGGGTCAGGTGAGGCCAGTTGTATGTAGCCCTGGTTGTCGCTGAGGGCTTCCTGGGGAGTGTTCTGGAGGGTTCCGGCGTCCTGGGCGCGCTGGCGCAGGACCTGTACTGTCTCCAGCACGTCTTGCGGCTGGTTGTAGTAGGCGTTGCCGAGGTCGGTGGTCCATTGCAGGTTCTGGTCCAGAAGGGCCAGCACCTGGGGAAACGCGGTGAGGGCCTTTACGCTCGGGTCCCACGGTTCCGCGTCGACGGAGTAGGCGATCTGGTTGGGATCGGCATTGCCCTGGGCCTGAAGCCAATGGTCGGCGCCCACTACCTGGGCTGGATAGGTGGCGGCGACGAGAAGTTGCGCCACGAGCGAATCGGGATAAAGGGCGATGGGAGCGACCAGTTGCTCAAGTTGTTCCGCGGTAAGGGGTTGGGCTGGCGGCTGCTGGTAGCCCTGATCGAACTGCTGCTCCGGATACTGCTGCTGGGCTGGATATTGTTGCTGGGCTGGATATTGTTGCTGGGATTGATACGGCTGCTGAGATGGATACTGTTGCAGTGCCGGATAAGACGGCTGTGCCGCATACGGCTGCTGAACATAGGGTTGCTGCGGGTACTGGCCGTAGGCGTACTGGGGGTTCTGGGGCCAGCCCTGCTGGGCGAACAGGCTGCCCGGCGCGAGCATGAGCATGAGAAGCAACAGGCGGAAGAACCAGGCGTTGCGCGCAATGTACGGTCCGAAATGGGGTTTCATGTTTCCTCTCAGTACCCCGAAGCGAAACCTGCGGTGCAGGCTGGGGCGAACTCAATTGCAACGCGCGGCCATTCCCCAGTGGGCTTATCCGCTCTCCCGTCGGGCCGCGTCTCAACGAACCGGCTTCAAGAACTTAGGGCGGATGATCGATGTAGACCCGGTATTCGGGAGTTAGTTGCGGCGGGAATGTCGATTAGGCCGCCTGGTCTGCCGCCTATCGCTAGAAAGAAGCGATAGATGGGGCCCGGGGCATTTGTGGCGCGTCCGGGGCCTCCAACAAGCGGCTCCCCAGGCTTGCCCGTTACAGGCGTCTGACCGTTAGAATCGAGCCATGAGCAAAGCAGCCGTCTCAACCGATAAAGCGCCCGCGGCAATCGGGCCCTATTCGCAGGGGATCCGCGCGGGAAACCTTGTTTTCACAGCCGGCCAGATCGCCCTGGACCCGGTAACCCAGCAGGTGGTCGCGGCAGGCATTGCAGAGCAGACCACTCGGGTTCTTGAGAACCTGAAGGCAATTCTCGAACAAGCTGGCTCGAGCCTCGACCGGGTGGTCAAGGCCACTGTCTTCCTGAAGGACTTCAACGACTTTGCAGCCATGAACTCGGTTTACGGGGCGTATCTGGCGGGGGATGGCGTGACGCCGCCGGCGCGAACCACTGTCGAGGTCTCGCGGCTCCCCAAGGATGTTCTGGTGGAAATCGATCTGATCGCAGAGGTCTGAAGCCGGGGTGCGCGACCATTCTGTTGCCTGCGCATCCAAAGGTGCGTAGAGGAAGTCCGACCCACGATCCCCCAAGAGGTGACGATGAGCGAAACGAGCGAAAAAGTGGTGCGCACCGACGCGGAGTGGCGGGCGATGCTAACCCCCGAACAGTACCGGATATTGCGCGAAAAGGCCACCGAGCGGCCGTATACGGGCGCACTCACCGAGAACCATGAGACGGGCAACTACCACTGCGCGGGCTGTGGAGCGATGCTGTTTTTGAGCGGCGCCAAGTTCGACTCCGGCTGCGGATGGCCCAGCTTCATAATTCCCGCCGAATCGAAGGCTATCGCGGAACACGAGGACCGAAGCTTTGGAATGCGCCGCGTGGAAGTGACCTGCGCCCGTTGCGGCGGTCACCTGGGCCATGTTTTCCCCGACGGTCCCGCGCCAACCGGCCTGCGGTACTGCATCAACTCCGCGTCGCTGACATTCACACGCCAGGAGGCTTGAGCATCCCTGTGGCGAACAAGGAAAACGCTCACACACAGCGACGCCGCTTGGGAAGCGGCGTCGCGGGGGTTACATCCATCGATTGCGTGCGAGGGGAGTTAAAGAGCGGTTACGCCTTGGCGATTTTGCCGTTCTTGATGCAGCTGGTGCATACGCGAATCCGCTTCGATGCGCCGTTGACCAGCGCCTTGACTGCCTGCAGATTTACGTTCCAGCGCCGCCTTGTAACGTTGTGCGCGTGCGAAATGTTATTGCCAAACTGCGGGCCTTTCCCGCAAATATCGCATACCTGTGCCATGACTTCACTCCAGCTTCTTTTTCTCGTTTTCGTGTCGCCGGGAAGCGCCGCAGAGCGTAATTGAAAGTCCGCTCGGAATAGGCCTGTCCGACGCAACGGCTGTCGGGGCGCATAAAGACACACCACCTCCGGCTTGCCGAATCTTCAGTATACCCGGAACCGGCCACTGAGCCAAGGCGGATTCGCGGATTTATGGCTGCGAACGCCAATCCGATACCAGGAAAACCAGGAGCTACTCGTAGCGCAGCGCCACCACCGGCTCCACCTTCATGGCCGCCCGCGCGGGGATAAGCGTCGCCGCCAGCGCCACAACGGCCAGCAGCAACGCAACAACTCCGTATGAACCCGGATCGCGCGGACCGACGTTGTAGAGCAGGCTCTTGAGCAGTTGCGCCGTGGCCAGTGCCGCTACCAATCCGACCACACCGCCAAGGACAACCAGGCGTATGCTCTCGCCGGCAATCAGCCGCAGAATGTCCATCCTTGTCGCGCCAAGAGCCATGCGCACGCCAATCTCCTGCGTGCGCTGGGTTGCGACAAATGCAATCACACCGTAGAGCCCGATCACCGCCATCAGCAGCCCGCAGAAGGCGAAGAAGCCCAGCAGCGCCGTCTCGAAGCGCGGACGGTCCGCGAGCTTGCTCACCGTCTGCTTCATCGTGTCGATCTCGACCGGCGCCGTGGGGTCAAGCTGCGCCACCCGCGACCGAATCCACGGGGCGATTACCGACGCGGGCAGACTCGATTCCAGAACGAAGAAGTGGTGGTTATCCCAATACTCCGGATGCACACTCGTTCTCAGCTCATAGAATTCCGGCTCTTCGTCGCCGGTCAGTCCGCCGTTTTTCACATTCCCAGCCACCCCCACCACCGTGTATACCGGCCCTGGCTGCCGATAGGGATTGAACTCCGGGTGCTCAATATGCTGCCCAATCGCATCGCCTTCCGGAAACAGCGTAGCCGCAAGCTGCCTGCTCAAAATCGCCAGGTGCACATCGGCCCCCCGTTCCTCCTCGGTAAAATTCCTCCCCTCTACAATTTGAATCTGGAGCGCGCGAAAGTAGTCCGGCGTCACTGTTCGCCAAACCACCTCTTCGCGCACACGAGCCGGCGTCGGCGGCCTGCCCACCACCTCAAGCTCTGGTAGCCCCGTAGCTCCGTGCCACCCACCCGGCGGCAGCGAATTGCTCATCCCCACCGCCGATACTCCCGGCAACTGCCGGAAAGAGGTCTCCGCGCGCAGATAGAAGTCGCCAGTCCCGCTTGGATAGCGCTCCCAGTTCAGAGGCACATGCGCCGTGATCACATTGTTTGTCTGCATACCCAGGTTCTGCTGCTCGAGATTCCAGAAACTCCTCACCAACAGGCTTGCCCCGGACAGCAGCACGACGCTCAGGCCGATCTGCGCCACCACCAGCACCCGCCGCAGCTTAGCCTGTGCACCCGATTTCGTCTGCCGCGCCGCCAGCGCCGCAACCCGCGGTCTCGCCAAAGCCGGCAGAATTCCGAACAATCCCGCACACACAAGCGCCAAGACCACCGTGAACAGGACAATCCGCAAATCGAGCCGAGCCGCCGCCAGAAACGGAACGCCCGTGGGAGCAATCGCGATAAACACGCGCAGCAGAATCTCCGCCAGCACGCACCCCGCCACAGCCCCCGCAATCGCCAGCAGAGACGCCTCCGTCAGCGTTTGCCGAATCAACCTTCCGCGGCTCGCACCCAGCGCCGACCGCACCGCCAGTTCCCGCTCCCGCGCCGCACCCCGCGCTGAAAACAGGCTGGCGACATTGGCGCAGGCAATCAGCAGCACCGCAAACACCGCGCCAAGCAGCACCCAGGCCGCGCGATACGCATCCTGCATCTGCAGGTCCCGAATCGACCGCACCTGCAAACTAAAACCATTCCGAATCTCCGCTGGAATCCATTGCTGCGTGTGCAGATACAGCGGCTCCAACTCCGCCTTCGCCTCCGCCACGCTCACCCCTGGCTTCAGCCGCGCAAACGCCCACATCGGATACCCGATTCCGCTGTTCACCGTATGCTGCTCGGCAATATTCATCTGCGCCGGCCGCAGAATATCCGTCTCCTGGAGGCGCGGCATCTCAAAGCCCTTCGGCAGCACGCCCACAATCCGCGTCGCATGCCCGTCGATGTTAATCGTGCTGTTCACCACACCAGGGTCGCGGTTGAACCGGCTGAGCCACAGTCCATCGGAGATCATCACCACCCTCGGCCCGTTCGGCACATCTTCGTCCGGCGTAAAATTCCGCCCCGCCACCGGCGCAACCCCCAGCGTCGGCAAAAAATTCTGCGCGACATGAATGCAGTGCAAGTGAACCGGGTTCGTCTCCGTCAGGTTGCAATCGCCATAACCCGTTTCGAAAGTCAATGACTCAAACGGCCTTTGATTGTCGCGCCACTCAAAGAAGAATCCGCCCAGGGTGAATTCCTGCTTCTGGAGCGGCTGCACCAGCCCAACCGAAACCAGCCCCTCGTCGTGCGCGTAGGGCAGGCTGCGGAACAGAATCCGATCCACCACGCTGAACACCGCTGTTGTCGCTCCAATCCCCAGCGCCAGGGTCGCAATCACCGTGATGGTGAATACCGGATTCCGCCGAAACCCGCGCAAGGCATAGCGCACATCCTGCTTCACCGTCCCCAGCCACCAGCCTGGGCGCTGCTCGTGGCATTGTTCGCGGGTACGTTCGACGCCGCCCAGTTCGATCATGGCCTGACGACGCGCTTCCGCCGGCGCCATTCCGGCAGTTATGCGCGCTTCGGTTGCCTGTTCGAGATGGAACTGGAGCTCGTCGTCGACCTCGTTTTGCTTCTTGCGCGAGAGGAAAAAGCGCAGCCGGGTCAGGAATTCTCTCATCATGCCTGCGCCTCCCCAACCCGCCCCAGCACTAACCCGATGGCCGATGAAAACCGATCCCAGGTGGCCCGCTCGGTCTCCAGTTGCTTTCTGCCTGTATCGGTAAGGGAGTAAAACTTGGCCCGCCGGTTGTTTTCAGAATTTCCCCAATCCGCCCTGATCCAACCCTTGTATTCCAGGCGATGGAGCGCCGGATAAAGCGACCCTTGCCCAACCTGCAGCACTTCCTTTGAGATTTGTTGAATGCGCTGCGCCACTCCCCACCCGTGCATCGGTCGGGGCGCAAGCGTCTGCAAAATCAGCAGGTCCAGCGTTCCCTGCAAAAGGTCTGTGGATGGCGGCATTTTCTTCCTCTCGATATTCGACAACAGGATGTCGGGATTTCCTGTCGATTGTCAAGGGAAAAGAATGTTTCGCTGCAAGGAAACAGGGCCGTGCCGCAGTCGCAGGGCACTTTGAAGCGCAACCAGTTTCATCGCTTTATGGCCGTCGGCGTGCCTTATGAGGGGGTTGCAATCGGAGGAACCTCTTCCTCCCGATCGATGCCGGCGCCGGCAGCCACAACCACGCGATTCCGTCCAGAGCGCTTCGCAGTATAAAGCGCCTGATCCGCGGCGGCTAACAAGTCTTCCGGCTGGCTCCATCCTTCCAACGTAGCCGTCGCAACTCCAGCGCTGATGGTCAGGTAAGGGGATTTGTGCGAAGCCGGTTGTTTCAGAGCGAGAGCTTCAATTGCCAACCGTAACGATTCCGCAACCACCCTGGCTGCGGTTTCATTGGTCTCAGGCAGAATCACGGCGAACTCTTCCCCACCGTAGCGTGCCACCAAATCCGATTCGCGCCTGACTTTCGCGGCTAACTCTGAAGCCAGCAATGTCAAGTACTCATCGCCGCGTTGATGCCCTTCCGAATCGTTCAGCGCCTTGAAGTGATCCACGTCCAGAATTACCAGCGAGAGGGCAGATCCGGTTCTCGTCATCCGTGTACACTCCTTCTGAAGTGTTTGATCGAAGATTCGCCGGTTGGCCAGGCCCGTCAACGAATCGGTATACGACAGGCGGCTGAGTTCATCGTTGGCACGCTGCAGATCTACCGTTTTCTCTTCCACCATCCGGACCAATTCACGTTCCCTTTTCCTGGCGCCAACCATGCGAACCCGAATCGTGACCATCACCACGGAGAGCGGGATCAGCGCGCAAAGCGAGATAAACCACCAGCTCCAGTACCATGGCGTCAGAATTCGGAATGGGAATTCAGCCCTGTACCCGCTCCACACGCCGAATCCGTCTTGCGCTTCCACTTCCAGCCGATACTCGCCGGACTCCAGTTTTGCAAACTGAAGTTCTCGTTGAGCAGTCTCGGTCCACGCTGAATTCGCACCCTCGAGCCGGTAGCGAAACACAATCTCATTTTCGCGCCGGGCATTCGGCACCGAGTATCGCGCGATGAGCGAGTTCGACGGGGCTCTAAACGATGGATTGCTCAGCCCGGAAACATCCGTCCGCCCCATGACGAGCCTGGTAAAGACCACTTCAGGAGCCTGCGACGAGCCATGGCTCGTCGGCTTGAAGCGGGAAAGTCCGCCGCTGGTTCCAATCCAGATTGTTCCATCGGCTTCTTCGGCGAATGAGTTCAGGTTGCAGTCGTCCCAGGCCAGCCCGTCGCTGGTGTCATAGTGGCTCCAGCGGGAGCCGTCCCACATGTCTACGCCTCTTTCGGTTCCCACCCAAAGCCGCCCGGATGCGTCGAAATCCAGAAAATAGACCAGCCCGTCGCTGCCTGGCCGCTGCACGCCTCTCTCGATTGAGACGCCGGTCCCATTCGAATCCGACTTTGGATGAATACGGTCGATCCCGCCTCCATATCGATAGCCCACCCACATCGTGCCATCTGGTCCCGCGCCAAGAGACAGCACTTCCTGATTGCTCAAGCCATCGGCACGCGTCCGGATCGTCCAATGCTGGGCGGCATATTGGAACAGTCCGCCTGCGCCTCCCGCCCAGATGGTTCCATCCGTTCCCTGTGCCACCGCCCAAATGCGCGTCGACGGCAATTCGGTGACTCGGGAAAACCTCTGATACGGCGCGAGGGATAAAAACAGTCCTGCCTCTGTCGCGACCCATAGCCGGTGTTCCCGGTCAAAACGGACGGTATACGCCGCCTTCCCCGCAAGGCCCTTGTTCTCCCCGAACCACTCCACACTCCCGGTTCGAAGATCGAGGCGCGCAACGCCTTGCGTTTCCGTCCCGACCCATAGATTCTCGCCCGAATCCATTTGAAGGCTGTGCACCGGCGAACTGCCCAGGCCGGCAACACGCTTCCACTGAATACCGAATTGCCGGCGCTCCCCGCGAAACAATCCCGATTCCGTTCCCACCCATAGCGACCCATCGTTCCGAGGCAAAATCTCGTACACGATGTCGCTGCCCAGCCCGCTCGCCGTCGAGTAGCTCTCCCACTCCCGGTATCCCCGCCACTGGGCCAGTCCACGGCCCGCCAGTCCAATCCAAAGCGAATGCTGCCGGTCTTCGAAGGCCGCGTACACGGTTCCGCGAAGCCCCTCCGACCGGTCTACCTTCTGCCAGCCCTTCTCGTTCAGAATCAGCAACCCATCCGGCGATGGGAGCAGAACGCGCCCGTCCGCATCGATCGCCGGAGTGCCGCCAAATGCTCCCCCTGGGACGGCTGGATCTGGCCGTTCAAACCTGGCGAGACCCGTCCGCAGCTCAAACACGCCTTCATTTCTCGAACGTACCCAGAGGTTTCCTTCCCGGTCTTTCAAGATAACCTGCACATCGCGATCCGGCAGTCCGCTCTCTCGCCCGTATACCGTTGTACCGGCGGAATTGACGCGGCAGACTTCATGTCCACAGCCGTACCAGAGGGTATCCCCATCCACGAAAATGCCTGACGCAGCCGGGCCCGAAGTCCCGTGAGGCTGGGGAAGCATGCGCGACGTGAAACCTCCTTGCCCTTGCCCCTCGTTTTGAGAGCTGGATGAAAGCTCTTGAAGCCCCGTTTCCGTTCCCAGGTAGGTGTGTCCCTTCCCATCCGCCTGGATACCTTGCGCCGTACTGACGATCTTGAACGCGCCTTGAACTTCCTGAAAACGGTTGCCCGACAGGCGGAACAAGCCAAAGTCTCCGCCAACCAGCAGAGCGCCATCCGGCGCCGCGCCAAACGCCGCGCTGGAATTCGGTGGAATCCCCTGCCCTGGCCCAAATGCCTCAAACCGTTCCCCGTCGTACCGGAAAATGCCATTCTCTGTGCTCACCCAGATGAAGCCGACGCGGTCCTGATAAATGCGGCGCACTGCCAGATTATTCAGGCCCTCTGTGACGCCAAGATAATGAAAACTGTACTCCTGCGCACAGACAGTCCCCGAGTAGGTCCCCAGCAGGAAGAGCGCGAGCGCGATTGCTTTGCGGACCATTGGACATACATATCGGCGAAACTGGTTTCGGACTTCAAGCAGGACAGAATCCCACCGCGTGGCTGGCGGAGAAAAAGAATGTTCTCCCAGCCCGATCGGGAATCTGGACGGGTCGTAGGGTACCTGCTTGATGCCGAACCTCCCTGCCCGGGGATAGATAGACCCAAATCCTACGCGAAACCGCAGCGCAAATATGTCGCATTTGACACTTGTTCAGACGGAGCGGCGACTACAGGTGGGTGTATTTTTCTAAGATGAATATCAACTTAGCTCCGGCGCAGCGACAAGTTGTTTGTAAGGGATGGTTTGGGTTGCCAGACAGGCGCGGATTAGTCCAGGCAGCATGGTTGGTTCCATGGTGCGTCGGTTGAGCTGGTAGTTGAATTCGGCCACGTAGCGCTTCAGGTGTTTCCGCTCGACCTTGTGGTGTGTGCCGAGCAGAAATCGTTTCAGGTTGGACAAGGGGATGTGAACCCAGGGGAAGAGGCTGTGCGCGGCTTCATCCTGCTTGGAGATTACCGTTGCGGTGTGGTCGAAGCCTCTCTTTTTCAATCGCTTTTATCCTTTCCACCCGTCAGTGAGAATGTGGCTGCCGGGCCGCACCCTGGCTTTGAGAAACCCTTCCATGGTGGCCGCTGCCGCGTCAGGGAACCACTTCCAACGCAGCGAAACCAGGGACAGGCTTTTGACCGGGCTTCCACCCCAGCGACGAAGACCTGTCGCCGGGGACCCCGGGCTTGCCGGGGCCGCGCTGCTCCACCGCCGCGACCACCACCGATTTGCTCTCGGCCCCGCGCCCACTCCGCCCCGGC
>Ga0182030_10015850_pt1 | contig 14738 bp, 14 predicted proteins | sample 812S3MmetaG_FD_121299 | JGI IMG/M metagenome (GOLD analysis project Ga0182030, IMG submission 121299) | Permafrost microbial communities from Stordalen Mire, Sweden - 812S3M metaG (Illumina Assembly) | ecosystem: Environmental > Terrestrial > Soil > Wetlands > Permafrost | place: Sweden... | reverse complement strand
AGCGGCCGCGGCCACCACCATCTTCGTTCAGTACGGGCGCGACAAGTCGAGACTTCCCGCGATTACAGCCTCCACTTTTCGCTACCTTGCCTTGATCACGATCCCTCTCCACTTCATCGCGGCCTCGCTCGCGGTTCCAGCTCTGCTGCTTGCTTACGGCCGCCCATTCCAGGACGCCGCCAGGGTTGTGGCGCTGGCTCCGTTGCTCTGCATCTTCAAGGCCTTCGTCTCGCCTGCGCAGAGTCTCTTGCAGTGTTCGGAGCGGCAGAGTTACGTTATCGCCGCAACCGTCATGGCGGGGATCGTCGATATTTCCGTGGCTTGGTACTTCATTCCCGCGCACGGCGCGGTGGGCGCATGCTTCGGCAACGGAGCGGCACAGGCGGTGGCCGTCCTCTTGATGTGGGTCGCGGCAAGCCGTCTCTACAAGATGAAACTTCCGTGGATCCAGGTGGCGAAGATCGTCTTCATCAGCATACTGGCATCGCTCACCGCGCATTTCGTCGCTGTGCGGATGACGCCATTGTGGGCGATTCCTTGCGGCGGAATCGCTTCCCTTCTCGTTCTCTTCGGATTGTTTTACCTGATGCGCGTCCTGGAACCGGAGGACCGCAACAGATTTCAGACTTTGACCGGGATGCTACCAAGGCCAATCGCCAAGCCGGCGAATGCGATCCTATTGCTTTTGATCCGCCCGGCGGATGCCAGGTTTGCCCTGCTATAGACGCAGTTGACAAGGATTCCCATGAAGAGGAAACAGCCCATGAAAACTCGTCCCACATCCGATTACCGCGGGAGTGCGATGCCTGAATTTCGCAATTTGCAGTGAACGGAATGATCGAGTCGAGGCATTATATGGGATTCAATCTTGCAATAACTTTAAGCGATACGAGGGGAACGAATGAACCAAAAAGTGTTGGTGACAGGTGTTGCCGGTTTCGTCGGCAGTAACTTGGCAGACCGCCTTCTTTGTGGCGGATACGATGTTATCGGCATTGACAACTTGGCCTATGGGCTTCCGGGGCAGATCCCCGCAGGGGTCGATTTTCATGCCGACGATATTCGCTCCGGGGAAATTCAGAAGCTCTTTGACGGCGTGGATGTGGTATTCCACCTGGCGGCAAAAAACGACCTGATTGCATGCCAGCAGGATCCTGTCGAAACGATGCAGGTGAATGTGGGGGGAACCGCAAATGTCTTCGAGGCGGCGCGCCGGGCCGGAGTGCGCAAGGTTATCCTTGCAACTTCCTCCGCCGTGGAGGAAGGCGAAGCGAGGCTCAATGGATTTTATGCTATCAGCAAGGTGACCAATGAGCGCATTGCCGCCGGCTACCAGCAGGCGTTCGGCCTCCCCTTTGTCGCGGTCCGCTACTTCAACATCTACGGTCCACGTCAGGATTATCGCCGTGTTCATCCTCCCGTGATCAGCGCCTTCATTCTGAAAGTCCTGGCCGGCGAGGCGCCTGTGTTGTTCGATGGATTTCAGAATAATAAGCGCGATTTCATTTATGTCGACGACATCAATGACTTCCACATACAGTGCATTACCGATGATCGTCTGAATGGCAACCTCTACCGTCTGGGCAGCGGCCAAAGCCTGTCGATGGATGAGGTGTGGGCTACAGTCAAGGCGGTGTCGGGATCCGATCTCGAACCCGTGATTCTACCGCGCAAGGCAGAGGATACGCCTACCGTGGGACGTGCCGACATCTCCGCGGCGGCGGCCGTGGGATGGACGCCGAAAACGGCCTTTGTCGACGGGGTTCGTGCGCAGTATGAGTACTTGATCAAGGAATTTGAGGCTGGAAGGGTTAAGGTAGAAGCGAAATGATCATTACAAGAACTCCTTTTCGCATTACGCTCGGAGGCGGTGGCACGGACCTGCCCTCCTACTACGAAAAGTACGGCGGTTTTATATTCTCGGCCGGCCTTGATAAGTACATGTATATCGACTCGAATCGTGCCGTGGCCGATGATCTGATCCGCGTCAAGTACTCGAAGTCAGAGACGGTGGAGAGTATAGATGAAATCCAGCACGATATCGCACGCGAGATTCTGCGCCAAACAGGAGTTGAGAAAAATATCGAGGTCAGCTCCCTTGCCGACATTCCGGCTGGTACTGGGCTGGGTTCGTCCAGTTGCTATGGTGTAGGCATGTTACACGCCATTCACACCATGAAACGCGAATACGTTCCTTTGGCCCAATTGGCGGAAATGGACTTTCATATCGAAGCTAACATCTTGAAGCGGCCGATAGGCAAGCAGGACCCCTATATGGCTGCATTTGGCGGCCTGACGGTACTGGAGATTGGCAAGGATGGAACGGTCATCGTCCGCAAGGCGAATGTTTCATATGAGATCGCCGACGAGTTAAACAAGAACATGCTGATCTTTTTCACCGGAAAGACCCGCAGTGCGGATGAGATTCTGCGCGAGCAGGAGAAAGGCGCCAAAGAGCAGAAGTCCAACGTCGTAGACAGCATGCATTACATCAAAGAGATTGGCTACCAGATTCTTGAGGCTGTTGAGAGCGGTAACATCGATGTCGTTGGGACGAAATTCAACGAGCATTGGCAGTACAAAAAGAAGATTTCTTCTAAGATGTCTAACCCTGAGTTTGATCGGATTTACGATGTGGCGCTGGAAAGCGGCGCATTGGGCGGTAAGATATCGGGTGCCGGAGGGGGCGGATTCTTCACATTTTACGTTCCCGAGAGCCAGAGGCCTTTCCGCGAAAAGATGCGCGAGTTAGGACTGCGCGAGATGCGTTATCGCTTTGACTTCGAGGGCTCCAAAGTCCTCGCGGACTCTTGAGAGAACTCTATGACGATGCGAGAACATCTGCCAGAAGAAGGCGTGTTGGCAACGAGCAAATTCGGTGGCAAGAGTCAGTTCGTTGGAGTAATGGCGATTAGACTGCCGCGTAAGTCCAAGTGGCGTTCATGGCCGATATGACATTAGCGGGGACTAAATGTGCTGCATTTCTTGACCGCGACGGTACCATCGTACGTCAGGTTGAATTAATGCACGAAGTGAGTCAACTGAGTCTTCTGCCTGGTGCAGCCGCTGCCATCCGCCTCTTGAACGAGAAGGACTTGCAGGTAGTGGTGGTGACCAATCAGCCAGTCGTCGCAAGGGGCGTTGCCACCGAGCAGGAAATCAGGCTGGTTCATGAGGAGCTAAATTGGCGGTTGCAAGCCGAGGGGGGCCATATTGATGCTTTCTATTTTTGTCCGCATCACCCCAATGCGACGCTGGAACAGTACCGCTCAAAGTGTCTGTGCCGCAAACCAGAACCGGGAATGATTCTGCGCGCGGCTGAGGAATGCGGAATCGATCTGAGCCGAAGCGTGATGATAGGCGATTCAACGCAGGATGTGATGGCTGGCAACCGAGCTGGAGTCAGGACAATCCTCGTCCGCACTGGACATGGCGGGCGCGATCCTTGGCAATATAAGTGCTCACCCGACTGGGAGGCGAAAGACCTTCTCGAAGCGACGCATCTTTGGATCGAGGTGAACCGCCTATGATTCGGCAAGCCGCGATTCTTTGCGCCGGGCGCGGTACCAGACTGCGCCCCTTCACGGATCATGCTCCGAAACCCATGCTGCCGCTCTTGGGCGTGCCCATGGTCGAGTGGAACATCGGGCGCTTCCGGCACTACGGAGTTACTGACATTTATATTAATCTGCATTACCTTCCGGATGTGCTACTCGACTACCTGGGCGACGGGCGACGGCTAGGGGTTAACATCCACTATCATTTTGAACCGGAGTTGCTGGGCACTGCGGGCGGAATCAAGTGCTTCGAGGATCAACTGGACGAGGAGTTCTTTCTTATCTACGGCGACATCTTTAGCCACGTCGATTACGACGCCATGGAGCAAGCCTGGCGGAGGAGAGCCGGAGCCATGGGCCTGCAGCGCATAGCCCCTGCCACTGAGTATGCCGATGCCGATGTGGTGGAACTGGATGAGGACGGGCGCATAGCGGCGGTCCATCCCAAGCCTCACATGGCAAACTACCCAAATGCCTACCGAATGCGGGGAATATTCATCTTGCGGCGTGCAATCCTGGCTGGCGTGCCGCAGGGAAAATACTATGAGATCGGCAAGGATCTCATGCCCCGTGTTATTGCCGCGGGACAGCCGATTTACGGTTATGTCAGCCATGACTACTCCAAGGGAATTGATACGCTGCAGAAGTGGAAGGAAGTGGAAGATTATCTCCGCGCATCGGGTCTTGCCGGCCCCTCCGTCACTCTGGAAGCTCAATCGGAAAGCTGAGAGAAATGCATCCATCCGAACATCCAGCGGTAAGCATCGTCATGGCGACTTATAATCGCGCCGCGCTGATTGGCCACGCAATTGAAAGCGTGATCGGTCAGTCCCTGACCGACTGGGAGTTGATTATCGCCGACGACGGCTCCCCGGACAACACTGCAGAGGTGCTGAAAGAGTGGGTGGCAAAGGATCCGCGCATCCGCTACCTGCAGCTGCCCCATGACGGCCGAATCGCTGTGGTTTCGAATGCGGCCCTGGAGGCTGCGCGAGGCAGGTATATTGCAGTTCTGGATGACGACGACTGCTGGATCGATCCTGAAAAGTTGGACAAGCAGGTTGCCTTTCTAGACCTGCATCCGGAGTATGTTGCATGCGCGGGCGGATATACGATCGTTAATGGAAATGGCGAGAGAACGGCCGATATCTACAAGCCGGAATCCGATGAAGCCATGCGCAAAGTGGCCTTGTTGGCTAATCCCATCGCCAACTCGACGGCCATGTTTCGCGGTTCCCTCAATGAAAGGTATGACGAGAGCCTGCGGGGGTTTGCCGACTGGGATTTTTGGCTGAAACTGGGCCGCAAGGGACGCCTCTACAACTTTCACGAGCTCTTTCTGGCCTACAGAATGTGGAGCGGAGGTGGCTCTTTTGTCCAACAGCGCGTGAACGCGAGCTGCGCGGTGACCATCGTAAACCGCTACAAAAGAGATTATCCCAGGTATGCACAGGCCATCCTTATGGCTAGCGCATACTTGACTTACTCATTTCTTCCCGTCATCCTTAGGCGGGAATTGAACTCGCTTCTTTCCAGTCTGAAGAAGCGCATCTTTGTGCATACGGACGGATGAGTAACTCCTATTCTCGAAACAAAGCCAGTATGAGAGTTTTGCTGACACAGCAACCTAACAGACAACCTTGAATATGGAGATTTGTGCCAAACACCGCTGATTTGAAAATCAAGATTTTTGCCGACGGCGCCGATTACGACAGCATGATGAAGATGTACGCTGAGCCTTACATCAAGGGCTTCACTACCAACCCGACGTTGATGAGAAAAGCTGGCATCGACGATTACGAGGCTTTCAGCAAGAAGATTCTGGCCGCGATTCCTGACCGGCCGATTTCCCTCGAGGTCTTTGCCGACGACTTCGCCACCATGGAGAAGCAGGCCCGCGTCATTGCCAGTTGGGGCAGCAACGTCAATGTCAAGATTCCCGTGACCAACACCAAAGGAGAGTTCAGCGGCCCTCTGATTCGCACTTTGTCCGCCGACGGCATCGAACTGAACGTCACGGCCATCCTCAGTCTTGAGCAGGTCAAGCGCGTCACTGAGGCGCTGGATCCGAATACCCCGGCAATCGTCTCGGTCTTTGCTGGACGAGTTGCCGACACCGGTGTCGATCCCGTGCCTCTGATGACGGAGGCGCTCAGTATTCTAAGGGCATGCCCCAAATCCGAATTACTTTGGGCCAGCCCGCGGGAACTGCTCAACATCTTCCAGGCTGACAAAATCGGAACGCAAATCATCACCGTGACGCACGACCTGCTGAAGAAACTCGCCCAGGTTGGCTACGATCTCGACGCGTTCTCGCTCGACACCGTGAAGATGTTTTATAACGATGCCCATGCAAGCAAATTCTCGATCAAGTGCTAAGTATCCTTGAGTGTCGGAGGTCGACCCATTGATTACGCCGGAACCACAGTCGGCGCCATTTACCACGCCAATAGGATAAGTTACTCGACGCACTGGAACAGTACATTGCACAATGATCTTGTGGCCCCCCTCAGAACGAATTTCTGCTTGTTGTTAGAGGAGAATTCATCAAATGCTTTGAGTTCGTTCTGCGTATCGGCGAATTCGTCGAAATAGAGATAGGTTCCTGGAACAATCCATGGCGAAAGGTGATTGAGAACAAAAATAGTAGAAGAATAAAGGTCCGCGTCTAAGTTCAAAACAAGCACCTCATGCTCCGGGATTTTGTAGGCGGGGAGAGACTCGTCAAACCAGCCCTTGAAGAATTGCACCCGTGAATCGTCGATGACCGGGATTGCGCCGGAGGTAGAAAAGGAGCCCTTTGGATACTTTTGGTTCCAATCTTCGGGAAGACCTTCGAAGCTATCGAATCCATGCAGCTTGGACTCGGGGTTACTAAGCAACTTCGACCAATAGAGCGTCGTCTCTCCTTTCCAGACCCCAAATTCAAGGTAGAGGACTTTCTTATCTCCTATCTCACGGCTCACTAGATCGAAGAGACCCTCGCTATAGTCTACGAAAGGTTTGCCTTGTCCCACCCTGTGACCCAATTGGCGTATCATAAAGCCGGCTTCAAGATATCTCAAGAATCCCTTCAAGTTGCTAATCTGCTTCTGGGTCAAATGCTCGCCCACACACGCAAGCCAGTAACGCAACAGAGACCTCATCAACCTTTCCTCCCCAAAAAACAATGCCTATGAGGCGAGTTATCGAGCGAGTGGCATGGCTAGTACAGTCTGCACATTTTATTTGGACGGCAAGCAGCTACTTGGTCGACTCCCACTTCATCTCGTTGGCCTTGAGCCGCGGATCGGAAACAATCATATGCCAGACGACGGCCTGGAAGGCTTCCGCATGGGGCGTAACCGTATCGTCGGAGATGGTGGGGATCACCACCGCGGCGTCCGCAACCTTGGCAGTGTAACCGCCGTCGCGTCCAACGATGCCTGTGATCGTCGCGCCAACCTGCCGCGCCAGGTCAAGTGCCCTGACGATGTTGGCGCTGATGTTCTTCTCAAGGTTGCCGCCGCCGACCGAAAACACCAGCAGGGTATCTCCCTTGCGCAGACGGCTGCCCTCAAGCCAGCGCGAAAAGCTTGAGTCCCACCCGTCGTCGTTGACGCGCGCGGTCAGTTCGCTGACATTGTCGGTTGGCGCATAGCTCTCGATATTGGCAATCTTGCGGAAATCGTTGACAGCGTGGGTAGCGTTCCCGGCGCCACCGCCGACTCCCAGAATGAATAATCTTCCATTGCGGTTTCGGGTTTCGATGAGCACATCGATAATTCGTTCCACCTGCTCCTGATCGATCAGTTTTGCAATGGTAGCAACTTCTTGCAGATATCGAGAAACGTAGGTTCCCATACACCATCCTCGTCTACTACATACTAACTGAAATCAAGGAACATATATGACGGAGCAACCAAGGGATTCGAACTTTTGTGAGTTCCTATAGGGAATCTCAGCTTCGAAGTGGCTGAATTCTTGGGCGCTAGGCCACCTCACTTCGCGCGAAAACGACGATCTTCCAACTACAACGACGCTTTGCACGAATGTCGTGATATGTAACGATTGAGAATTGCTTCAGGAGCACTCAATAGGGGGCTGAACAGCGGCCGAAAACAAACAGGCGGTTCGTCGTTATGGGTGGGCCGCACACTTATCGCTTCCAAAACTCTTCCGGCTGCGCTTGCCCGTCCACGAACTGGTCGAACCAAACCTTGAGCAACACCATCCGCAACAGCAATACCTCACCTGGTATCTCCGTTGGCGCAATTCTCCGCATCAGCACCGGCTTGAGCCTCCGATAGAGTTGGGGAGCTTGGGTCCGCAGGAAGCTCTTTCCTGCCTTCAAGGTGCGTTGTTTGAATGACAGGCGCGCTCCACCAGGCCGAATCGTCCGGTCGTAAAGGGCCCTCACGGCGTTGAGATTCAGGATCTCGTGAAAACTGTTTCGGCTCTCGATTAGATGCATCTTGAGAAACTGCTGGAGATCGGGACTCTTCTGAAACTTCTCGGGCCAGTTCTCGAGGCTGTTCCGTGTGGCGATCGGAATTGCCATCAACTCGGGGAACACCCTTGCAGCGGTTTTTTTGTAGAGATACTTATTGAACCGATATCGGATCGGCACGGTCTGCATAAACTCCAAAAGCTCCTGGTCCAGCCAAGGGCTTCTAACATCGACTACAGTCCTCTTACAATAGGCGCTCCGCGTATGGTAGTGAAAGATGCGAGTAGCAAAATAGAAGTGATCGCGGCGGTCTGTGAAACGCACGGATGGGCAAGAGTCAAGCAGATCCTGAACGATCCGCGCTGAGTGGTTGCGGAATCCTGGCAACTTCGAAGGAGTTAGGAGCTGCTCCACCATGGGGTGATCCCCTAACTGGGCGATGCCCGCCGCGACTAGAACTTCCGGATCGCTGGTGGCCTCAGGGCGCGGGCCGAAACACTCCTCGCCGCGCAGGACATAGAGTCCACCAAATTCCTGACGAATGCGCCGCATGATGCAGAGTTCGTTGCTGTGAAATGCGGGGTCATCATTGAGTCCGTCGACCCTGTAGAGCATCTCTCCCAAGTCGCGTTGAAGATGTTCGGACTCCCGGCGCGCAAAGTGGTGATCGCTGCCCAGGAATTCTGCGACCTGGCGGGCTATTGCTGCATCGGAGTTGGCGAGATTCTCGTCTATGCCCCACGAAATGGTGTGCAGTCTTGCCCCTGTAAGCCGGTGCATGCAACCGGCGATGAGACGCGAATCGACGCCGCCGCTTAGCGGCACAAAAGCCCTATCTAGATTGCGCAACTGCTTGCCGACGGCCTTCAGGAGCAGCGCCGAAAGTTCCTCCACGTAATAGTTGTCACCGCGGTCAATGGCGTCTCCGCAAGGCACGTATCGGCTCGACTCAGTACGAGTCATCCGGCCATTTTCGACAGTGAGCACTGTGCCCGGGGGCAACGGCTTGACGTTCTTATAGAAGGTCTGTTCAGCGAGTGGAGTACCGTTTATGAGAAAAGCCACGAGGGCATCCTCATCGACGTCGGCGTTGTATCCCGGCATACGTACCACCCCTTTTGCCTCCGGGGAAAAGTACAACCTGCCGCCCTGCATTCCGTAGAACACCGGCCGCGACGCGTAGTAATCGTTGAAGAGCAGGAACCTCCTTAGACGCCCATCTGCAACGAAGATGACATAGGAGCCATCCAGCGACTGCGGAAACTTGTTCTCAAGCTCAAGGTACATCCGAAGGAGAATTCGGGCGACATCGTCGCCGCTTGGCGCCGATTGGAATTGGGGGCCGTAAAACTCTCCGTAGAATCCAATACTAACTCCCATCTCGGCGTTGTGAGCCATGCCGCAGATCATGTCGTCTATCTCAGGATTGACGATCGCTGCAACGCTCTCTTCCGGGCAAGGAATCTGCTGAACGGAGTAATACCTTTCGTGTAATAGTGACTGAGTCAAGCGTGACAGAACGTCGGCCGGTTGGGGCAGACCCGGCGTCAGATTGATATAACCCGCAATTCCTGGCATCGGAGCCTCCGTGGATCAATCGTGAAGATGTCACGTCCGTGTTTGAACAGTTGGGCCCGATGGTTGAGTTAATGTCAACCGAATTATATACCCGCTCTAACGGTGATCTAAAAGAAGTCGGGGGCGGTTGAGAGCCATTCCGCCGGATCAGTGAGTCCCCTTCTCAATAAACAGGCGACAAGCGCCCAGACATCGATTGTTTTGCCGAAAGAAGACGCGATTGTTGCGTTCCCGTTACGTTTATAGACCGCCACCTTCATTGATTAGAACCTTGGAATGTAACTTTCGGTTTTTTGGCGCTTAAAACGGGAGGGGTTAACTAACCTGTTATTCTACATTCGCAGAATCTCTGCCAGAATTACAGGCGTCTTCAGCACTCCAGGTAATTTGCTTTCATGAACTTCCCTCGTCACGCAGAAATTTGGCTCGTGCCATACCTGAAAGACCGACTGCGCAAGCGCATGCGGTCCGCAAAGCCGAAGCGCGCCTGGGTTGCCATTACCGATCACTACGAACCTGCGGGTATGGGAGCTTCGCTTGAAACCGCGCTCGGCTGCGTCGCGCGTTGGCGCGACAAGTGGCCGCGGATTGCCGACGATGCTCCCCGAGACGCTTCAGGCCAGCGCCCCCAGTACAGCTTCTTTTATCCTCAGGAGGAGTACCGGCGCGATCTTCTCGACGGTATTGCGGAAATTGTGCGCCTCGGCGTCGGAGACGTGGAAGTGCATCTGCATCACGAGAACGAGCAACGCGACTCCTTCATCCGGAAAGTCACAGAATTCTGCCGCCGTCTCACCGACGACCACGGGCTCCTTCGCCAGCAGAATGGCCGCACGGTCTTTGGCTTCATTCACGGCAACTGGGCGCTCGACAATTCCCATCCGGATGGCAAGGCGTGCGGCCTCAACGGTGAAATCGCCCTATTGCGCGATCTTGGCTGCTACGCCGATTTCACCATGCCGTCCGCCCCCTCCGCGACCCAGGGGCGAGTGGTCAATCAGGTCTACTGGTGCACGAGCAATCCCGACAACCAACCGAGATCTTTCGATCGAGGAATCGAAGCCACCGTTGGTGCTGGTAGATGCGGCGACTTGCTGATGATCACCGGGCCAGTCGGCCTACGCTTCGGCGAGCGGCGGCTGCCGCGGTTGGAGACAGGAGAGATCGCAGGCTACGATCCACCAACGCCCTCGCGGGTACGCCAATGGTTCGATCAAGCGCCCACCATCGGCGACGATATGTTCCTGAAGCTCTTCACGCACGGCGCAGCGGACAGAAATCGCGAACCGCTGCTAAATGGGGGACTCGCCGACCTGTTCCGCTGGGTGAAGGAAGAAGCGGACCGAAGAGACATCGAAATTCACTGGACCACGGCCTGGCAGATGTACCAGGCCGCGGAGGCGTTGATTGGTGGCGACAAGGGCGTCTTGTGTGATGCCTGACCGATATCTGCTGCCGGACTCGGAAGGTGTCAAGATCTCAAGGAACAGTTTCGGGCCGGTCTTGAGCAACGAATTTGAGATTCACCACGGTACAATACACTCATCAGTCAGTCGATGAGGAATGACAGCTTGAACGACAACTTCTCAAACGCTTCAGAAGCGCCAGCGTGGATCCGACTTTTAGGGCGTATCTCTCGTTCCACGCCATACTTCAAGGGAAGGTGGCGGATTATGGGTCGAGTTTTCCACCGCTGGTTTATTAACAGGCGTCTGCGGGATGATGTCCAACTCAACTCAAGTACTGTTATTGCTTGCGATTTGTGGGACGAGGTTTCGTTTGGAATCTGGTGGGGTGGAGAGACTTATGAGATTAACGAGACCCCCTATTTCAAGAGTTTGCTAAAGCCATCCTCAGTCGTATTCGATATCGGCGCGAATGTCGGCTATTATTCGCTGGTTGCCGCGCCGCTGGTCGGTTCCACGGGGCGCGTCTATGCTTTTGAACCCGCTTCGCGCCAATTTGCAAGTCTCAAGAAAAATGCGTTGCGGAACGGTTTTACTCAGATTCTTCCTAATAAGTTGGCGCTCGCCGACAAGCCAGGTGAAGCTGTACTTTACCAGGAAGACGAATTCAATACCGGTTCAGCTTCCTTGCATCACACTGGACCCAACAATACGAAAGGCGAAATGGTCACCCTCACGACGCTTGACGATTTTGTAGAGCCTCTTAAACTCGACCGTCTTGATGTTATCAAGGTAGATGTCGAAGGTTATGAATTGGCCGTACTGAACGGGGGTCGCAAAACACTTGAAGAATTTCATCCAACATTATTGATCGAAGTGAGAGAATCCCACCAACGCCAAGCCGGATTTAGCCGCAAGGAGCTTTTCGATTGGTTCACCGCCCGCAACTATCTCCCCTTCAGAATCAAACCCGGTGCTGGACTGACCCAGATCAACGAACCGGAGGACGGCAATCTGATCGTGTTCCGTCACGTTTCACGGGCAGGATAGTTATTTAGACCCGGCGTCAGCGTCTGAGAACTGGCGGTCCAATCAAAGCCTTTCTCAATTGCAAGAAGGGATATTCCACTCCGCAGAAGGTGACGAGCGCTATTCCAGCCGAAAAGAGGGTGACAAAGACGACGCCTGCGATATTAGTGAGAACCGGGAGTTGTAGTGAGAAAGGCAGCCTCGGAAGCAGGACGCGTACCACCCAAGCGCACATATACTGATGATTCAGATACATGCCGAAGGACAGCCGTGATATCCAATAGAAGAACCTGGAATTGAACACCGTTACTTGGCGTTGAAGACCAAGCCAGACAAGTGAGCCAAAGAATAGGGCCAAAATGGAATAATCGAAGATTCCCTTCTGAAGTCGATTCAATGCGATCATCAAAACGAACGAAGCGAGAACCAAGATGCCAGGGTTTGCGATCTTGGAGTTCACCCTGTCACGCGTTATCCAGAGATTCGCGATGATTAGCCCTATGATTAGACCGTCGCAATGTGTCACCGAATTCTCGTAAAGCTGAGCTTGTAGCTTGGGATTGTGGTGAGAGAAATTGCCGGCTATATGGATCCAGACCCATGCTCGAAGCAGGACAATGGACACAAACATTCCCCACAACCAGGGGCGATAGTCTCGAATTGACCTAACATGGCGCGAACAGAAAAACAGCACAATCGGCGTAACGACATAGAACTGTTCCTCGGTGCAAAGGGACCAACCGCCCATGACCAATCCTCGATCATGATAATTGGATATGAAAATCAGGTCAGTCCAGCCATATTGATGTGCAGATGCACTGTTCCCAACAAAGAGACCATATGTGAGAATACAAATGAAGGTGAAGAAATATAAGGGCCAAATCCTGAATCCTCGCCGCAGCACGAACCGGCCGATATCAATGGTTTCGCGGTCCCGGAGCTCCTTCCACAATTGACCCCCAATAAAAAAGCCGCTAAGAACGAAGAATAGATCGACCCCCATCCACCCATCCGCCACGAAACGCAACCTCGCGAAATGGTTTGATCCATGCGCGGCCACAAATTTACCGGACAGATGATAACTAATCACTAGCAAAACAGCTATGGATCGCAGACCATCGAGGACAGGGATTTGTCCAGCTGGAGGGTGCAACATTTCGGAAATAGAACCCGAAAACAGAGATAAATTTATTACTCGCCGCTTGACTTCCTTCATTTGCCTCCTGAGTTCCTAGCGACCTGACAGGCCGCTCATTCGGAGCTTATAGAGGGGCAGCATCTTCGAGAACGACGTCCCATCTCACCTAACAATAGTTGTTATGGCGCAACGATGCCGATGCCGCAGCAGGCCTCGATCTCCGCATAGCAAGGACGAAGGCGCTCAGCATCCTGAGGATCGTAATATTGCGGGTTCGGGCGCCAGCGCAATGTCGCAATATCTTCAGTCCATTCGCCGCCGATGGAAAGCGAGTGCTGTTTCAGACTCTGATTCAGCGACTGGGAGCTCGAGACACAGTCGACGCCGTTCTCCATGACCCATTTTCGGGGTTCGTATTGCGCCGAAGATTCGACAAAGTCCCTGAGTTGTGCGGCCAGATTATCGTGGTTGAGCAGCCGGCCGGTATGCTCGTTGATGAAGACGCGCGAACCCACCTCCGCGTCTTCATAGAGACCGACCGGCGTGTCAGCAAACATGGATTCCACGACCGCAACGCAGGAGCCTTCGCGCCGGGAAAGTATGAGGCTCGTTTTGGCGTGTACGAAGCAGTCTTGCAGTTCCTCGTCGCTGACGTTCTCCCGAATTTCTATGCGGTCGCGAACGCCAAAGGTCACGGCCTCGCTGAGGAGTGTTTCTTTGGTGCGTCCGCCCTCGCGCTGGCCGACGAGCACGACTCGGTAGTTGCGCGGAAGATCACGAAGCGCAGCGAAAAACGCATGGTGGCGCTTGACCTTTCCAAAATTCGCCAACATGAAGATGTCGATGTTCTTCCCTGCGAAAGGAATCGGAGTAAATTCGCGCGGGTCTACCCAATTGGAAGCATACAGGGGAACCATTTTGTACTTATCGCTGATCCGTGGGAAAATCTCGAGGTCGCGCGGGTTGCTGATAAGACAGAAAATCGAGTCCGGGTAAAGCCGGGGAAAGAGATAAGAAACGATCGATTGCGGTGGAGACCAAGACGGAGAAAGCACGAGGGTGTATCGCTCGGCGAAATTCCGCAGGTTCCTGGCATTGGCCAGACGCGCCATCTGATTTTCGAATGATACGAAAACAACGCCTTTCTCGCGCTCATTCACATATCGCTTCAAGACTATTGTCTTAAAGATCTGATCCTTGCCAAAGCCGGGAACAAATTCGGCCCAGGGTACCTTCTCAGGATCAACGACGGGAAGCAGGCGGGCTATGGCAGCCTCCGCTCTGAGCATCATCGAACTGGAGGCGGCAAGGCGAGCAGCCTGGCACAGCTTACGCACGATGCGAGTCGCTTCAGCGGTGCTCGCGGCCTTTGTTCGAGTGGCCTTAATGATAATCGCGGAGGCAAGCAGGTTGCGAACACCCGGGTTGAATCGGAGCGAGTCTTCGAATTGAATCTTCAATCTGTTGAGCAACTGAGGCACTTTGCGATCCTGACTACGAAACAGGCGCTACAGTGGACGAAGGTTTGATGGGGAGTCGAGTGAGTTCGAGGATGGGGAGGCCGCTGGCCTCCATTTGAGCCAGAGCCGCGGGCGTGGGCT
>Ga0182030_10015849_pt1 | contig 14739 bp, 11 predicted proteins | sample 812S3MmetaG_FD_121299 | JGI IMG/M metagenome (GOLD analysis project Ga0182030, IMG submission 121299) | Permafrost microbial communities from Stordalen Mire, Sweden - 812S3M metaG (Illumina Assembly) | ecosystem: Environmental > Terrestrial > Soil > Wetlands > Permafrost | place: Sweden... | reverse complement strand
TTCCATCCTGTTACTTCGTCGCTTTACATTTCATTTTGTCCCCAATCCCTTATCAAACCACCGGCTGCCGCTTAATTGCCAATGGCAATCAGCGGGCTATAGCATTGCCGCATATCTATTTAGTGGTTTGAAAAATTAATTTTTTATGAGAATATTATTAGTGGCACTGGCGCTTTTAGCATCAGTAGCCCGGACAAACGCACAGGCGTGTTGTTGCACAAGCGCAGGAGGCAGCTATTCCATTCTGCCTAACATCGACGAGCACATCATCGGCCTGCGCTACACGCACAGCAACTGGAGCTCAACCACATACCCTACCATGAATATGAACATGGGTGGTGAGAATATGAGTATGATGAGCGGCGGGCTACCTACTGTGGAGAATATGAACACCCTCGACCTCTTCGGCAGGTTTGCCCTGCCAAAACGATTTTACGTATCGGCCTTTTTACCGGTACATATTTTGCAGGAAAGTTATACCGGCAGCAATACCCGCGTAGCCGGACTTGGCGATGCCAGCCTGCTGCTGCAATATGCTGTTATCGACCCCAAAAAATGTACCGGGCATATAAGCAAACACCAGTTGCGTTTAGGCGCCGGCATTAAAGCCCCCACCGGCAAATTCAGCATGACACCCGATGGCATGTTTACTACCGACCTTCAGTTAGGCACCGGCAGCTGGGACTTTATGTTTAACGCCATTTATACCTATCGTTACAAACAGTTTGGTTTCAACCTTATGGCCTCTTACAAAAAGAATCTGACCAACGCCGACCAATTCAGGTTTGGCGATAAAATAAGAGGTGGGCCCGAAGCGTTTTACATCGTTAAATTGCCTGAGTCAGTATCCATTATGCCCAAAATCGGCACGCATTACGAATATGCTTTTTACAATATTAACGCGGGCGAGAAGCTGACTTTCACCGGCGGGCAGAATTTATATGCCGATGCAGGTTTCGATATTTATTATAAGAATTTAGCATTTTCTATGGCCGTTTCTCCAACTCTTTACAACGTTTATAACTGGATAGGTGAGCCTTTCGAACATTACTCCATCGAAACCGGTATTTATTACAGTTTCTCTAAAATTATTAAACACAAAAAATCTTCGCAAAATGAAAAACAACTATAAATTTCTTCTTTTAATACCGGTTATTATGTTAATCCTTCTTTTTGGTTGCCGTAAACCGGCATCAACAACCACGCAGCAAAAAGCATTTTTTGGTGTGCATTTGCATACCTATATCGATACCAACCTGGTTTCTACCGGTTTAAGCGCAAATACCGAATATGCGCAGTGGTTTCAAGACCATAATGGCAGATGGATGAACATTACTACTGCTAACGTATATTTTACCAATGTTGGCCTTCTTAGCGCCACTACAGGCCAATGGTATACGCTACAGGGTACTATCCGTATGAAGCGCATGGAATATGAAGAATATGATTTAGACAGTGTTCCTGTAGATACCTACGACAACGTAAGGTTTACAGTGGGTTTAGGGCCCGGATATAATAATAATCCACCCAGCTACTATAGCGGCGCCGGCATTCCGGCAACAGATAGCGTGCTTTCTACTTCTGAAAGCGTGATGTATGCAAATCCCGGATATTACTTTTTATATCTGACCGGTAATGTTGATACTTCGGCAGGCCACAACCTTATTCACCCTATACCATTTTCTTATCAACTGGCCGGCGATACTTTCCAGGTTTCTCCACCAACAGCAGCCCAGGGCAACTCTTTCTCTATCATTCCTAATGTTCCCGGCGCACAATTGGTACACATTATTTTCGATTATGGTAAGTTGTTGCAGTCATTCCCTATCACTTCACCTGTTAACATAAAATCAACTACGCCAACACCGGTTTTAGATAGCATACCCGGCATGTTCAGATACGAATGCTCTGTTCCGAACGGAGATTGCTAAACCAATGTTTTTATAACTATTTTCGAAGAATGCTAAAAATAGATCGCGGGGTAATTGGGGTTTGTGCTGTTTGGATAATCATGCTTTCAGGCTGTGTGAAAGATAAGACGCAAACAACCAACTGCACCACTTGCTCCGCGATCTCTTTTAAATCCGATATTATTCCCATCTTAAATCAAAACTGCGCCACAACAACAGCTTGTCACCAAGGTTCAAGTTCCGGCAATGGCCATTTGAATCTTGATTCCACTGTTGCATATACCGCGTTAACGCAAAGCGGTACCGGATATGTAAAAGATAGTAATGCCATCAACAGCATATTTTACGATGAGATAGCTTCGCCCACCAACGCCAGCACCCACATGCCCATAGGCATTCAGTTGGACCAATGCACCGTGCAAAAGGTATATTGCTGGATACAGGAGGGGGCGCCCAATAATTAGCCTCTTTTAAACAGCGATATTTTCATTTTATCCTTCACCGCCAAAGGGCGACCGCAAGGGATCGCCCCTACATGATTCCAAATGGGGTATTGATGCCAGCGGCATCGGGCATCTTGCCAAAACGTTTTCTATAGAGATGTCATTGCCCTGCAATGAGGAATAAAGCAATTCAAGATTTCGAACATTCATGGCCTCATCCCCTTGCAGATGCAACCATACCGGCGGTTTAACAAACTTTACTTTCAAAGGCCGGGTTGTTCATGTTAAACCCAGCTAGATTTTAACAGTCAAATTCGCATTATTTAAAGTTTGTTTTTATCTTTATTGCAGCATGGGTAAATACTTTTTACTTCTTTTAGCAGCATCAGGTTTTGTGGCACCGACATTTGCCCAAAAAACAGGCAATGGCCCGGTTAATCCGCAATATGCTGCTGCCCCGTGCAAAGCTTCTTTTACCAAATTCAAAGTTGCAGGTGAAATTAATGCTGCCAGCGTTCAAAAGCTTTTGCCGGGCCAGCTTGAAAACCTACAGAACGAAGGCGTTACACTGAAGCTTAATTACGTTAACCAAAGTCTTGCCGGCTTGCACTACTCATTTACCCAGCTTTACCAGGGTATACCCATTTACCAATCGGAAATAAAAATAAATATCGACGGGCAGAATGTGGTGCATTCAATTTTCGATAACTCGTATAATACCAGGGGGTGGAATCTGACTATACCTGCTAACATCAGTAACGCGGTTATTGCCATTAACCCAAATACATCTGAGCCGGTAGTTGCCGTTTTAAGCGTTATAAACAACCACCTGGAAACTTTAACTGCCAATGGTGCAATAATTTTTCAGCGCGATATGAATTCTTATTACCAGCAGGATTCTACCGTAACCGGTAAGATATTTAATCCCGACCCTTTAACTACATCGCAACACCTGTATACCGATATTGCCGCTATCATTCCATCCGACTCAACAATAGATACCATCTATTACGATAATAACAACGGCGCTGATGAGCCATGGATGGATGCACAACAGCAAACAGTAAGCTTTAAAGCAAATTACGACAACGGTATTTTTACGCTTTCAAGCCCATTCGTTTTATTAACCAACTACGATACCTTTCCGCCTGATGTTGCCCCTGTAACTTCCATGAATGGACAGTTCAATTTTAACCGTTCGCAATCCGGTTTTCAGGACGTAAACGCCTTTTATCATATCAGCCACCACCGCGATTATGTTGCCGGGCTTGGTTTTAACTGCGGAGACTCATTGGTATGGATTGACACCCATGCTATTTTTGAAGATAACTCCTATTTCTCTCCAGGCAATTATCCACGAAGAATTTATTACGGAATAGGTGGTGTACCGGATGCCGAAGATGCGGATGTGGTGGTGCATGAATATTGCCATTCACTTTCTTACAACTGCGCGCCGGGCAGTAACGTAGGATTGGAAAGAAATTCGCTTGATGAGGCATTTTGCGATTACAACGCAGCAGCGTATTCAAAAGTGCTGAGTACCTATAATGACGAATGGGTTTATAACTGGGACGGCCATAACCAATACTGGCCGGGCCGTGTAGTAAACTCGCAGATGATGTATCCTGCTGATTTGGGTGAAGATATTTATACCAATGGCCAGATGTGGTCGGCAGTATTGTTTAATTTGAATGCCGATTTAGGACGGGGAATGACCGACAGCATTATTTACCAAACCCATTACAGCTATGCGCAAAATATAACCATGGCCCATGCTGCTACACTGTTAATTGATGCCGATTCGTTACTATTTAACGGTGCACATTACTGCGATATTTACGGGCGCCTGCTGCAACATGGCTTTGTAAGCGAGGTTAATAATGGCTGTCAGGGCATTCAGACGGTGGCAGACGATAACTTCCGGTTTACCCAAACAGGAAATGCATTTACCCTATATAACACCAATGCAGCCAACATCCGCATCCGCCTTTTAAGTATCACCGGCCAGCAGATAGCACCTGACGCAGTTATACAGGATGCAGTTTATAATTATCAGAATACCAACCTTGCTACCGGGATATACCTGGTAAATGTTATTTCGGATAGTGGTACGGCTACTTTTAAATGGGTGAATGCAGCGCGGTAACAGCAAAAAAAACAGCGGCCCGGTTTGACCCTTGCCGCTGCCTTTGCGATAAACCCAATAATTCAAAATCTACTTACCAAAAACGTAATCAAGGCCCAGTGAGGCATTGATGCCATTAAAAGCTTGTGTATATGATGTAAAATACCGCTCGCCCGGATATGCATTAGGGTTTGCATTTACCCAGTTAATATCAAACACGGGGCGCGAATAGAAATAATCAACACGGGCCGCTATGGCAAAGTGCTTTACGGGCGATATCCTTAACCCTACCCCCACCTGCGCTGCAACAACCGCCGAAAAAGATGATTGCTGCCAGAATGAAAACTGGTTGCCAGGGAAGCTGCCATTGGTGATGTTATACTTATAATCATAGGTTTGAGAGATACCACCATCTTCAAGCAAAACATCTACTTCAGGCGACCACATGGCATTTACCCCTGCCAATGCATGAAAATCAATGGTTGCAATACCCAACGGAATGGAATAATACGGTCCAATCAGGGCATGGATAGATTTATAAGAAGTTCCACGCACATTAGTGCTGTCTACCAGCCAGGTTTGCTGATACCCTTTGGCAATATTGCCTAGCCCGGTCATTCGATAATAGGCATATGATAAAGTACCGCCAATACCAAAATTACTATGGCCGATGTACTTAACCCCGCTAACGGCAAAAACTGGGCCAATACCCGCAAAGCCGCTTTTAGCATCGGAATAATTGGTTTGTGTAAAACGGCCAACCGGAACTGAAACGCCTCCCGAAATCTCAACATAACTATGAGCATGCGGTTTTTTCTTTTTCTCCTTCTCCTCGTGCTTGTCGCTATCCTGGGCAAAGGCAGAAAGATTAAACACCAGCAGCATGGCTGCCAGAAATATCTGAATAGTATTTTTCATATGTTTTTTTTTATATTTTTAGTTAATTATTGAACCTTTATATTGTAATACACATCCAGATCGGTTGAGCCCGGGGCACATTGTCCGTTCTTCACATCCGGCTGGTGACGCAGAATAACTTCGATTTGGCCGTTAGTTGCGCCAAACGTATTCAGGTTACCAGTCATACCAAAAGGCAGCGGTGGGTTGTTATGGTCATAATTAGGATTGGTAAACGTAACATTAGCCCAGCCCGTGCCTCCCCGGGTACTGCCGGTAGTGCCATATATATCATTGGTATTATTGGCATCGTAAAAACAGAACAGATGGTAATCCTGGCGGGCTATAATATCAGTACTTACCACAAAATTAGAATCCCCCGCAGGCAAAACGCCATTGACTACCTGTGTCGAATCAAGGATAATGATTTGATAATTGTAAGTATAGTTGCGCTGTAAAGTAACAAAAGCCCGTGCAGTATCAGGCACGGTTTGCGTTGGCAACTCGCTCCAGATTATGGTATCAGTAGGCTGAATGTGCGATGGGTCGGTAATAACAATCATCGTGGTAGTTAAAAATTCATTGCCCGGCAAAATAGGGGCCGTAGCGCTCGGTTTGTTACAGCTGCTAACCGCAATAACCAAACCTATTCCAAGGCTCATTAGGGTGGCGATTAAAAAATTCTTCTTGTTTTTCATAGTAGTTTTTCTTTTGAATTAATTAGTTTTTAAAATAATTTAATGTAAAACTTACACGCAACATGGCATTAACACCTGCCCCGGCAGTATAGTACCGGAACTGGTCTAAATAATCATGGTAAACGGCGTTTGTAAGATTGTAAACGGTAAGGCTTATATCCATTTTTTGCTTGCGCAAAGGGAACGAACACCCCATACCGGCATTCAACAATACATAGGCGGCAGGCGGCGCCTCAAATAGGGTGTTGGGCGGATAATGGTTCTGCCTGAATACCCACAAATCAGAAAAAGTGAAATACAGGTCTGAGCACTTTTTCAAATGCACAAAATCATACTTAACAATGTTGCTCCAGCGATTGGCAGGTACCAACGGAAGGAAATTATTTTCCGACACGTTATACGCCCTTATTACCGCAAGCTTACTTTCAAACGACAGCCCCTTCCAGATATTAAAAGTAGCATCAATGTTTATACCCGTTAAATAAGCGTTGTTTTGTGTGTATTGAAACAGCGGAAAAAATCCCGATATTAACTGAACACCGGTACCGGTAGGGGCATCGTAAATATAATTATTGATGTAGTTAAAATACCCCTCAACAGTTACGTTTACCCAGCGGTTTTTGTATTGTACCGAAGCAGTAGTGTTATACGAGCGCTCGGCTTTAAGCGCAGTATCACCCCTGTCGTAAGCGGCATCACTCAGGTGTATACCATTTATATACAATTCGCTGATATCCGGCGGCCTGAAAGCGCTGCCCACATTCAGGTTAAGGCTTAAACCGGCAAGTGGCCTGTAAGATGCACCGACGGTAAACGAGACGTTATCATAAGTGCGCAGGGGTTGGGTTTGCACCAGGGTTGTGTAATTCAATATGTAGGCCTTCTCCCACAAATAATCATCGCGTATACCGGCTTCAAGCGTAAATTTTCTTTTGGTGTATTGTTCCATCCAGAAAAGGCCGCCGCTGTAATTACGGAAATTGGGTATAAGCGCTACTTCACCTTCATATACATTGCCCTGCGTAACGCCGTTTAAACCTACCGTGCCACTGATGCTGTTCCTGATAATATGATGGTACAGCAAATCAAGCGTACTGGTTATAATATTAAATCCTACCTCGGGGTTATTCAGCGCCAGCGCTTCAGGCGACTCATCTACATCATACTCTTTGCGCGTATCCCATTGCTGCGAATAAACCATCTCCAGCTTTCCGTTCTTTTTAAGCCTGTAAAAAGCGCTTGCCTTCAGCAAATCGTGGTGTACCAGGTCGTAACTTAAACCTATCTTATATGTGAACGATAAAGGGGTAATAGGCACCGTGCGCAAAATGGCGGCCTGCAAATCGGCCAGGCTATGTACATCCGAACCGGCAAATATGCCCAGCTTACTATTGTATTCGCTGTAATAAACATCTACGCCAAAATTCTTTTTGCGGTATTGTAATGCTACCGAAAAATCGTCCTCAAACATCCCTGTATTCCACATATAATAATTGGCTGTTCTTACATTGCCCGCGCGCTGCAATGTTCCCTGCACCCGCCATGATAATCCCTGTAGTTTTTTACCAAATGCCCCCTCCAAGTACGCCGAAATTCCGCCTAAACCGCTGTTGCTGCCTGCAACTAATGTAACATTGGCCCCAATACCCGGTTTATCAGGCATGGGTGCAGGTTCCATCAGTATCACGCCTGCCATAGCATCGGCGCCGTACCGTATACTGGCCGCCCCTTTAATTACCGATAGCTGCGATGCAATAAAGGGGTCAACTTCAGGTGCGTGGTCGCTGCCCCATTGTTGTCCGTATTGGACAACACCGTTATTCAATATCAAAACCCTCGAGCCATATAGCCCGTTAATAACCGGCTTTGATATAGTAGGGCCCATCTGCAGCGAATTAAGCCCCGCAATTTCCTTTAACGATTCGCCCAGGCTTTCCCCTCGCGTCTGCAAAAGTTGCAAACCTGTAATTTGTGTGGGCACCAGGGTAGCAATAGCACTGGCCGCACTTTCTGATTTTGCCGAAACCACCTCTACTTCTTTTAATTCAAACCCCTCCTTATGTAGCAAAAGCGCCAGAGTAGTATCTCTTTTTAAATTGATACTGACCTGCACAGTATTGCTGCCAAGGTGCGAAAGCCCAATGGTGTATTGCTTTTTGCATAAACCCGTAAACATGAACGCACCGGTACTATCGGTTATAATGCCGTCCTGGGTTTGAATAATTACAACACCCACATCTGCTACAGGTAAATGGGTACTATCATCCAACACCACACCGCTTATAACGTTATGGCAGGCCAGGCTTTGTGCAGATACCCGGACGCAGAATAATGCACAGAACAACGCAATTAAAAATTTCAAAATTTTCAATTTAAGGTCTGAATAAATAACAACGCAGCATACCCACGCTAACCGCAGGAATGCTCAGTTGAAAAGAAATAAAAAGGGGAATCAGCCTAATGCGGGCGGGCCGCGCGGAGAAATTGAAGAGTGCCTGGAATTGAGTTTTACATCCAGTATTTTATAATCATCCCTGTCGCTTAGTACTAACAGGATAGAATAGTTAAACTGATTGAACGCCTGAACGTACGAACTCAATTCAATTTTACACAGGTTACACTCTACATGCCCTTTTTGAGTGTGCAGGTGGTTATGACAGTGGTCGTTTACCTCAGTATGATGGTCAACAAAAAGATAATGGATTTCCTGTACAGAGGCAGAATAGAGGAAGATGGCCGCCAGGGCAAGTATTAAAGAAAACCGTAAGGGGGAAAACTTCGGATGCCGCATCTAATCATGCAAAATTAAAAACAATAAATTACGGGTACGTTAAATCTCATCAAAAAAGCAGGGCCAGCCGGCAATGCCTGCTATATTTTTATTTCTTTGCGCTCTCCCAAAACGCCCATTGCACCCATGAAATATATTTACCTTCTGATCGCTTTGCTCATAATGTCCAATATGGCAGCGGCGCAAAACAGCATCCGGGGAACTGTTTACGATAAAGACACCAAAGAAACCCTTCCCGGCGTGGCCGTTTACATATCAGATTTAAAGGTGGGCACTGTTACAGATTCAGCCGGAAATTTTTCGTTTATCAAAATATCAAATGGCAAGTTTTTAATGGAGGTAAAGTTTATTGGTTACGCCTCCAAAGCCATTACCGCGTCTACTACCGACAATAAACCATTGCTGATTTATCTCTCCCAATCATCAGACCAATTGCAGGAGGTAATTGTTACCGGGGTTTCAAAAGGTACCGAAATCCGCCGCAGCCCTGTACCTATAGTTAGTATTGATAAGCAGTACCTGATATCTAACTTGGCCAGCAATGCTATTGACGCCATAACCAAGGTGCCCGGCGTTACGGCAGTAACTACCGGCCCTAATATTTCAAAGCCCTACATACGGGGGCTGGGCTTTAACCGGATACTGACCCTGTTTGACGGCAACCGCCAGGAAGGGCAACAATGGGGCGATGAACACGGAATTGAAGTAGACCAGTACAGCGTTGAAAGGGTTGAAGTAATTAAGGGCCCCGCAAGTTTAACTTATGGCAGCGATGCCCTGGCCGGCGTTGTAAACCTGATACCCACACAACCTGCACCTGAAGGAACACTAAGGGCCGATATAACCACCAACTACGCCACCAATAACCAGGAGGTTGGCGGCTCAGGCATGGTACAAGGAACCAAAGACGGCATAGATTTTATGGCCCGCATATCGCATAAACAAGCCATTGATTATACCGACCCTATTGATGGCCGGGTGTTTGGCACGGCTTACAGCGAAACAGATGCAAGCGGCTCATTAGGGATACACAGACAATGGGGTTTTTCGCATATCAGTTTTTCGGCCTTTGATGATTTTCAGGAAATACCCGATGGCAGCCGCGATAGCGCCACCCGGCAATTTACCCGTCAGATAACCGAAATTGATACCGCGCGCCAGGTAGTTTCGCAACACGATTTGAATACTTATAAAATAGAAAAGCTACACCAGCATGTGCAGCATTACCGTGTTTATGCAAATAATAACTTCCTGTTAGGCCCTAAAGCCGGCTCGGTTGAAGTTAACCTGGGTTATCAATACAGTATCCGGCAGGAGTTCAGTCACCCGGTGCTTTACACTATTCCCGGCCTTTATCTTCAGCTGAGCACATTTAATTACGATATTAAATACCACATGCCCGAAATAAAGGACTGGAATCTTACTGTGGGCTTTAATGGTATGTACCAGGATAACATTGCAACCAATGGAACAGATTTTGTAATACCTTCTTATCATCAGTTTGATATCGGCCCTTTTGCTGTTGTAAAACGCAGCTTCGGTAAGTTTGATGTTGAAGGTGGAGTGCGTTACGATTTCCGCATTTTCGATAATCAGCAACTTTATACCAAGCCTAATCCTGCAACGGGATTTGATATGCCGGTTACCGGCGCTGATACTGTGGGTGCCAGTAAGATATTTTCAAATTACCATGCACTTTATCAGGGCTTTTCGGGCAGTATCGGGGCAACCTATAATCTTACCAACCAGTTATGTATAAAGCTAAATGTAGCCCGTGGTTACCGTGCCCCTAATATTGCCGAAATTTCGGCTAATGGAGTTCACCCCGGCACCAATATTTACCAGATTGGCAATCCTGATTTTAGCCCTGAATTTAGTGTGCAGCCCGATTTGGGGATTGCCTTCAATTCAAAATACGTTGTATTTTCAGTAGACGGGTTCTACAATTACATTCAGAATTATATCTATAACCAGAAATTGGAAGGCGTTAACGGCCTGGATTCAGTAATTGTGCCGGGCAACCAGACTTTTAAATTTATGCAGGCCGGCGCAGAATTATATGGCGGAGAAGCTACGTTAAATATAACCCCTTATAAAGGGCTCCATTTTGATAACGGCTTATCGATAGTATACGGAGATTTTATGGGCAAAAAGGGACAAACTGTTCCTGACAGCGAGCGTTACCTGCCTCTCATTCCGCCTTTACACGGAACCTCAGAAGTCCGCTACAACTTTAGCGTTAAAGAGGCTCACATATTAAATGCTTTTGTAAAAGCGGGCATTGTTTATTATGCCAGACAAAGCCGTATTTACAGCGCTTACGGAACAGAAACCCCTACACCGGGATATGTATTGTTTAATGCTGGACTGGGAGGCAGTATAACCAATAAAAAGGGTAAAATAATTGTGAGTGTTTACCTGTTGGGTAGCAACCTGCTTAACAAGGCCTACCAGGATGCATTAAGCCGCCTTAAATATTTTGAGTTTTACCCCAACAACCCCACCGGGCACGATGGTATTTACAACATGGGCCGGAATGTTTCTGTTAAACTGGATTTCCCTTTAGAGTTTAAAATTTAATCTCTAAAGGCATATAGAACGCTGATTTTCATTATTTAGATTATTAATGCATTGATCATTAAAATAATTTCGATAATGAAAATCAGCGTTCTATCGTATTTAAATCCTTTGATTATCTTCCATTTATGAAAAAACATTACCAGCTACTATTGGCCGCTGTGCTTCTTTTAATTTGCAGTAAAACATTTGCCGCCAACGACTCAATTTACGAGGCCCGCCGCAATACTTATATTGATAGTTGCCTGGCTAATTTCAGCACTTTCGATATTACCTTACAGGCTTACCGGGGGCTACCGGTTAACTCCGCAGCATTTGATACCATGGTTGCGCAATTACCAACTGATGGCACCGCAGATTTTGAAATAGTACAGATAGTGCGCATTCTTTATCTTTCGAACGGGCAATATGATTCTATTGCACTGCCGGTGCTCAGTAAAATTCCATTCTGGCTTACCAATGGCGAGCAGCTTTTTGATTACTGGAGCGAAAACCATATGATACAATGGATGAGTTCAGATTACCTGTTGCATCAAAAATATAACTGGCCGGTGGATAGCAGGCTTAACTACCGCGTAAAGCATTATTTACAGCTAAAAGTTCAATACGGTTTTTATGAATTTCTTTCAACCGATTACGGCCCGTATTGTTTGAACGGCCTGTTGAACCTGGCCGACTTTGCACAAGACAGCACTATTAAAGCCCTTGCCACACAAGCCTCGCAGCGGTTACTTACAGAAATGCTGATGGCCACCAACAGCCTGGGCGTTTGTTACCCTACCGCGGGCAGAAACTATTATGGCAAGTACGAAACCCCGTACGATCAGAATTATAATAACCTGATATGGCTGCTGACCGGTTTCGGGCAACAGCAAACGGGCCCATCGCCCGGAGGGGTGGTATTGGCCACCTCAAGCCTGCCGGTGGATAGCATTATAAGTTCATGGACATCGCATGTAGATACCACCATGATTATAGGCCATACGCTTGATAGCGGCCTTGTGATTAATGATAGCTTAACACCTACTGATAAAACGCTTTTTCAATGGAGCTCAGGCGCTTATTTTCATCCTGAAGTTGTGGAGGCTACCGGCCAGTTGCTTACAGATTCGAATTTGTGGAATAACCCGAATTTTTCTCAATTTAATGTATTTCAATCTGAACCGAACTCGCAACTTCCGGGTGTGGCAGTTAATTTCAACTTTCTGTCTGAAAGCTCTGTAATTTGCAATGATACCGTAGCTATATTTAAAGACAATACAGTAACACTTTCCTCGGTACGGAACCTATGGCCCGGTAAGTTAGGGTACGAGCAGATACCCTGCGTGGCCAATGTAGGAACCACCGCAGTATTTACCGCCTCAGGAAAAGTAATTGCCAATTTTGAGAACCGGACAGCTACCAACGAAAATAATGACCTGCCTTATGTAATACAGCAACACAATGTGGCATTGGAAATGTACCGGCCCGATATTAAACTGCCCTTGTTGGGTTATAATGACCCTGAAGTTTCGCTGCATTGGATTGATAGTGTTTTTGATGAAGAAAGAAATGACAGCGCATGGATATTGGGCCGCCAGGGTAATGGCTACGTGGCAGTGCGCCGCGGCTGCATTGACAGCGTAAATGGCCTGAGGGCCTGTGAAACACGCAATGGCCAAACCTGGATAATTATGATTGGCGACAGCACCATGTACGGCAGCTTCGATAATTTTCAAACGGTTATTGACTCATCGAAATACCAGGAGGGATGGACGCTGGACCCGGCCACTAATATCTGGACTTACTCGGCGCAAATTACCATTGATAGTATAACTCTTGGTTACAATTGGCTGGGCGATTCTAGTTTGGTAGCCGAGAATACAGCTGTTCAAAATATTTCAAACAGTAAACCTGCGTTTAATGTTTTTCCTAACCCCGCTTCAAATGCGGTTAGTATAGACCTGTCGTCATTTAATGATGAGCCATTAACTTTAAAAGTGGTGAACATGCTGGGCCAGGAATTTTACAATCAATCGGTTACCGGCGAAGGAACCACTGTAAAAACACTAAACACTTCTAACTGGCCTGATGGTATTTATTTAATAACGGTTGAAACAACGGATGGCTTGGTTTCGAAAATACTGGTTAAGGAATAGTTGCCTTCCAAACCACTCAGGATAGTTATTCAAACATATCCAGGTGATGTGCTTCCGGCGTCTTCACATCCATCTGGAAACCTATCTCGTAACAATGCAGGTGCCTTACCTCATCATAAACGTTATTGATAATAATAAACCGGTGGCCGGGTTTACGGCAATGGCCAATATAAATATTCTGGTCGGCCACATAACATTGGCCGTTATTAATAAAATTGAGATTATGCAAAACCTCCTCAGTTGAAAATGATTGCATGGGAATAACAATGGTGCTGAGTATTTTTTGCAGGTAAGGATTGCAAACCGTGCAACTGTCAAAATCAACAGGGCCTATTTTTGCGCTATCTACATATAAATAAACCCGGGCCATTTTATTGCTGTCGGCCACAATTAAACCAAGGCTATCGTTCCCTGCTGTTACGTAACCCGTAAAATCAGTTCTGTGGCCCGACATTTTTTTGAAAGTTTTTGCCGGTAAGCGGCTTATAATTTCGGTATGCAGCTGCTGGCTGGCATCAGTAGCCCATTTATCGTTAACATAAGAGAGAATAAAGTGTGCCATAATCAACACCACAAAGGTTACAGGTATTACAGTAGCCGTGGCCCAGATAATGAGTTTGCCATATGCCCTGGTGCGCACAATCATAAATAATATAACACCCGCAATGAGCGATAAAATTATTTCAGACAGAAAAGCCAGGGCCGAACTAACTAAATTGCTTCCTGCCCCGCCCAGCTGCTCAAAAGTATGGGCATTCCAGCCGGCCAGGTTCTTTATAATGCTAAAACCCATGATAAAAACCAGGTAGTAAACGAGCAGGTAAGGGATTTTTCTCTTTCTTGTCATAGTATCCGGTTATTATTTCGAAAAAAAATGACCACGCTTAACCAATGTGCAGGTTAACAAGCGCCTATAAATATAAAAGAGTTTTTTGCCAGTGCAACAAATTCTCCTCCCCCTGCCTCTCCTTCAGAGAGTTGTAGCAGCATTTTTGCATTTTCCTCTCCTTTTTCCAAAGAAGCTATTTAAAATTATTTGACTATCCGGATATAGGAACCATGCAAGTATAATTGTTACTTTAAGTTTTTCAACCACCTTAAAAATAAAACAGATGTCATTGCGAAGGTAATTCCCGTAAAAAAGTAGAAAAATATTACCT
>Ga0182030_10015847_pt1 | contig 14740 bp, 7 predicted proteins | sample 812S3MmetaG_FD_121299 | JGI IMG/M metagenome (GOLD analysis project Ga0182030, IMG submission 121299) | Permafrost microbial communities from Stordalen Mire, Sweden - 812S3M metaG (Illumina Assembly) | ecosystem: Environmental > Terrestrial > Soil > Wetlands > Permafrost | place: Sweden... | reverse complement strand
AGCAAGCTCGCCGAGGGTCATTCCATGACGGATCGGGGTGCGCCAATAGCTGACGAACGACTCGCGGTTTTCATCGGCCACTGGACCTTGCACATAGCTTCCGTTGACGGGATTGGGACGATCGAGAATGAGGATGGGCTTGTTGGACTTGGCCGCGGCTTCGAGGAAATATCCCAGGGTGCTTTCATAGGTATAGAACCGCACGCCGATGTCCTGGATATCGAAGACGATCGCATCGAGGTTGTCGAGTTGGGCCGCGGTGGGACGCCGCTTGACGTCGGAATCACCGTAGACGCTGTAGATGATTGCGCCCGAGGCTGCGTCTTTCTCATCGGCGATGGCGGTGGTGTCCAGCGTGCCGGAAGCGCCATGTTCCGGGCTGAACATGGCGGACAGATGGATGCCGGGGACGGTAGATAACACATCGGCAGTGCGTAGACCGCGGGTGTCGACGGAGGTTTGATTGGCGACGAGGCCGATGCGCACGGGGTGTTCTGCATTTGGGGACAATTCGCGGAAGGCATGCGACTCGAGCACATCTATGCCGGTCTTTACCTGGCCGTTCCGCGCGGTGATGCGTCGTGCGGCGGTCATCGATTCGTTGTAGCCGGTGATGCGCGAGAGGTAGAGTTTGTCGGCCTCGGTCGCGGTCATATGCAACGATGCTGCTACCGCGGTAGCCACCCGGGCGCGAAGAGAAACGACCGATTTGCCAACGTGAGGGTGAACGGCATTGGTCAGAAGGATCACGTAGGTGTCGGTAACCGGATCGATCCAGAGAGATGTGCCGGTGAAACCAGTGTGGCCGAAAGAGCCGACGGGCAGCAGCTCACCGCGGTTGCTTGCGAAGGGGGAGTCTATGTCCCACCCGAGGCCACGCAGGCTGGCGGCGTTGGCAGGCTGTTGTGGAGTCGACATCTTTGCAACGGCTGACGAGCTAAGCACGGTGTGCTTGTGCAGGATGTCTTCGGCAAAGCGTGCCAGATCGTCGGCGGTTGAGAACAGGCCGGCGTGGCCTGCGACACCGCCCATGCGGCGCGTGGTGGGATCGTGCACGATGCCGCGAAGCATTTGGCCGTGTTCATCGTACTCAGTTGGTGCTATGCGCGCATTCCATGCAGGAGGCGGCAGGAATGCAGTGTCTCGCATGCCCAGCGGTTTGAAGATGTGCTGGGCCGCGTAGTCATTCAGGGGCTGCCCGCTGATTTTTTCGACGAGAAAGCCGAGGGTTTCAAAGTTGATATCGCTGTAGATAAAGTGGGCGCCCGGCGGATCGCTGGGCTTTGCCGCCATGACCATCGCATAGGCCGTGTCTTTGCCCTGCCATGGAGTTTCGAGATTGAGGTCAGGGGGCAAGCCGGAGAAATGGGTGAGCAGTTCGCGGACGGTGATGTCTTGCTTGCCGTTGGCGGCGAACTCGGGAAGGTAGGTTTTGACTGGGTCGTTGAGGCGTATGCGGCCTTGTTCGAGGAGCTGCATGATGGAAGTTGTCGTCGCGATGCATTTGGTCAACGAGGCGAGATCAAAGATGGTGTCGACGGTCATCGGTTCGCGGGCCGGCTCCAGGGATCGGGAACCGAACGCTTTTCGATAGACGATATTTCCGTTGTGACCAACAAGCAGCACGGCGCCGGGAATGTTGCCTTCATCAACCGCGGTTTGCAGGATCCCATCGAGAACTTTGAAGTCTTCTGCTTGTTTTTGACTTGAGACGGAGAGGTTTCCGCTGGATTGCGCGATGGATGACGACGGATTGAAGCCGCCCGGTGGAAGACTCAGCGCAATGAGCAGGGCCGCGACCCGTTGAAGGGTCGTCTTCGGGTCGACCATGCTTTGTACGTTCAGATTTTTCCGATAACTCCCGATTCTCATGCCAGACCCTTCGCCAACGGACAGCCCACGTTGATGCTTCATATTACAACTGCATGAAAAGCGGGCCGTCGGAGAAATAATTCGCGGAGACGTGAAGAACTGATGAAAGGAGGCTGCCCAGCGTCTGCTGCATGTGAAACTGGACCCATGAGGTTCTCTACACTGGCCGGTCGTTCCGTGCTGCTTTTGACTCTCCTCTTGGGGGTCTGCTTCGGCACATCCGATTCCCTGCTTGGACAAACAGCGCCGCCCGATGACTTGCTTACCCGGAATCTGATCAGTGGGCCGGGGCCGACTTTCCGCGTGGACGCGAAGAAGCTTCCCAAACACTGGACGCTGATTGCATATGGGGATATGCGCTTCACTGACCCAACAAACGAAAAGGTCACCAATCCGAAGGTTCGCCGCTGGCTGGTTGCCAAAGTGGCATCTGAGCATCCGGATGCTGTCCTGCTTTCGGGCGACGTCCCTTATAACGGTGCGGTGCAAAATGATTATCAGGTGTACCACGAGGAAACAGAGGCGTGGCGTGTGGAGAATCTGCGCGTCTATCCTGCGATGGGCAACCATGAGTTGCACGGAGAAGAAGTCACTGAGCCAAAGAACTGGTGGAGCGCCTTTCCAGAATTGAAGGGGCGAAGGTGGTATTCGGTGGAATTTGGAGACGCGTACATCATCACGCTGGACTCCAATCTCTTATTGATGGACGGGAGCCGGCAGCGAGTTTGGCTGGACGATCAATTGAATCATCTTCCCCGCTCGACGAAGTTCGTGTTCTTTTCGCTGCATCATCCGCCGGTCGCGGACTCCATTGAAGGCGACCATTCTCATGACGTTCGGCCCAACGAATATGAGCTTGCGCAACTGCTGGAGAAACAAGCCACAGCAACACCGGCGAAATTCATCGTGATCGCCGGCCATATTCATAACTATCAGCGGTTCTTCCAGAATGGGGTGACTTACCTGGTGTCTGGCGGAGGCGGCGCGAAGCCCTATCCGATTGCGCGCACTGCCGCCGACCAATATCAAGACCCAAGCTTTCCCAACTACCACTACATCCGGTTTTCTTTCGACGGGAAGTCGCTGAACGCCGCGATGTATCGCGTCAAAAATCCTGAGGCGGCCAATCCGGACTGGGAAGTCAAAGACACCTTTCGCATCGATTCAGCAAGGTAATGCGAAGGCGGCATTCAGGACCATCCCCTGCACGGGTGAAACGAGGCGTTCCGTACTTGAATCGCCAGACATCAAAATATGGGTTGCATGTTTGTGGGCAGCGCGTGCTAGAGTAAACACAATTGCTCCGCTTATTGAATCAATTTTGTTTGCCTACATAGCCTAAAAACGATTGCCATAAAACCAGGTAACCATTATGGTTACCGTAGACCCTCAAGCACGACCTGTAGGAATTTTCGAGATTCGACGTCTCATGCGAACAGGACTTCCCTGTCTCCATGACCGTGAACTCGCCAACTGCACTTGCCTTGGTTCTCGTTGCGCACAATATGAATCGCTAACTATAGGAGTTCTCCTAGAGATGCAACTTCGTCTGACTATCTATCGATACTTGCTGCTGCTTACGTTTATCCCTGCCATTGCTCAATCGGCGACAACTATGGCCGTAAAGACGCCCGTCGTGACCGCGGCAGGCACGGCAGCTCATATTCCCCTGGGGGTCTTTTCGACGACCGTAACAGGGAGCAATTTCGCGTCAGGCGCTTATGTTCAAGTGTGCGGCATGGCTGTTCCGACCACCTTTGTCAGCGCGACATCGCTCAAGATTTCCGGTTTCTGCAGCCAGGCCGGTTCCACCACGCTGAAGGTCGTCAGTGGGGGAGTCAGTTCTTCGCCGTTCGCGGTCAAGATAGGAATTGATAACCCCAAAGCAAGTCCGGCAGCCGCGCGCCGCTTTCTGGAACAGGCGGCTTTTGGACCGACGCCGGCCGACGCACTTGCCGTCCAGACGCTGGGCATTTCGGGATGGATCGACGCGCAGCTAGCGTTGGCCCCGCAATCGAAATACACGGTGGTCACGCAGGCGTATAACGGCATGCCCGAGCATTTCATGACCGATGCGGTGACCATGCCGGACCAGCTGCGCCAGCGGGTTGGGTTTGCCTTGAGCCAGATCTTTGTCACCTCGCTCAATCAAATCATGTACAACGCCAACATGATTCCTTATCAGGACCTGCTGCTGGCTGATTCCTTTACAAATTACAAGCAGATCATGAGCGACGTGACCCTGAGCCCGGTCATGGGGCAATACCTGAACATGGCGAACAACGCCAAGGCCGATCCCAGCATCGGAAGTCTGGCCAATGAGAACTACGCACGCGAACTCATGCAGCTTTTCACCATCGGCGTCAACGAACTGAACTCCGACGGCTCTACCAAGCTGGATAGCACCGGCATTCCGATTCCGACGTATTCGCAATCCACAGTGGCTGAATTTGCGCGTGTGTACACGGGATGGACCTATGCTCCTAAGGCGGGTTCGCCGGTCAAATGGCCGGGCAACCTGAGTAACTATGGGCCGATGGTGCCGTATGCCGCCGAGCATGATTCCGGATCGAAGCAATTACTCAACGGGTTTGTGTCGCCTTCCGGACTCACGCCCCAGGCCGACCTGACCAATGCGCTGAACAACGTTTTCACCCATCCCAATGCTGGTCCTTTTGTTTCGCGGCTGTTGATCAAACACCTGGTCAAGAGCAATCCTTCGCCGGCTTACATCACGCGAGTTGCCGCAGTTTTCGACAACGATGGCAGCGGGGTGCGCGGAGACATGAAGGCGATCATCAAGGCGATCCTTCTCGATCCGGAAGCACGGGCCAACGATGAGGGCGGCGACGATCAGCCGACGGATGGTCACCTGCAGGAGCCGGCGCTTTACATTGCCGGCATGTATCGCGCCTTCTCGGGAACGATCACGGACAGCAATAACTACCACTACTACATGAGCACCATCGGTCAAAACCTCTTTTCATCGCCGGATGTCTTCAACTATTACGACTGGGACTACCAGATTCCGGGAACAGATCTGCAGGGTGGTGAGTTTGAGATCAACACGCCCAACAGCGCGGTTCTCCGAGCCAATCTTGTCACTGGTCTTTTTGGAGCGTTCTCTAATCCCGTTCAGTCGGGTGGATCGGGCACTTCGCTGGATCTGACGCCGTACCTTTACCTGGCGTCTAACCCCACGCAACTGGCCAACGCGCTCGACCTCATGCTCACTCACGGGACTATGCCCGCGGCAATGAAAAGCATCCTGGTCAAGGCGATCACGGAAGAGAGTGGGGGCAATCTGCGCCGCGTACAAAAGGGCGCGTATCTGATTCTCACTTCGAGTTACTACAACGTCTGGCACTAGGAAGAGGCAGCGCTGATGCATGAAGGCAGGCGCTAGCCGCTCACAGATTCGCATTCCCCGGCTTGGATGAATTCCAGAGAGTTATCATTTCCAGAAAGTACCAAGGAGACTTAGATGTTTATTCGTTCCCGTAGAGAGTTTCTTCGCGCTACCGTGAAATCCGCTGCTGCATTGGGCGCCGGCAGCGTCCTGGCAAAATTCGGCGAGATGAACGCTCTTGCCGCTAGCTCGAACGGCTATCAGGCGCTGGTTTGTATTTATCTTCAAGGTGGCAATGACGGACATAACACCATCATCCCTATTTCAACCGCGCAGCAGAACTACAGCCTTTACCAGAAGACCCGTCAAGGGCTGGCTCTATCTCAGTCTTCGCTGCTCGGCGTTCTGAATGGCAGCGATTCGTATGGATTGCATCCGAGCATTCCTGAGTTACAGGGACTTTATAATCAAGGGAAGGCAGCGGTGCTGGCCAATGTCGGTAACCTGGTCACACCTATCGATCGTACCGGGTACCAGGCCAACAATCTTGCCTTGGTTCCGACGGCGCTGTTCTCGCATGTGGATCAAGCCTCGCAATGGCAGAGCGCTATTACCAACAGCATGGCAACGACCGGGTGGGGCGGACGCATCGCCGACGCACTGCAATCTCAGAATGGCGCGGCTATCTTCCCTTCCGTTACGAATATGGGGCAATGCGGACTTTTCTGCACCGGGAAAGAGACCTTTCCTGCTGCGGTGCCGCCACCAAATGGGACGAACGGCGCGACCGGCATGGCAACGCTGTTGGATGCGAATTATTACGGGAACCCAACCAGCGGAGACATGCAGCAGTTACTCAGCTTCGATAATGGCTTGCAGTTAGTGCAAGCCGGGAATGGAATTCTTACCCGCGGCAACACCTATGCCACCACGCTAAGTGGTCTGCTCAAGGCTTCCAATATCACGACGCCGTTTCCTGGTAGCAACCCGCTGGCGGCGCAATTGCTGACGGTGGCCAATGTGATGTCGGTTCGCAGCCAGCTTGGGCTGAACCGGCAGATTTTCTTTTGCCAGCTTGGCACGTTTGATACCCACGCCTCGCAGCACGCAACGCAGCAAGCGCTGCTGACGCAACTTAGCCAGGCGGTCTCTGCGTTTTACACGGCCACTCAGGAGCTGGGTCTCTCGCAGCAGGTCACTACCTTTACCGTGTCTGAATTCGGCAGGACGCTTACGCCGAGCGGGAACGACGGCAGCGACCATGCCTGGGGCAATCACCACTTCATGATCGGGGGGGCGGTGAAGGGTGGAAAATTTTATGGCAATTTTCCCGAGCTGGCGGTGGGTGGCAGTCTGGACGCCAACAACCGCGGCACATTCATTCCTACGACGAGCGTCGCGCAGTACGGCGCGACGCTGGCGGAGTGGTTTGGCGTGCCGGCGGCGAGCATCAGCAGTATCTTCCCCAACATCGGCAACTTCAGTTCCAGCAACCTTGGGTTTCTGGCATAAGTCCCGCAAGAATGCAGACCGCAGGATGAAAGCCGAGCTCGGAGACCAACTCCGGTTCGGCTTTTGTTTTCTGTCACGCCGCGCGACTTGTCGGACAAGGCCAAATTGACGACTGGTTCAGGTGGATATTCGCCCCTGCGGTGAAGTCTATAGACAAGTGTCATTGCCGGATGCCAAACTTTTCCCACTGGAAAACTGGCGTTCCGCCCGCTTTCCTGCTCGTCGCACGGGAACTGGTGGCAGTTGCAGGATCGGCTTGAGAAGTTCGCGGAGCGGGCTGACCAGGGAGCAGACAGTCTTGATGAATTCTCGGAGTCTCGCGAGCGCGACGAATGCCAAGCCATCGAGGGCCGCTCGAGTTGGGTCGATTTTGATGTTGCTTGGGGCGAGCGCGCTGATGCTTTTTGCCTGCGCCTGTCATCGCCACGATACAGGCGTCGCGAGCTCGCAGCATCTCGATTTCAACCAGGACGTACAGCCTATTTTGGCAAGCCGCTGCTTCAGTTGCCATGGTCCAGACCCTGAGATGCGCAAGGCCGGACTGCGGCTTGATCTGGCCGAGTGGGCGATGAAGAAGCGACCTGGACATCCGGATGCAATTGTTGCGGGGCATCCTGACCAAAGCGAGTTGATCAAGCGGATTGAGTCCAAAGACCCGCACCACCTGATGCCGCAGACCGCGCAGGGCGAGGCCAAGCCGATGAAGCCCGAGGAGATTGCCGTTCTTCGCGAATGGGTGAAGGAGGGAGCTGTGTACCGGCCGCATTGGGCGTTCGATACGCCTGTGCGGGCATCGTTGCCCAGCAATTCGGATGGAGGGTGGGAGAGGAATCCTATCGATAAGTTTGTGCTGGCAAAGATGACCAAGGAAGGGCTGAAGCCTTCGCCGGAGGCGGATAAGCCAACGCTCATTCGGCGAGTCACTCTGGATTTGACGGGATTGCTGCCGACGCCAGCCGAGGCGCAAGCGTTTGCGAATGACAAATCGCCCGAGGCTTACGAGCACCTGGTCGACGGCCTGCTGGCGCGGCCAGCGTATGGAGAGCAACGGGCGCGATACTGGCTGGATTACGCGCGCTACGCGGACACCTACGGGCTGCATTACGACAACAGCCGCTATATCTGGCCTTATCGCGATTACGTGGTGCGATCCTTCAACAGCAACAAGGCGTTCGATCGCTTTGCCATGGAGCAAATCGCGGGCGACCTGCTTCCTGCCACGGATCTCGATCCGCTAATCGGCAGCGGTTATGTTCGTCTGGGTGTCAGCACCAACGAGGGCGGCACCATTCCTGAAGAGCTGCGGGTCAACATGGCGCGCGAACGCACCGAGGCTTTTGGCGCAACGTTTATGGGTCTTACTGTGGGTTGCGCGGTGTGCCACGATCACAAGTTCGATCCGACGACGCAGAAGGATTTCTATGCGCTGAGCGCCTTCTTCACCAACATCGATGAAAAGCCTTTCAACGACGACCGGCCGGTGTGGGCGCCGGTAGTGCGGCTGCCCAAGGCGCCGAACGTGGAAGCTTACAATCGCGTGCTGGCGCGGCGATCCGAACTGGACGCGACGGGCAACGACCTGCGTCGGGACGAGCGGGAGCTGGTTCAACGCTGGCTTGCATCGCATCAGAATCCGCCTCAGGCTGTGTCGACGGAGAAGCTGATGCTGCGGCTGCGACTGGATGAAGCGAGCGGCGACGTGCTGCATAACAGCGCGCCGCATGCGAGTCCGGCGGCGTTTCAGGCCACGACGGTCAAGCCGGAGTGGGGCGAGACAACGTGGCTGTGGCCCGACTTCCGTATGCAGTCGAACACACGCGTGCTGCTGGGGCAGATGGGGAACTATGCGACGAAGGATGCCTTTTCGACGGGCGGCTGGTTCATGTTCCGATCGGCTCCCAACTTCCCCGTGGATTCATCTTCCGGTGCGCTGATGTCGAAGATGGATACGAGCCAGCATGATCGCGGCTGGGCGCTTTCGGTCAAGGGCGGCATCTTGAAGGTTGAGTTGATCAACCAGATGCCGAAGAAAGACGGGAGCGATAAGAGCGGCAAGAAGACGAAGCCTATCGAGCCGAAGGAGCCGCTGCGCTATCCGACTCCGCAGGACGTGAGCAAGGTGGATCTGACTTCCTATCGTGGTCCGCAGAAAAAGGAAACAGCAAAAGAAAAGGCGGAAAAGGCCAAGGCCGAAAAAGAAAAAGCAGAGAAGGAGAAGGCCGAGAAGGCGAAGGAGCCCAAGCAAGCGGAGCCGCCCAAAGACAACACGCCGCGCGTAGGCATCGAGATCGCGGCGATTGATCCGTTGCCTTTGGACGGCGAGTGGAAGCACATTTTCTTTACGTATGACGGGTCGGGCAAAGCCGCGGGCGTGAAGCTTTATGTCAACGGCGCTGAGGTTCGCACCGAGGTGGTTGCCGACACGCTGGGCGACAACAGCATTCAAACAGCTGCGCCCATGCAACTTGGCTGGCGCTATCCCGATGCGACCCCAGCGAAGGAGACTCGCTATCAGGACATCCGGCTATATGCGCGGCAATTGAATGCGCAGGAGATTTGGAGACTTCCATTCGAAGACTACGTTGCTGAGCTTGCGGCCAGGCCAACCACGCAATGGAACGACGACCAGTGGCACATCGCCGGCGAGTACTACCTGAACAATCTTGACGCTGCATTCAAAGCGGCCAACGCCGAGATGTCCCCATTGAACGCACGGCTCGATAAGCTTTCCGAGGGCGGCGCCTATACACAAGTGGCCTGGGAGAAGCCGTCTTTATCGTATGCGTCTGTGCTCACGCGCGGCGTGTATTCGGCCCGCACGGAGCGCGTGCAAGCCGACACGCCGCATTACCTGCCACGGATCCCCGCCAATGAACCGCACAACCGGCTGGCCCTGGCCAAGTGGGTTGCGGATCCCAAGAACCCACTGACCGCGCGGGTCACCGTCAATCGCATGTGGTATGAAGTTTTTGGCACCGGACTGGTCGAGACCACGGAAGACTTCGGCATCATGGGCCAGCGACCCACGCATCCTGAGTTGCTCGACTGGCTTGCCGTTGAATTTCGCGAGAGTGGGTGGAACATCAAGCACATGTACAAGCTGATGGTGATGTCGGCGGCCTATCGGCAAAGTGGCGCATCCACCACCATGCAGCTAGCCAAGGATCCGAAGAACCTGCTGCTCTCGCATGGTCCGCGATTCCGCATGGACGCGGAGATGTTGCGCGACATCGCTCTTCAATCTGGAGACCTGTTGGTCAACAGAATCGGCGGGCCGAGCGTGAAGCCATACCAGCCGCCGAATGTGTGGGAGCAGGTCAGCTATCCCACCAGCGATACTCTCAATTACGTGCAGGATCATGGAGACTCGCTCTACCGACGGAGCATGTACACGTACTGGAAGCGCATGGCGTCTCCTCCGGCGATGGATGCCTTCGATGCAGCCGTTCGAGACGTCGTTTGCACCCGCCGGCAACGGACCGATACACCGCTGCAGGCGCTGGTCACGATGAACGATGAGCAATGGGTTGAAGCAGCACGAGCACTCGCCCAGCGCGTTATCGTCGAGGGAGGAAGTCAGCCCGAAAAGCGCATCAACCTCATGAGTGAAATCCTACTGTCGCATGATGCTTCTGCGAAAATGACGGCCGTGCTGGAAGGTTCATTGCAGCAGATGGCAAAGCATTACAGCGCAGATCCAAGAGCCGCACATGCGCTGGTGGCGGTCGGCGAGACAAAGCACGCTGCTTCGATTCCAGAACCAGAACTGGCCGCGTGGACCATGGTAGCCAGCGAGATGCTGAATCTGGATGAGACGCTAACCAAGTAGTCGAGGGATTGTCATGAAGCAACATCCGCTGTGTACCGATTGCGAACCGAATGGGAGCATGCTGGATCTGCCTGTCCCTGACGTGGTGAAGCAGGAGTGGCTTGCGCTGGAGACGCGCCGCCGCTTCCTTGGCCGGTCAGGCAAGGTGCTGGGATGGGCGGCATTGGCGAGTTTGTTTGCGGAGAGCGCCCTGATTGGAGGCGCAGACAGCAAAGGATTGTCCTCGGCGCCGGGGCGCGATGCAATGAAGCTGCCTCATTTCGCGCCCAAGGCCAAGCGCGCCATTTACCTGTTCATGTCGGGAGGGCCGCCGCAGATTGACTTGCTCGATCACAAGCCCAACCTGGCCGCGCTTTATAACAAGGACATTCCCGATTCCGTGCGGGGCAATCAGCAATTGACGGGCATGACTGCGGGGCAGGCCCATTTCCCGATTGCGCCTTCGCACTGGGCATTCAAGCAGTACGGGCAAACAGGCACTTGGGTCAGCGACCTGTTGCCGTACACGGGACGGATGGTGGATGACCTCACCATCATCAAGTCCACCAACACGGACGCGATCAATCACGAGCCCGCCATCATGCTAATGAACACGGGCAACATGAATGCCGGCAAGCCATGCCTGGGTGCGTGGCTTGCCTATGGGCTGGGCAGCATGAACGACAACTTGCCGACGTTCATCGTCCTTCAGACCAAGACCAATCCCAAGGAAAACAATCAGCCTGTTTCGTCGCGCCTTTGGAGCAGCGGATTTTTATCTTCGAAGTACGCGGGCGTGGGCCTGCGCTCGGGCGGCGATCCTGTGCTCTATCTTGCCGATCCGAACGGAGTCGATCGTGAAGTACGCCGCAACATGCTGGATGCTGTGGAAGAAATCAACCGCCAGACGCTAGCCGATGTTGGCGACCCTGAGACGAATGCGCGGATCGCCCAGTACGAGATGGCTTACCGGATGCAGGCATCGGTGCCCGAATTGACCGACTTGAGCAAGGAACCGCAATCGACATGGGATCTCTATGGTCCCGATGCAAAAGAGCCTGGCACATTCGCTTATAACTGCCTCATGGCCCGGCGCATGGCCGAGCGCGGAGTGCGCTTTACGCAGGTGTACAAACGCGGCTGGGATGTTCATGACAACGTGACCGGCCTGCTGCCCATTCTGTGCCAGGAGACGGACCGCGCCTGCTACGCGCTGATTACCGACCTCAAGCGCCGCGGTCTGCTCGATGACACGCTGGTGGTGTGGTCCGGCGAGTTTGGCCGCACGGTGTACAGCCAGGGCGGCCTCAGCGCTGAAAACTACGGCCGCGATCATCATCCGCGATGCTTTACGACGTGGATGGCCGGCGGCGGAGTGCGCCCCGGAATAACGTATGGCGAGACGGATGAATACAGCTACAACGTCGTCAAAGATCCGGTGCATGTTCGCGACTTCAATGCCAGCATCCTGCACTGCCTGGGCATCGACCACAACAAATTCACCTTTGAATTTCAGGGGCTCGATCAAAAGCTCACCGGACCTACGCCGGCCAGCATTGTTCCAGGCATTCTGGTGTGATGGCAGTCAAGAATTCTGAGAATTTATCAGTCCGGAAGTCTTTGAAGAGCAGCTCCTCACGAGCGGCATGGATAGCTGTCTTTCTATCGAGCGTCGCGCTCCTTTTACTTCCCGTACTACTCCGACTCGACGGCAAACAGCATGCAGAGTGGCTGCAGTTCCTTGGCCGCTTTCACCCGCTGGCCGTTCATATTCCGATTGGGTTGATCCTGCTTATTCCGGTGTTGGAGATTGCGGGAAGATCGAGACCTGCGCTGCGCGAGGCGGCAGGTTTTGTGCTCCCGATTGCCTGCGCGGCATGCCTTGGTTCGCTGGTACTGGGCTACGCGCTGGCTTACGGCAGCGGAGAGACAGGCACGACGGTGACGCAACACATGTGGGGTGGCATTGCGCTTTGTGTCGGCGTGATGCTGTGCCTGATGGTGCGCCCCGCGTGGTCGGCTGAAGAAAGAAGAGGCTTGTATCCATCGATGCTGGCGGTCGTGCTGATCGCCTTGTTCTGGACGGCTCATCTTGGCGGCGCGATCACTCACGGAGAAAGCTATCTTACGGCATTGATGCCTGCCCCACTGAAGAGGTGGTTCTCTCTCGGCGGCGCAGGTAAGCCAAGCGCGCGCGCCGGCTCGTTTTACGCTCAGCATGTCGATCCCATCTTCGATGCCAACTGTGTCTCATGTCATGGACCTTCGAAGATTCAAGGAGGTCTGCGCCTTGACTCCTATGACGTGCTGATGAAAGGTGGCAAGGACGGTCCCGTGGTCGTTGCTGGCAACTTAGCGAAGAGTGTGCTGCTAGAACGAATTACCCTGCCCATGAATCATCCGCACTTCATGCCTGCCGAAGGGCGACCGCCTTTGAGGCCGGAACAGATCGCGTGGATTCGCGCATGGATTGAGCAGGGTGCTTCGTCGTCGGCAGTCAGTCTGCGCGGTGTCGTGGTCGCGAATCCCGTTGCCGATCCTCCTCCGGAGCCGGTCGGCGATTACAGTGCGCTCATGCCCGAGATTCAGCAGATGCAACAGGGTCAAGGCGCGAAGCTCGTTGCGGTGTCAGCGAAGCCTTCGGACGGGCTCATACTCAACACCGTCGATGCGGCCGCGACATTCAACGACGCAGAACTGGCCCGGTTTAAGAAGTTCGCGCTGTACATCGTAGAAGCCGACCTGGCCCGCACCGGCGTCACGGACGCGAGCTTTGACAGTTTGAGCCAGTTCGCGCATCTGCGCACGCTTCATCTTGAAGGAACGGCCATTACTGGTGTGGGTCTGGCCAAGCTGACGAAATTGCATCAACTCAACTACCTCAACCTCAGTGAAACAAAAGTGGACTCGGCCGCCGTGGCGCCGCTTCGGTCCATGGCGCAGCTCCATCACTTGTATCTATTTGACACGCCGGCCAATCCGGTTCCAAAAGCCGATGACGCCGAGCCGGCGGTCAAGGCTGTGCTTTCGAAGGAGGAAAAGTGAAGCGTTCACGAGCGCCGAAAATATCGTTTATAACGATTCAATATTCCTGAAACATCTCGTTCACGGTAGATTAGAACGTTCGCGGTTGATCGGCTGGAAGTTCGCTGGAAATTTTCGGAAGCAAGATTCAGGGAGAGCCATCCATGCGTTTTCAAACCCGCATTGCCATGCGCGCTGCCGTTTGGGGTTCGTCGCGCTATCAACCTATATTCCATTGTTCGCTCAGGTGGCCGGGTCGATCACAGGCACTTGTTAGACCCTCATCGAATGTGGGTTTTCTTGGTGAAAACCAACTCCACAGTCGTGGTTTCGGTCTACACCATTTCAGAAAACGCCAAAGCCGGCGATCCGATTCTAGCCAATGCCGCATGAATGGAAAACTCGCGATGACGAGCATGCTTGCATAGAATCCCTGCAGTCTTCCCAAGCAGTCCGCGAGGCTATCGACACGATAATAAACAGGGTCCAGCTCGGTGAACTCCTCCACATGCGCCTTTGCATGTTGCCGCATGGACTGTAAACTCTTTTTGTACACGAGCCTCACGACACAGAACACCAAGTGAAAATTGATTGCCTTTGAGGTTCTCCGCTTTGGTCACCGCTGCTGCTCCGGCTAACCCGGCTCAAAACAAGATGAAGCCGTCTCGGCCTGTGCCGGGTATCGTTGTGCGGGCAGTCAACAACGCGCCGGGCCTGCTGCGAGAGATTTGGCATGGTTGCTGGCAACGCGCGTCCTGGACTTCTGCTTCTTTGCTTCGACTGGTGTTGGTGTTTGCGCTGGCCACGCTCTTTTCATGGCTGGGTATCGTGCTTTCGCGGCAATCCGCGGGAGTCGCGACGATCTGGCTCTCCAATGGCCTGATTTTTGGTCTGCTGATCACCCAGCCGAGAGCGCGCTGGATGGCCTATTTTCTGGCCGGGGTTGCTGCCGACACGCTGGCCGATATGCTGTATGGCGATGCCTTCCGACTTGCGGCGGGTGTCTCGCTGGCCAACCTAATTGAGGTTGTCAGTTCGTGCCTGCTGCTCACGCTTATCTTTGGATCACCGCTTGATCTTTCAAGACGCAAGACGCTGGTTGGCTTCCTGCTCATCTCGGTGCTTGGGGCCACAGCAGTTACCAGCGCCCTGGGCGCATGGTGGACCATTTTTGT
>Ga0182030_10015844_pt1 | contig 14743 bp, 9 predicted proteins | sample 812S3MmetaG_FD_121299 | JGI IMG/M metagenome (GOLD analysis project Ga0182030, IMG submission 121299) | Permafrost microbial communities from Stordalen Mire, Sweden - 812S3M metaG (Illumina Assembly) | ecosystem: Environmental > Terrestrial > Soil > Wetlands > Permafrost | place: Sweden... | reverse complement strand
GACGGCGATGCCGATGTGGTGCGCACGAGCGCTCGAGTCGGGGTTCCACCGGCCGCTGCGCGGATTGAGGTGCAGGCGTTGGCTTTCCTCGCGTCCATCGCTGCCGGATTGCCACGGGAACATTGCACCGGAGTAGCCGGCCGCCTGGGCGGCGTGACGTGCCTCGGGCAGGCGCCGGTAACGGTATCCCAGCAGCGACCGGGTGATCATGGGCAGCCGTAAGTTGAGTACCGGGAAGATGAACAGCTCGTCCCAGAAGATATGCCCGCGATATGCCTCACCGTGAAGTCCGCGCGCCGGCAACCCGACATCGAGGTCGGCACTGTTGGGTGAAACCGTCTGCAGTAGATGCAGGAGATGCAGTCGCAGGATGCGCACTTCGTCGGTGAAGTCTTCGAACTCGATGGACAGGCGCTCCCACAGGTGTATCCAGGCATTCAGATGCCCGTCGCGCAACTCGGCGAACCGGCCGAGTCGGCTCAGCCAGCGCTGGGCATCGACAGCGGGTTCGGACGTCGCGACATCGCGTCCGGTGAAGAGGGTAACGATCTTCTCCACCGTCAACGCGTCGCCGACTGACACTGCGACGGCGATGTCGTGACCGATTTCGGCTACCTCGTCGACCAGGCGGTAGGTGGCCGGGACGGGAGTCCCGTCCCGCCACACGATGCTTCGTGCCGCCATGGCAATGGGAATGCGCGATTGCGTCGTTTGAACTGTCAGCAGCACAGAATCGTCAGAGATCGCCCGCTTTTCCACCAACCCAAGATGTTCGTTGGCCAAGTCCCGGTAGCGCTCGACGAGCGAGTTCGTGACGTTGCCGTCCAGCGTCGAGCGAATCTCGATTGTCCCTGACCAATCCTCGGCGACGATCGTCGTCTGCAGGGCACCGACGTGGGGCAGGTGCATTGCGACGAATCGTTGCTGTGTCAGCGAACTGGTGCGTCCGGCGTCGTCGCAGAAGCGCACCTCCCTGGTCAGTACCGCGCCGCGAAGGTCGAGGGCCTGCCGGTAAGAAAGCACCCTGACCGTATCGATGTCGAACCAGCTGCCGCCGTCGATCCGGAAGGTCAGGGAAAGCCAGTTAGGCAGGTTGACCAGACTCTCGTTGTCGATGGCGGTACCCGATACGTCGTCGACGAGACGGTTGTAAATCCCGGCGGCATAGGTGCCCGGATAGTGCACCTGGTCGGCCTTCGATTCGGGCGCGGCGCCCCGGGTGGCGAAGTAGCCATTCCCCAATGTACACAACGACTCACGAAGCTTCTCGTTCTGCGGGTTATACCCATCATAGGTGAAATCCCAAGCCTTGGAATCGGTCTGGTGTTTGTCCGTCAGCCAATTCGACCCGCGCCGGACGAACTCCCGCACCTGATCGGGACTCTGCAGACTGAAACGGGCGGCCGTCTTGCGGTCGCCATCCTCGTCGTGCCGCACCACAATCCCGATGCCGTCGAATTGGACTGCGTCGAAAGCGTCTTCGTCGGTGAGGTCGTCGCCGATGTAGATGGGCAGTAGGGAACCCTTAGGGTCGATGCGATCACGGATCCAGGCCAGCGTGGTCCCTTTGTTCCAGTCGATGTCAGGCCGCAGCTCGACTACCTTACGACCGTTAGTCACCCTGAGGCCGTCTCGCTGTCCGAGCTTGTGTGTGGCCGAGACGATCTCGCCGACGTGCTTCGGTGCGACCTCGCGGTAGTGAATCGCGACGGCGAAACGCTTGTGTTCCACTCGTACTCCGGGAATCTCCGCCAGGCTCGTGCCTAACTCGGCCGCCGCACGCTCGAGGACACCGACGGCGGCGGCGGCGGCTTCGTTTCGGTGATAGGTGCCGTCCGGTCCGGTCAGCTCAAAGCCGTGGCTGCCCGCGTACCAGATACCCGGTATCGGTACCCGGGTGCGGATGTCGGCGAGGTCGCGGCCGCTCAGGATGGCGACAGGGCATTGCGACGCCAGGCTTTCCAGCGCCTCGGCCGCTCCGTCCACGAGGGTGGCGGTGCCGGGATCGTTGACGATGGGGGACAAGGTTCCGTCGTAGTCGAGAAACATCACCGCTTCTCGGGCGCCCAGAACACCGATTATCTGACCGTATGACCTCACTGCATCGGGGAGGTTCGACATTAGCCTGTCACCCGTGCGAACAGCGACGTCCTCGAGGTCCGCAACCACGACGTCGGCGCCGCACCCGAGGAGTCGGTCGGGATTCCCGGAGCGGTCGACACCGATAACAAGTGCGAAACCGTCGTCCTGGGCCGCCGCTATCCCGGCACCGGCGTCGTCGACGACGACAGACCGTCCCGGACGCACACCGAGTCGGCGGGTGGCTTCGACGAGGAACGCGGCAGGGATGCCATCGACGCAGACACCGAAAAGGTCATCAATCCCTGCGGATTTCAAGAGCTGTTGACCGCCCGGGCGCAACGAATAGACCGCCGTGCCGACCCCGACGTCGAGCAACTTTCGCACCAGGTTGATCGTCGACTCGATCAGAACACCATCAGTCTCGGTCAACACAGCGTCGAGGTTAAAGATCACGGCGTCGTGGTAGCGCGGGTCGACGGTGACCGGCAGCGTCATGGCGATGTCTTTGCTTGAGCGGACAACCATTGGTCGCCGTCGACATCTATAGGGTCGGCGGCGATTTCGAAGAACCTCTCGACATCTTCACGGGCGCAGTGCGCGGTGCCGGGAGTCAGCAGCATGGCTGCACCGGCTGCGATGCCCAGCCGCACCGCCTTGTCGAGTTGCCAGCCGCGGCTAAGGCCCACGGTGATGCCGGCGGTCATGGCGTCGCCGGCGCCCACGCCGCTGCCGGAAGGCACCGTTACCGGCGAATGACGTTGGCTACCAGTCGGTGTGGCAAGCAGAGCGCCCTTGGACCCGAGTGACACGACGACGCACTGAGCGCAGCCGCGGTCGACAAGTTCGTGCGCTGCGGCGAGCTGCTCTGACTCGGTGATGAGTGCTCGTCCGAAACATTCGCGTAGTTCTCGTACGCTCGGCTTGAGCAGAAAGACGCCGGAAGAGATATGACGCAATCCAGCCCCGGAGGTGTCGAGAATCAACAGCGCACCGCGCTCGCGACAGATGTCGGCTACCCGCTGATAGAAGTCGGCAGGCACGCCGGGCGGCAGACTGCCGCTGGCCACGACGAAGTCCGCGGATGCCGCCGCGGCGCTGAGTCTGTCGAGGCACTCGGTCTGCTCGGCATCGGTGAGCGACGGACCTGGCAGCACGAACCGGTACTGCTGCCCGGTCGTGTTCTCGTCTACCGTGAAGCTTTCTCTGGTCGAGTGAGCCACGGTGATCCGCTGCACCGGCACCCCTGAGTCGGCGACAAGATCGGTCACCTTGTCGCCGGCATGGCCGCCCGCCGGAAAGATCGCCGATACCGACGCGCCGAGCACATGGGCGATTCGCGCGACGTTGATTCCGCCGCCGCCGGGATCGTAACGGGGCAGCCCGCATCGCATTTTGTCGGTGGGAATTACCCGATCGGTGTGCGTGGTGATGTCGAGCGCCGGATTCATGGTCAGGGTCACGATTGTGGTTCCCGGCCGCGTCGGTGCCTTCATTGCCATTAATTCTGCTCTGTCGGGGGTGTAGTGAGCCACACCTGAATCCGACCAGTTCAGGGATGCCGGCGGTAGGGACGGAAGTCCCGCGTCCGGGGGCCGTTCGTCGGCGCTAACTTAGCGACCGTCCGGATACCGGCCTCCCGGTGGTCGGGGCCATCGGCCGTCACGATGAGGACACTGATAAGGGGAGCGTCACCGATGGGTTCGGGCGTCGTTCCTCGGCTGACACGATGCGAGCAACCAGCTCGCCGCCACGGATGACCTCAATCGTCTGCCCTGCCGCAACCCTGTCGAAGTAACGCCCCGCATGCTTTCGCAGTTCGCCAAGCTCGATTTGCCGACCAGCGTCCGCCGGGATCGAGGTCATCCTCGAGTCATCGGCCGACACGATCCGCGCCAGCAACCTGCCGCCACGGACGACATAAAGCGTCTCCCCGGCCGCGACCCGATCGAAGCACCGCCCGGCACGCGTTCGCAGTTCGTCAAGCCCGACCCACCCACCAGCGTCCGGTGCCCCGGGTTTGACAGATCGCGCCGGGATGGGAGCCACCCTCCCGCTACCGACCGACACGATCCGTGCCACCAACTTGCCGCGACGGACGACATCGATCGTCTCCCCGGCGACAACCCGCTCGAGATACGTACACGTGTTACTCCGGAGTTGGCCTAGGCCAATCACTTCCGGCATTTCGCTCCGATCTCTGTGTTCACCGGCTGGCCGCGGGGTGTTAACGGCTGTGTGCGGAGAGCCGCGGGCGCTCCGATCCAGGGCATTCAGAGCGTGCCGACCTTGCCACCCATCATGCAGAGTATATGACTGTACGTGCGGTCAGTGTCAACGGTTCTGCCTAGACTGAACGACGAATCGGGGAAGCTGCAGTTACGAGCTTCGTGCGAATGGGTGGGGTCGAGCGGGGCAGGTTCTCACCGCCGACATGTCCTGACTGAGGCGAAAAGCACTGTAAATAAGCAGGATTGAACGCGCCAGGGATAATAGAGCCGACCCGAGTTCACGCAACAGCTCAAAGCCATCGAAATCTCACGAGCGCAACGGCGTAGGGCTTCAGCCGGGCGGCGCCAGCATGTACTTCCATCCGTCGTCGCCTGTTCTGGTCGAGTTCTCAACGGAGTATTTGACCCCGTCGGGCCCTACCAGTTGACCGCTCTGAGGACTGTAGACCGCCGTGGGAGGCCCGCTCGGCGTATAGACGCACGGGTTGGGCTGTTGTCCGTTGCATTGCACCCCACCTGATCCTGGCCGCGACAAAGGATCACTAACCGGTGGGGGCGTCCCCGGCACTCGGTCGGCGGGCGCCGGGTTCATACCGTTGTTGATCGATGGCGCGGGTATCACCTGTCCCGGCTTCACCGGCTGGTCGCAGCGCGCGGCGGGTGCCGGGCAGGTGAGGAGCTGGTTCGGGTCGCCGTACCAGGGGTTGGTGCCCGCGGGAACGTAAGGCTTGGGGTCGCGGCACTCCCGCGGCGTTGCGGCGCGCTTCCCGGGGACGTCGACACACGGGAGGTTGCGTGCCCCGCGCACGGCGTTGGCCGGAGTGTCCTGCGGGATCTTGCAGTAAGTTCCGGACGGCATCGGCGCCAGGCTGGTGTCCGCCGGCGACCGCCACTGGGGCGCCGGGAGAAAGCCGGTCAGACACGGCGGGGGCTGGTTGATCGTCAGCGAGGTGCCGAGCGCAGCGTAGCCCGGGAAAGGCGTCGTTACCGTCTGGCCTTCCGTGGCGCCCTGCGGATAGGCGACCAGCAGTTGCTCGACGCCCTTGTGGTAGCGCTTGAGCATGTCCAGCACGATCTCGAGGTTCGCCAGTGTCTGCGGCAGCGACTCGCGGATGTCGCCGAACACCGTGTTGACCTGATCGGCGGTCGGCGCCGCTTGGGTGAGGATGCTTTGTACATGCTGGTCGTTTTCCGCGCTCTGCGCGGCCAGGATGTCCAGATTGTGCGACCAGCGCTTGATCGAATCACCAGAGTCGACCTGGCTGTCGATGATCGGTCCGGAGTTCTGGATGATGTCGTTGACATCTTGGATGTTGGTCTTGAAGTCGCCGGCGATCGCCTGCGTCGCATCGACCAGTCGTTGCAGCGAGGGGCCCAATCCGCCGACGGCTTGGGCTGTTTCGTCGAGCAGGGAGGCGATCTTTTCCTTGGGTAGCGCGGCCAGCCCGCGGTTCGCGGCGTCCAGCGCCGGCCCGATATCGGTGGGCACGGTGCCCTTGGTGATGGTTTGTCCCGCCGAGAAGTATGTGCCCGGGTTGCCTGGCGACACCAGGTCCAGATACTGCTCGCCGACCGCCGACACCGAATGCACGTTCGCCGCAGCGTCGATCGGGATCTTGTAGCGGTTGGAGATGCTCATGGTCACCCGCGCGCCCGTCTCGGTCGGCTCGACGGCGGTGACCGTGCCGATGGTTTCGCCGCGATAAGCCACGTTCGCCGTCTGGTACAGACCGCCCGACGCGGGCAGGTCTGCGTGCAGCGTGTACTGGCCGATCCCTGCCGCGGTGGGAAGTCGCAGGTAGTACCCGCCCAGCGCAACCGCAGTGATCAAGCTCAGAATGCCGAACAGGATTAACTGGCGTCTGATCAAGGGGGTCAGCATTGCCTGTCCGCCCTTTCCACCAGGGGCCCGCCCGGGGCATCGTTCGGGTTCGGCGTGTACCGGACGTCGGGGATCATCGTTTCGGGGTCGCGGCCCCACGATTGTTCGAGCGCGCGCAGCGCTCCGGAGAATCCCGTCCCGGTGAGGACCGCGTTGTCGACAGAGCTGAGGGTCAGGTCGAGCGTCAGCGAGAGGTTGAAGTAGTCGCCGCGGAAGGACTTCGGCACGCTGTCGACGTCGAACGGCCGGACGAGTATCAGCTTGAGTGCGCGGATCAGATACGGTGCGGCACGGCCGAGTTCCCGCAACGGGCACTGCAGCGCCACCAGGTTCTCGTGCAGGTCGCCGCGCGAGGCGGACAGGTATTGGTCGGCAACTCCGCTGAGCCGTCCCGTCGCGTCGACCGCGTTGATCAAAAGGTTCTGCTTGTCGGCGAAATGCTTGATCAACGGCGGGAATTCGGTGAGGACTCGATCCAGCACGTCCGAGCGGGGGCCCACGTACGCCAGCAGTCGGTTGGTGGAATCGATGGCTCGGGTGATGTCCTCGCGTTGCTCGTTGAGCCGGGTGGTGAACGTGTCCAGCTTGCCGAGGAAGGCATGGATCTGGTCGCCCCGCCCGTTCAGGATGTTGTAGACCTCGTTCTGCAGCACTTCGAGGTTCGGGATGCCGCCTCCGCGCAGGATCATGGCGAGACCGGCCAGTGTCTGCTCTGTCGTGGGGTAAGCGGAGGAGTTCGTCAGCGGGATGGTGTCGCCGTCCTTCAGAAACTCCGGGGAGGGGTTGGGGGGCGCGGCCAGTTCTATGTGCTGAGAACCCAGGAGGCTTGTCTGCCCGATCTTGGCGGTGGCGTTCTTGGGTAACTTGATGCCCTTGTCCACACGTAGCGTCAGCGTGGCCACCCAGTTCTTCAGCTCGATCGCGCGTACCGTGCCGACAAAGACATCGGCCACCCGCACCCGGCTGTTGTCGTTCAGGGCCAGCGTGTCGGGCATCTGCACGTAGATGATGTAGGAGCCGGGTCCGCTGCCCGGGCCACCGGGCATCGGCACGTTTGCGATCCCGTGCCAGCTCGCGCAGGACGTCAGCGTCACCGCGGCTAGCAGCAGCGCCAGCCCCTGCCAGGCCCGGTGCCGAGTGCGAGAACCGAACGCGCACAGCGCGTTCACGACCACCGTGCTTCGCTCGTCCATCACGATCCCGGTCCTGTCGAGGCGGCCGCCGGTGTCGGCGCGACCGGACCCGGGACCACACCCGGCCCCGGCGGCGGCGGTGGGATCGGCACCTGCGGGGCCTGCACGCCGATGGGTGGCAACACTGGGTTTTCGTCGTAGGCGTTCGGCGGTCCTGGCGGGGTGTGCAGCCCGGGGGGCGGGGGAGCCGTGTCCGGGCCGCCCATCAATTCGGCCAGAGATTCGGGGGTCAATAGGCCGCCCGTGGTCGGCCCCACCTGAGTGCCCTGCATGCCCGGCGCGACCACCCAGCCGGGCTGGGTGTTGCGGTGCGACAACGGGGTGTCGGGCACCCAGATCCCCGGCACCGTGGTGTCCTTGTACCCGTTTGGCGGCTGCAGCCGGGGCTCGGAGTAGGCGACTTCTTTGGGTAGCGTCTCGGCGGTGCTGAACAGGTTCAGCCCGAAGGGCAAGTAGTTGAACTTGATCGCATCGAGAATCGGTGCCAGGTACTGCGCACACAGTTCGGCGGATTCCTGATAGCCCAGCCGGCTACCGGCTTGAATCATGCTGCACATGAACTGCATTGGGTTCGCGAAGTTAGGGATTGCCGGGATGGACATGACCGCGCCGTGCGACGGGTGGTAGATCTGGCTGAGGTTCGTTTCCAGCGTCGGCAGGACGTGTAAGGCGGTCTCCAGGCCATTCAGGGGATCGGGTTGAACCAGCGTGGTCGTCAAATTGGCGAGGTTGTCGATGTCGTGCGTGAGCACTCCGCGGTTCTTGTCCAAGAACGGCCGCAGGGTGGCGAGCAGGCTGTCGAACCGCTGTAGCGCATTGGCGAGGTCCTGGTCGGACCCGGTCAACTTGTCGGTGAACTGGGCCAGGTTTGTGTTCAGCGCAACGAACTGCTGGTCGTCTTTGTGCAGGGCGTTGACGAACAGCGCCAGGCTGTGCACCACCGCGAAGAAGTCCCCACGGCCCTCGTTCAACGCGGTCAACGCCCGCGACAGACTGTCCAGCGTGGTGTTGATCTGCTTGCCCTTGCCGGCCAGCCCGTCGGCGAAGGCCTCGATGACGTCGCCGAAGGGACCCTTGGGCTGCTCGGGTGTCGGGCCGAGTTTGGAGATGGCATTGGCGACGCTCTGGCTCAGCTCGTCCCACTCCGTCGGCACCTGCGTGCGCTCGATGGGGATCACCGCGTTGTCCGCCAGTACCGGGCCGCCTTTGTAGGGTGGCTCCAACTGAATGGTCCGCGATGCCACCAGGGTGGGGTTCACGATCACGGCGGACGCGATGGCCGGCACCTTATATTTGTTCTTGTAGTGAAAAGTCACTTTCATCTTGTCGCCGGCCGGCTCGATCTTGTCGACCGAGCCCACGCGAACGCCCATGATCTGGACTTTGTCCCCGGGATAGAGCGCGTTCGCCGCCGGGAAGTAAGCGACCACGGTGTTGGTGGTCAACTTGTTGTACAGCCGATACCCGACGAACCCGGCGAGCAGGGCCAGCGCCACCACCAGCGCGATGATGACCCTGCGGGACCACAAGTTGCGGAAATCAAAGGAGGCGCTCAATTCTGGCTACCTCCCGTTGCGCCGCTACCGCCCGTGCCGCCGGGGTTGATGAACGGCGCCGGCAGCTGCTGCCCGGGTCCGGGTGGCGCGGGTAGGCCCGGCGGCAGGCCGGGCGGGAACGTCGACGGTGGCGGGACGGGGCCGGCGGGTTGGAGGTTCTCTGTGCGCGCCCCCGGCGGCGCGTTGGCCGGCAGCGGCACCGGTGTCCCCGGGACGTCCGGAGGCGGCTCGCCCGGCCGCCCGGCGATCGGGATCCCCGGTGTCGGCGGCAGGCCGTTCGGGTTCGGCGGCGACGTCTGCACGTCAACCGGTGCCGGGAAACTTCCGCCGAAGGGTCCGACGCCTATACCGTTGCACGGCAACGGGTTCCACGGCCGTGGCAGCGCGTCGGGCGCCGGCACGTACGAACACGCGGTTCCCGGTGGGACGGCCGGTCCCGGATGATCCGGGGTACCTTCTGACACCGGAGGTGCGGGCGGCGGCGCCCCGTTGGGGAACCGGGTGCCGTTGGGGTCGGGCCAGCGGAACGCGGGCAGGCCGGCGCTGCGCCAGAAGTCCTCCGGGTCGAGACCGCGCTTCTTGAACGCGGCGTCGACGAACGGCTGCAACAGCCAGTAGGGCAGCAGGTTGGACAAGACAATCTTGAAGTACGGTCCCGACGCGACGGATTCTCCTAGCGATGCCGCGAATTGACTGACATACGAGAGGGTTTGCGCCAGGTCGTCTTTGCGTGCGACCAGCACGTCGCTGATGGAGTGCAACTGTTCGAGCACGGGATTCAGGCTCGGGTTGTCGTTGATGAACCCCTGCACCTGGGTCGAGAAGGCGGAAATGTTCCTCAGCAGGGCGTCGATGGCCCGTCCACGGTCGTTGAACGCGGCCAGCAGCGTCTTCGCGTTGACCAGCAATCGGTTGATTTGTTCGCTGCGGTCACCGAGCACGCCGGCCACCTGGTTGGCCTGAGCGAGCAGGTGCTTGATCTCTTCGTCGCGTTTACCGATGGTGTCGGAGAATTTGGCCAAACCGTCGAGGGCGGCACTCAGGTGCGGGTAGGTCTGATCGATGGTCTGCGTCAACACGTTCAGCGACCGCTTGACGGTGTCGATGTCCCAGCCGGCGGCGGCCTTGGTGATGTCGGAGTTCGCCTCGTAGAGCTGGTAGGGCGTAGTGCTTTGGCCCAGCGGCAAAACGGCCCCGGGCCGCAACGTCTGGGTTCCCCGCGGCTCGATCTCGAGAACTTTTTTGCCCAGGATGGTGTCGGTCTTGATCGCGAGCCGGCTCTCGCTGCCGATGGTGTTGCCGCCGATGGTGAACTTGATCAGGACGTGGTCGCCGTCGACGTCGAACGCCTGCACCGTACCGACATTCACGCCGGTGATGCGCACCTTGTCGCCCTTGTTCAGTTGACCGGTGTCGGTGAACTGCGCGAAGTAGCTCGGACTGGCAAAAATCATCGGGACACTGGTGAAGCTTTGGCCGACGGCTACGACGAGCACCAGCACGATAATGCCCATAAGCCCGACGTGGCCGCGGTTGAAGTCCGTCAGTGTTCTCATTGCGGCGTGCACCTGCCCGTGGGCTGCTGCCAGATCCGCACCGTGCGGACCGGGCCGCCGGGCTGCAGCCCGTTCCACTTGATCGTGAGATCGCAGAGGTAGAAGTTCACCCAGTCCCCGTAGAGGCCGATGCTGCGTCCGATCAGATTGAGTGCCGTCGGCGTTTTGTGGATGAGATCGCTGAGCTGGTCACGCTGGTCGACCAGTGGTTGCTGGAGCGTCTGCAGGTAGTTGATCTCCTTGTGCAGCAAAGCCCGATTCTCCGTCAGGAGGTCGGCGACCGTTCCGGCGGCGTTGCTGATGTTCGCGACGCCGGCGGCCAGCGGGTCGGCGTGGTTTTGCAGCCCGGTGATCAATCGCTCAAAGTTGTCTACGGTCTGGTCGAACTCCTTGCGATGCCTAACCGTGGTGTCCAGCACCACGTTCAGGTTCTTGACGACCTCGCCGATCGCCTGGTCGCGCTCGGCAATGTGTGCGGTCAGCTGCGCGGTCTGGTCGAGAATGTCGTTGATCGTGCCGCCCTGACCCTGAAACACGTTGATGATGGCCGACGCTATGGTGTTGACCTTTTCCGGTTCCAGCGCCCGGAACAGCGGCTTGAAACCACCGATCAGGGCGTCGAGATCCAGCGCCGGTGAAGTTCGGGACAGCGGGATGAATCCGCCCGGCGGCAGGACCCGATCGGCGCCTTCGCCCTCGCCGCGTTTGAGCTCCAGGTAGCGGTCGGCGAACAGATTGAGATAGCGGATCTGGGCGATCGTCGACTGGTAGAGCGGTATCGAGCGGTCGACGACGAAGTCCACCTGTACCTTCCTGCCGCCGTCGATCAGCCGCACCTCTTTGACCTTGCCGACCTCGACTCCTGACGCGCGGACGAACTGGCCGTCTTTCAGCCCGCTGCCGTTGCTGAACTCGGCGCTGTAGCTGTTGGTGCGGTTGAAGCGCATCTGGGCGAACACCACAACGATCGAGACGGTGATCAGCGTCAGCACCAACGAGACGATGCCGAGCTTGATAGCGCTGCCGGTGGTCTTCATGGGTTGATCGTGTTATCCCCGACTTGGCGACCCCACACGTATTCGATGGCGTACGGTGAGCCGGTATCCAGGTGGTTGTACGGGGCGAGACTGGCGCCGGTGTCCAGCACCAATTCGGGCGAGGGCCACAGGTCGTGGGTGATGGCCTGCCAGCAACCCGGCGCACCCCCCGGCCCGCCGCGGGCGTTCACCCGGGGCAGATTGTCCGGAAACACATAGGGATTCGGCGCCCCGCCGACCACTCCGGCCAGCCCCAGGAGCCCCCCCGTGGCCACAGTGCCGGCAAGCCCCGGCAGGGTCAGAATGCCGCCCAACCCCGAGGTCAGCTCGGTCATGGTTCTCAGTGCATAGCCGTTACCGCCGCCCGTCGTCGCATAGGCAGCGGGTTCTTCGTCGTAGTAGTTGCGGATGGTGCAGAAGATCTCGGGGCTGTAGGTGTCGAGCAGCCGGGAGGTGGGCAGCATGTCGGCGAGCCCGCGCTGCAGGTAGGGCCCGCCGCGCCGGAAGATGTCTTCCCCGGTGTTACCCAACCCGGTCGCCGCCAGTAACGCGGCGTCCAATTCGGCTTCCTGACGGTGCAGCGTGCGCGCCGTGACCACCGCGTGGTTGAGGGAGTCGATCAGATCCGGCGCGGCGTTGGCGTAGGTGTCGCCCAGGGCCGCCAGCCCCGCAATGTCATGGCGGATCTGCGGCATCTGCGGATTGATGTCGTCGAGGATGGCATTGCCGTTGACGATCGCCTGCCCGAACTTGTCGCCCAAGCCGGTCAATGCCTGCGCGGCCGCGGCCAGCGTCAGGTTCACCTTGACCGGGTCCACCTTCTCCACGATCGAGTTGAGCGTCTCGAATAAGGTGTTGAACTCCGTCGTCACGGCCCGCGCGTCGATCACCTGCTGTGCGGTGATACGTTGCGGCGTAGGGTTTTTCGGCGAGGTCAATGACACGTACTTGTTGCCGAACACTGTGGTCGCCTTGATCTTGGCGTCCACGTTGGCAGGAATCAGTTTGATGTATTTCGGCTTCACGTCCATGACGAACTTGGCAGCCGGCAAGCCGTCCCGCTGAATCTCGGAAATGCTTGATACTCGGCCTATCTCGACTCCGTTGTAGGTGACTTTCGATCCCGTGTCCATCACCAGGCCGGACCGGGAAGCAACCATCGTCAGGGTCGTCTTCGGCGTGAACTCGCCCCGGAACTGCAACCATGCGAACCCCAACACCACCGCGGCGACGATTAAGAACACCACAGCCGCCGTCTTGTACGGCGGGATGCGGGGCGGGTTCTCCTTCACTGGGGTCGTCATGACGGCTACACGGTGAGGTTGAAGTTGGGGCTTTTGCCGTAGACCGCCATCGCGGTCAGTACGACCACGACAACGATCGTGATCAACGACAGCCGCATCGACCGGCCGACCGCCTCACCGACGCCGACCGGCCCGCCGCTGGCGGTGTAGCCGTAGTAGCAGTGGGTGGTCATCACGACCACCGCAACCAGGATCACCTCTGCAAACGACCACCCCACGTCGTTGAGGCGCAGGAATGTGTGGAAGTAGTGGTTATACGTACCGGCGGACTGCCCGTAGAAGAAAACCGTGGTGACCTGCTGGGACACGAAGGCCAGCGTGATCGCCAACGCGTAGAGCGGGATGATGACGACGAGACCCGCCACCACCCGGGTGGACGCCAGGAAGGCGACCGACCGGATGCTCATCACCTCCAGCGCGTCGATCTCCTCGCTGATGCGCATGGCACCCAGTTCGGCGGTGGCGCCGGCGCCGACCGTCGCGGCGAGCGCCTGACCGGCGGCCACGGGCGCCACAAACCGGACGTTGACAAGTGCGGCCAAAAATCCGGTGAATGCCTCGACGCCGATGTTGCCCAGCGTCGCGTAGCCCTGGATGGCGACCAGTGAGCCGGCGGACAGGGTGATGAAGCCGACGATGGCGGCGGTGCCACCGACCACGGCCATCGCGCCGGTACCCATCCCCATCTGGGCAACCATCCGCAGCAGCTCTCTTGGGTAGCGGCGCATAGCGTAAGGGATCTGCCCGACGGCGGTCAGCGCGAACCAGACCATTTGGCCGATCTCGACCAGAACCCGGACCGGGGCTTCCCCGTATCGAGTGAGGGCCGCCCGCGGGAAGTAGACATGGCGTGCGGCAGCTGTCGCCATGTCAGCGCCCCGTTCCGAACCGGACACCGATGGTGGTCAGCGCCGCGTTGACCGCGAACAGCGCGATGAAACACAGCACCACCGTCTCGTTGACGGCGGTGCCCAGTCCTTTGGACCCGCCGCGGACGATGAGCCCGCGGTAACAGCCGACCAGGCCGGCGATTAGCCCGAACATCGCGGCCTTGACAAACGCGATCACCACCTCGGGTAGGCCGGTGAGCGCTGTCAACGTCGAGAGGTAGGCACCGCTCGAGACGTTCTGCAGGTACACGCTGAAGAGGTAACCGCCCCCCAGGCCCACGGCGACCACGAGGCCGTTGAGCAGCACCGCGACGATCGTCGAGGCGACGACGCGCGGCACCACCAGCCGGTGGATCGGGTCGATGCCGAGCACCTCGAGCGCATCGATTTCCTCGCGGATGGTGCGCGCGCCGAGGTCGGCGCAGATGGCGGTGCCCCCGGCCCCGGCGACCACCAGCACCGTCACGATCGGGCCGAGCTGGGTGACCGCGCCGATCGCAGCACCAGCACCGGAGACGTCGGCGGCGCCGATCTCGGCCAGCAGGAGGTTGAGCGTGAAGATGAGCAGTACGGTTTCCGGGATGGCCACCGCGATGGTGGGCAGCAGCGACACCCGCATGAGGAACCAGCCGATCCAAATGAACTCACGCCATTCAAACGGCTGCCTCAGGGCTTTGCCGGTCAGGATGCACATTCGGAAGAACCCGCCGGCCACTTCCGCCCCTGGTCGGATCCTCTCGAGTATTTTGCCGCCAACCACGTTCGAGGTAGTCATCGGCGCAGCCCCCGAGGTAACCCCGCTCGGCGCGTCCCAACCGCAGCACGTGTCCCCGTCGACCTCGTCATGACCGCCCCCCTCATGACGGAACCGTGTGCCTCGCGGCGTCGCGACGGATCATGTCGCACGCTGCGAAAAGCGATTCGCTGGAAAGCATTTCGAACTTGGCGTGAACGACGACAATTTTCGACTTCGTCGCCCTAAGTTCCGGCACAACGATTCCTGGTGCGACCCGCG
>Ga0182030_10015843_pt1 | contig 14744 bp, 10 predicted proteins | sample 812S3MmetaG_FD_121299 | JGI IMG/M metagenome (GOLD analysis project Ga0182030, IMG submission 121299) | Permafrost microbial communities from Stordalen Mire, Sweden - 812S3M metaG (Illumina Assembly) | ecosystem: Environmental > Terrestrial > Soil > Wetlands > Permafrost | place: Sweden... | reverse complement strand
GGAGATATTCGGCTTTCTTGGAGCCAATGGGGCAGGCAAGACTACAGCTATGCGCATGTTGTGCGGGCTTTCGCTGCCCACCTCTGGTGCCGCCACCGTGGCCGGGTATGATGTGTATAAACAGAATGAGCTGATCAAAAAGAACATAGGCTATATGAGCCAGAAATTTTCGTTGTATGAAGACCTGACCATTACAGAAAATATCAGGTTCTATGCAGGGATATATGGACTGGACGATAAGCAAATAAAAGAGAAAACCGAGTTGCTGGTAAAGCAATTACACCTGGAAAGTGAAGTGAAAACATTGGTTCGCTCCCTACCACTCGGCTGGAAACAGAAACTGGCATTCTCTATTGCTATAGTACATGATCCGGCCATCGTTTTTTTAGACGAGCCAACCGGTGGCGTAGATCCTATAACCAGAAGGGAATTCTGGGGATTGCTTTATGAAGCCTCAGCAAGGGGCATTACCATCTTTGTTACCACACATTATATGGATGAAGCGGAGTATTGCAACCGCGTGACGATAATGGTAGACGGTAGAATTGACGCGCTGGATTCTCCTGCAAACCTGATGAAAACATATTCTGCAAAATCAATGGACGATGTGTTTTTGCATTTGGCAAGGAAAGCGGTACGGGCCGCAGATTAATAAAAAGTGAAAAGGAAAAAGGAAAATGGAAAAAGTGTATGATAAGCCTATTAAACCACTAACTGATTGAGATGAAACAATTTTTGATACTCGTTAAGAAGGAATGCCTTCATATCTGGAGAGACCCGCGTACGCTGTTTATTCTCACATTTATGCCGGTAATGCAGATACTGTTATATGGTTTTGCGCTGACCAACGAGGTGAAAAATTCCAAGATTGCGATTTTTGATCAGTCAAGAGATGAAGCTACTACTGTTATTTCAGATGAGATTGCCGCCAGCCGCTATTTTAGCTTGTACAAAAATGTACATTCCTATGATGAAATAGGTGCTACATTCCGGCAGGGCAAGATACGGATGGCAGTTGTTTTCCCGCGCGGGTTCAGGAATGATCTGTTGCATACCAATCATGCCCAGGTACAAATCATTGCCGACGCATCAGACCCCAACACCGCTAATCAGCTCACAAATTATGCCACATCTGTCATTAATGACTACCAGCAATCACTTAATCAAAATACGGCATTGCCCTATACTATCAATACACAGGTCCGCATGTTGTACAACCCTGAGTTAAAAGGCGCATATGGCTTTGTACCTGGTGTTATGGCGCTTGTGCTCATGTTGGTATGCGCTATGATGACTTCCATAGCCATTGTAAAAGAAAAAGAGATGGGCACCATGGAAGTAATCCTTGTTTCACCGTTAAAACCATTTCGCATCATTATTGCTAAAACAGTACCTTATTTGCTGGTTTCGCTTCTCAATATTGTCTGCATATTATTATTGAGTGTTTTTGTGCTTGATGTGCCGATCGTTGGCAGCCTTTGGCTGCTAATTGTTGAGAGTATGTTGTTTACAGTCACTGCACTTTCACTCGGTATATTGATATCAAATGGTGCGAAAACACAGCAGACAGCTATGTTCATTTCCATGATAGGCTTGTTTTTGCCCACGTTGCTTTTCAGCGGATTCTTGTTCCCCATTGAGAATATGCCGGTGCCATTACAGGTTTTTTCCAATATAGTACCCTCAAAATGGTATTATATCATTGTCAGCTCCATCATGATAAAAGGCCTTGGATTTGCGGCGATCTGGAAGGAGACACTGGTGCTGGCCGGCATGACGGTTGCATTGCTGGGTGTAAGCATCTATAAATTTAAAATCAGGCTGGCATGAGAACACTGAAATTTTTATTGCGAAAAGAGTTTCTCCAGATCAGGCGCGACCCGTCTATCCTGAAGATACTGTTTCTTATGCCTATGATACAGCTGCTCATATTACCATTGGCGGCAGATTACCAGATCAAGAACATCAACCTCGGGGTTGTAGACCATAATCACAGTCAATATTCGCAAAGGCTGATCAACAAAATCATCTCTTCCGGCTATTTCCGGCTGCGGGATTACCAGGCGACATTTCCGAAGGCATTGAAGGACATAGAGCAGAATAAAACGGATCTCGTACTGGAGATACCTGCCCATTTTGAGCGGGACCTTATACAGGAAAACCAGACACCGTTGTTTGTGGCGGTTAATGCCATCAATGGTGTAAAAGCAGGGCTGGGCGGTGCATACATACAGGGTATTATACAGGATTACAACCAGGATGTGCGCGACCAGTGGCTGCAATATCCCCGTTTCAATCCACAACCCACTATCGAAGTCACGTTTTCAGACTGGTACAATCCGAATATGAATTATCGTGTATTCATGGTGCCGGGCATATTGGTAATGCTGATCACTATAATAGGTTCCACTTTCGCTTCTAATAACATAGTCCGAGAAAAGGAAATGGGAACAATTGAGCAGATCAATGTCAGCCCTATCAAAAAGACTCAGTTCATTTTGGGTAAACTGATTCCTTTCTGGATTTTGGCCATCGGAATACTCACTATAGGGTTAACGATTGCCAGGGTCGTGTATGGCATAATACCTGTGGGCCACTATATCACAATTTATATTTTCGCCTCTATCTACCTGCTGGCTATTTTAGGGTTAGGCTTGCTGATGTCTACTTATGCCCAAACGCAGCAGCAATCCATGCTGGTGTCTTTCTTCATCATTATGATCTTTAATTTGCTCAGTGGGTTATTCACCCCTATCGAGAGCATGCCTTATTGGGCTCAAATACTCACGAAGTTCAACCCCGTAACTTACTTTATTGAAGTGATGCGCATGGTGATGTTAAAAGGCAGCAGCCTTGCCGATATTAAAAACCAGATTTTTGCAGTCCTGGGATTCGCAGTCGTTTTTAACAGCTGGGCTATATTGAACTATAGGAAAAGGTCCGGTTAGTGACCGGTGCATGGATCCCACGCTACAACATCTACCTTTCTAATGCGCAAAATCCACATCGAAATTTTTCATTCTTTCTATTGGCGGGTTGAAGTAGCCAAACTTTACCTGCGGGAATTCTTCGTGTATCAGCTCCAGCATTTGCTTCATGCCCATGAATTCGCCGGTGTCCGTTACGCCCATTTTGCCAAGGTACCAGTCAGGGTCTATATTAAAGCTGCGCCACTGTATCATACTGAGGCCTGTAGTGCTGATGAGCTCGCATAGGGCGTCGAACTCAGCAATGCTGTCGGTCATGCCGGGGAATACAAAGTAGTTGATGGATGACCAGCCGCCATATTTCTTTACCACGCGCAGGCTTTCCACAATGTCTTCAAACTGGTAATTATTGGGCTGGTAGTATTTTGTATAAATATCTTTGCGGGCGGAGTTGAGGCTTACGCGTATGCTGTCCAGTCCGGCTTTCATCAGTTGCTCTACAGCATCAGGCTTACTGCCGTTTGTATTGATATTAATACTCCCTTTCTTAGTATGCTTGCGTATCTCTATAATAGATTCTTTTATTGTTTCCCACATCAGCAGCGGCTCACCCTCGCAGCCTTGCCCGAAACTAACTATGGGGTAGGGGGCAGTCTCTAGATGTGGTACCGTAAACTCTACGATCTCAGCAGCAGTGGGCCGGAACCGCAGACGGTCCTGCGGAGAAACAATAGACTCGTCTTCCGGCTGAAAGGATATGCAGCCGAGACAATTTGCATTGCATGCGGGGGATGTAGGAATCGGGCATTCCCAGCGGCCCATGAAGTAATTCCTGGCTGCTGGGCAATTGTAGGTGAGGGCACATTTTTCCGCCAGGTGCTTTACCAGCCTGTTGTGCGGATGCGCCTTGGTTAGCAGGTCAACGCCTTCTTCTATTTTCCTTTCGTCATAGCCGCTACAGTCCTGGCGTATGTCTTGCTCTATGCGCATGGCGGGCACGTAAAATTTATTATCCAGCCAGCCAGCAGCCGTGTAGCAAAACAGGGGTAGGGTAGGCGAGTCTGCCAACGCCTCGTAGGCGGCAAGGTAAAAGCCAGTATGGGCAGGCGGCAGGAATGCAGCTACAGCCCAGCCTTTTTCGCATAGCCTCATATCCCCGGTTTTCACATCTATGCCTATGCCTCTTCTGCCCGGCAGCTCATATAGATTGCCGCCATCAGGTAGCTCTATCCAGTCGTCCGCAGGTATGGGCATGGCATCCCAGCCACTGCGGCCCACAGTATATAAAGACGTATCTTCAAATATCTCCCCCTCACCATCTGAGTACAATAAATACGGACTGTTCATTTGTAATATTTTTTACCCCTGACCCCTGAAGGAGAACCCTCTATTTAGCTTTATCAATAAATCTCTGCACTATAACCACCTGCGAATTAACTTTCCAAAAGTAAATTATTAATATTAAAAAACGTGGGGAAGCCCTTTAGGGGTTGGGGGTTTTACCATTCATCATTCCTTCTCTTTCCCCTATTCTCTTCCACTTTAGCACTGCAAAAAGCTTCAAATATTTCACTGTCAATGTTAGCTGCTGCAATGTTCCACTGGAATAAGTGATTATCCGCTAAGTTGATCGTCAGTGTGTCAAAACGGAGGAGCACCTCTTCAACGTCTACCCAGGGTACAAACCTTCTGCGCACGACGGGCAACCTTAACCCTTTTTCATCCACATGCACAAATAGGGTGCTGCCAGCTTTGCGCTCCCAATACAGCGAAAATATAAGCGCAGCAGCGAGTACGCTAAACATGCCAATAGGGAACTTCCAGTGCTGTGTGGCAGCATAAATAGCTACGGTTAGTGCTATTATTAATTCTATAATGCGTATCGCCGGGTTTACTTTACTGCTGGTGATCCATTTGTTTTTGAAGATAGTAGCGCCCAAAAGCAATATTCCAGCGATCAATAAAGCGACACCCCAATAAGTTATTACATAATTATATACTGCTATTATGGCCCCAGTGCCTGTAAAAGCTAATGCGCTGATGAGGTGAAGGGTGGTAACCTGGTGGGGTTTTATTTTCTCGTCCACCAGCGGCAAATCAAAAACCATGGTGCAAAGGTAATGACTAAAACCCCAAACCCCTAAAGGGGCTTACTCATGGTATCGACCCTTTTTCATCAAGGCACTCCCACCGTTTCGTCAGTAAATTCCAATAGTCCACTTGGCAGCTTTACCTCGAAGTCCCGGAGTGTTTTAGAGACATCACCCTGTAATTGCAGCCTTTCGGTTTCCACCATCTTACGCAGCCGCCAGCCGAGGTACACATCGCCGGTAGGGATATTAAATTTAGAGAGGGCCTGCCCTACTATTTTGGAAGCCTTTTGGTATTGTTGCGATGCAAAGCTGATCAGTTGGTTGTCGTAATGGTCTTCCCCTTTTGACAAAAGCCGTTTACCACCTTCCAGTGTGCGGATACCGGCATTTTCCTTTACAAGTTTTTTCCATTCATCGCCATCCACTTCCAGTTCGGCAGGCGTTACCAGCCGGGCCAGGCGGCGGGCTTTTACTAATTCTTTGGGTTGTATCTCTGCAATGCTCTTCGGGAAAAACACCTTGCCATTTTCATCTAAGAATGGCAGGCCTGCTATATTGATCACGTATAAGCGCCCTACATACTTGCCGAGGAATTGCAGCATCCAGTGGTAGGTGCACATATCTACAGGCCAGGGGGCTACCCATACCCAAACCTTATCTTGTTCATTTTTAGAGAGTTCATTGCCAGTTTGCAGCAGGCGCTCGAGGTCATCTACCTGTACCGGGTTTTTCTCATTGATCACTACCTGCTGCCAGAAAGCAGTCCGCAGCTCCGAAAATTTCTGCCCTTCTTCCTTTTGTAGCGGCCCTACGCTCAGCACATCCTTTATTACAAGAATTTCTCCTTCCATTTCAGCGTTCGTAACTATTGCTTCTTTGAGTGATGCTGCAGCCAGGTCTCCGGTTACTATATGGTAGATCATTTTAATTGTTAATTGTTAATTGTAAATTGTTGCCGCCTTCGCTACTACCCCCTGAGTAAGCCACGGCGGTTGATAAAAAGCTTTGGCGGGCGAAGAGCAAAAGTAATGGGGAAACAGGAATTTCTCGGTGCGATTATTCAACACATTCTTCACATTTCCTTTTTACTTTTGATCTTTCACGCTAAACATCATGAATAACCGCGAAATAGCCGACCACTTCTCCATGTTATCCAAGCTGATGGATATACATGGGGAAAATAGTTTTAAGTCGAAATCATATAGCAGCACAGCTTTTAATATAGAACGTCTTCCTAATGAAATATCGCGGATGGATGATGCGGAGATATTCAGCATCAGGGGAATAGGGGAGGCTACAGGCAAAAAAATAAGGGTGTTGCTGGCAACCGGGAAATTGCCGCAGTTGGAAGATCTGCTGGCGATAACGCCGCCCGGTATACTGGATATGGTGCAGATAAAAGGGATGGGCCCAAAGAAAATAGCCGTGATCTGGAAAGAACTGGCCATAGAATCTCTTGGCGAACTGGAATACGCCTGCAATGAAAACCGGCTTGTGGCGCTGAAGGGTTTTGGCACTAAAACACAGGAAGCCATATTGCAAAATATTGCTTACTTCCAACAAAATCTCGGATTTCACTTATGGGCTGATGCTGAGGCAGTTGGCAATTCGTTATTGCAGCAATTTACCAGGAATCTGCCGGGCCAGCTATTCGCCCTCACGGGCGATGTTCGCAGGCAAAATGAAACCCTGGAATTTATAGAAATGGTAACTGACCTAGATAAGGAAAAACTGATTAAGATATTTGATGTTTTACCGGATACCGTCATAGAGGAAGAGCCAAATGACAGGCTGCTGGTGAAAATGCCTAATCAGCCACGTGTGCGGTTTCATCTAACTGATACTGAGCATTTTAGCCACACGCTCTTCATGACGACTGGAAGCAGTGAATTCCTCGAAACGTTCATGAAAAGCTATAATGTACCTCCGGCGCCGAAAAATGAAGAAGAGATATTTGCAATAAATCACCTGTCTTATATCCCGCCGATGCTGCGGGAAACTGCCGATATTCTTGAAAAGGCAAAGAATAATACTTTAAGTGAACTAATACAACCTGCTGATATAAAAGGTATTATACACTCGCACTCTACATGGAGTGATGGCGTGCATACTATAGAGCAAATGGCGAAAGCGGCGATCGCGCAGGGCCTGGAATACTTAGTGATCAGCGACCACTCCCAATCCGCCTTTTATGCTGGAGGACTAAAGCCTGAACAAATTGCCATACAGCACCAGGAAGTAGATGCACTGAACGCAAAACTGGCCCCCTTTAAAATATTTAAAAGTATAGAATCTGATATTTTAAGCGATGGGAGTTTAGATTATAATGAACAGGTTCTCAATACTTTTGATTTAGTTATCGCAAGTGTTCATAGCAATTTAAAAATGCCGCTGGAGAAAGCTATGAGCAGAGTATTAACAGCTATACGAAATCCATATACAACAATCCTTGGGCACCCCACAGGGCGGCTACTGTTATCGCGCAAAGGCTATCCGTTAGATCATAAAAAAGTGATAGATACCTGTGCCGAACATCATGTAGTTATTGAAATAAATGCCCATCCGAGAAGGCTAGATATAGACTGGAGGTGGATAGAATACGCATTAGAAAAAGGTGTGTTGTTATCCATAGACCCCGACGCGCACTCTGTAGACGGATATAAAGATACCTACTATGGGGTAATGATCGCCCAAAAGGGCGGACTTACTGCAAGGCATAATCTGAGCAGTTTCTCCCTTGCGCAATTTGAAGAATTTCTTAAAGCTCAGCCCTCAAAACGGCTTTCGCATGTTTGACCCCTGGCCCAGTTTCCTCAATTAATGCTATTACTGTAGTTTAATTTTAAGGTTCCCTTTTATCGGGTGGCATAATTTTAATGGACTTAGTATAAACACATTATTCACTAAAAATTCATTGTTATGGACAAGCTTATGGTTTTAGACGAAAAGGCAAAAAAAAGAATGGGTATCATTTGCTTTATACCTGTTGTATGTTTTTTATTAGCTTTTGTATATTGGCTGATACTTGTATTGCCGCTTACACAAGGCCACCAGGCACCGTCCACTATTGTGGGGCTAACCAGCAGGAACTATGATACCTTCCTGTTTATACTGGCCGCGTCGGCAATCATTACTGCTCCCGTCTTTATCTACTGCCTGGTTGTATTGGCAAGGATGAAACACCTGAACGAGGCGCACAAACTGATGTGGATCGTGTTTCTTTCTGTAATGGCCCCAATAGCCTCCGCTATTTTCTGGACAGTCCACATAAAGGATTCACCAAAGCATGTTGGGATTTATCCGGATATAGCATGATCGGTTCCCTCCGACGCTGAAAAAGCTTTGGCGGGCAATGGATTGGTTGATGAGTTGATTGGCTAATTTTGGTACGATCAGACATTTACTATCTAATCTTAAAGTAATGGAAAAGGTTTTAATAGTAGATGACCGGCTAAAGAGAAGAATAGGCATTATTTGTTTTCTGCCTGCGGTATGTTTCTTTATATCGCTGGTCTATTATCTTATCCTCCTATTTCCACTCACCCAGGGTCATCCTCAGCCGGAAAGTGCAGTAGGTATTACCAGCCAGCACTACAATATGTTGTTTTTAGTGCTGGCAATATCTGCTTCAGTATCTGCAGCAGTGCTGCTTTATTGCATCGTATACATGGTGAGGATAAAAACAATGAACACTCCAACCAAGATGATCTGGATGCTACTGTTATTAATAGTACCCGTTTCCTTTTTACTGTTTTGGAATTTCATTGTCAGGCGGGAGCCAAATCAAGAACCTATTTATCCGAATATAAGTTGAAAAGCTGATAGGTTGGACGGAGCAATAAAAAGCCGGGACATATAAATCCGTCCAAAAGATCGCTGCTCGTGGTGTTGGACGCTAATCTGATTAGGCGCCCCTGTACGTAAATCTACTTTACTTTATCACCATTATCTTTTCTGTGAATTTTCCATGCGCGGTAGCGGCAGTAAGAATGTAAACGCCCGCAGGTACTTCAAGCCGCAGTGTGACAGGTTTATTTGTTACGCCCGACACTTCACTAATCTTTTCACCAAGCATATTCGTAACGAGGAATTGAGTTTCCTCGTCAATAGCAGATGACAATGTAATGCTAAATACACCCGGTCCCGGATTTGGAATTACTTTGATTGCAGGCTCGTCGCCGGCAAGTTCAGTGACACCGCTGATGCATGAGGCTGCCGACTTGACTTTTAAATAAAATGTTGCTTTTACGTTACAACCTGATATAGTAGTGTTATAATAGATGGTATCGGTACCGGGGGTTACGCCCGTAACAACACCGGAAATGCTACCGACCGTGGCTATGGTAGTAAACAAGCTGCTCCACTGACCACCGGTGATCAAATCAGATAAACTATCGGTGCGATGCTGGCAAACACTATCTTTTCCAGTAATGGTGCCAGCTGTAATAATATTAACTGTCGCAGTGGCAGCTATTGTTCCGCAACTGTTGCTGACGGTATAGGAGATGACAGCAGTGCCGCCGGTGACACCGGTTACGAGACCGGTTGGGTCAACAGTCGCGACAGCCGTATTGGCGCTGCTCCAGGTCCCCCCGGATGCAGATGCATCACTCAATGAAGTTGTTCCTGTAGCTCCGCACACAGTTGTTATGCCAGAGATAGCACCGGGATCAGGAAGTACACAGATGACAACGATCCCACTACTGCAATTATAGCCTTGTGTATGCGTAACGGATGTGGTGTAGGAAGGGTTTGTGTAAGAAGAACCGCCGCCACCGCCCATCCAGCAGCCACCGCCACCGCCATAGTAGCCACCGCCACCCCCTCCGCCAATTCCACCGCTATCCACATTGTTCCCCCCGGCGCCCAGGGACCCTGCTGTTCCTGCATAGTATGTGTATCCGCAACATATGTAACCGCCTGCTCCGCCTGCAGTTTGTGTACCACCCCCCGAATGGATTATAGTAAGATAACCCGAGGTCCTGAGCGTTGCATCGCAGGTGGTGGCACTATCGCCTATTGGTCCGCCACCGTTACCACCCGGCTGTCCGCTGAGCGCACATCCGCCGTTGTAACCAGCGCCACCGCCGCCGCCGCCTACCACCAATTCAGTACCCGAACTGGAAATATCGGTCATGCCGCCGCCGCTGCCGCCGCTATAACCGAGGTCTGCAGGCGCCCATGTTTCCGTTGAGCCACCGCCATTGTACCCACCTGGTGTCATCAGATAACCGCTTCCGATCGCTCCTGACCCGCCTACATTAATAGTTAAGATTTGGCCCGGGGTTACAGCAAGGGTTGCCTGCACACGGCCACCGCAGCCAGGCGTGCCTGAGACCAGTGGCGTGAGCCCCACGCCAGGGTAAGTACCTACTGCGCCACCCTGTGCGCCCTGAACATCTACGAAAATGGCGGTTACCCCAGCGGGCACTGTCCACGTTTGTATAGTCGCGGTATAATTAAAGGTCATTGTCTGTGAAAACGAAATACTATAGGTTGTGGCTAAAATGATGGTGAGCAGGCTGAGAAACGGGTAGCATTTTTTCATTTTTTTAGATTTTAAAAATTGAACAATACTTAACTTACATCATTTCACAAGAGCAAATTCCTTCGAGGAGTATTTTGTTAAGCCGTAATAGCTTTGTACATAAAGTTATAAAAAACAATGAACTAAAAGACTTTAATCAATAAATTTTCTTACGGGTCAGCGGGCTTTATTTTGTGTGTGGAGGAGTAAAATGAAATAAACGGTAACTTTAAGTTAGTGGTTAATGGTTTCCGCCGACGCTGAAAAAGCTTTGGCGGGCGAAGAATGGTAAATGATTAATAGTTATGGTTAGTCGATATATTAATGGTAAAATGGACAGCGAGGTAAACTATAGCCATCGTAAGATCATCCATATAGATATGGATGCGTTTTATGCATCGGTGGAGCAGCGCGACAATCCGCAGTACCGTGGTAAGCCTATAGTAGTGGGCGGATCGCCGGTGGGGCGGGGCGGGGTGGTGGCTACGGCAAGTTATGAAGCGCGCAAATATGGCATCCGTTCTGCCATGCCGTCAAAGAAAGCAGCCGAGCTTTGCCCGGATGTGATCTTTATTCGTCCGCGTTTTGATGCCTATAAAGAGGCGTCGCAAAAAATAAGAGAAATATTTCATCGCTATACGGACCTTATTGAGCCGCTCTCGCTTGATGAAGCCTATCTGGATGTAACACTGGACAAACTAAATATTGGATCTGCCATAAAAATAGCGCACCAAATAAAGGAGGCTATTAAATCAGAGTTGCGGCTCACGGCATCAGCAGGGGTGTCAATCAACAAATTTGTAGCCAAGATCGCTTCTGATCTCAATAAGCCGGATGGGCTCACATTTATAGCGCCATCGGCAATTGTAGAATTTATGGAAAAACTACCGGTAGAGAAATTTCATGGGGTAGGCAAGGTAACTGCCGGGAAAATGAAAGACATGGGGCTGCATACCGGTGCCGACCTTAAAGAACTGGAAGAAGAAACGCTGGTAAAACATTTTGGAAAGGTTGGTCGGTTTTATTACCAGATAGTCAGAGGCATTGATACGCGCATCGTGGAACCGCACCGTGAAACAAAATCGCTGGCGGCGGAGGATACCTTTCCTGAAGACCTGGAGCATATAGATGAAATGAATGTGGAATTAGAAAAGATAGCAGCAACAGTAAGCCATCGCCTGGAAAAATACCAGCTAAAGGGCCGCACCATAACCCTGAAAATAAAATACAGTGATTTCAGGCAGATCACCCGCAACCAGTCATTTCCACACCCGATTGGTGATTTTGAAACGATCTTAGAAACCGCGAAGCAATTATTATTAGCTGCCGATTCTGACAATAAAAAGATAAGGCTGCTGGGGATTTCCGTTTCTAATTTTGGAGAGGTAGTGAGGCCCAATAAGCGCAATGTCGCGGCTCAGTTGGAGCTGTTTTCTGATGGTAAGACAGGTGATAATTTGTAGAGATGGCGCAATGCATTGCGCCCGCTTTATGAAGGCTAATTAATGTTATAATTTATTATTTTTAACAACTTGTGGTTAATTTTTTTTGCACAAATTCTTATTTTTTTCTTAACTTTAGGAAAAGGTATGTATATTACAAATGTTCTATAGGCATGTTTTTAAGAAATGTTGATCATGTAATAATTTTTAGTCCAGTAAAATTTTAAAAGTGAAGCAATTAATTTACGATTTCAAATTCCCTAAAATGAAAAAACTCTATCTTCTTCTGATCCTATCGTGTTTAAATTATGCGGGTTTTGCGCAAACAGCAGCATCTTTTGCATTTACAGCTTCTACAAGCACCTATACAAGTATAGCAAGCACAGGTACTGCTGTTACCGCGGGAATGACTACTTGCGATGATTGTACAAGTAATAGCATTCCTATCGGTTTTACTTTTACTTATTGCTGTACAAACTATACCCTGCTTGCCGCGTGTTCTAATGGATTTATTTCATTGCCTAATACTGCAGCAGCGCCATGGGATAATACAGGCGCAGCAGCTATGGCTGATGGTGGAATAGGCTGTTTAATGCCTTTATGGGTTGACTTGGTTGGAGGTGCTGTCATTTCTGGTTGTAGTGCAAGTAGCGCATATTATCAGACAACAGGCACTGCTCCCAACAGGGTTTTTACTTATGAGTGGGTTAATTTCCATGCTTATCCCTGGGCAGGCGCTTGTGCATGTTGCGACCTGAATATGCAGGTTAAATTATATGAAGGCACTAACATCATTCAGTTTTGCTATGGTGCGTCAACCCTTTCAGGTATTGGGATCAACGGATGTACTATAGGTATTGCTAACAGTACGACAGACTACCAAACACTTAGTAATAATGGTGGGGCACCTACTCCCTCATCTGCGATCTGGTATAATACTACTATTACTGCCGCTCCTGCTGTTAACCAGGTTTATCAGTGGAATCCGGATTGCACCGGAACACCATCTCCGGGTACCATAAGCGCATCTGTATCTTCCGCTTGTGCTCCATTTACATCTGTTTTGTCTGTACCTCCCTGCGTTCCGGTTGGCGTTACTTTCCAATGGCAATCATCGCCTGATGGTGTTACCTGGACGAATATAACAGGGGCTACTAATGCTACTTATACCGCATCAGTTGCAGTCACTACGTACTATCAATGTGTGTACACCTGTTCTTATTCATCGTTAAGTGCATCTACAGTTCCCAAGGAATTAATTTATAGTCCCTCCTCTGCCGCGATTACGACCCCGGTTTCCACAATATGTGTAGGTACAACCACTACTTTGTCAGATGTCACCACTGGTGGTCACTGGGTCAGTGGCAGTCCTGCTATGGCAACAGTAGGTTCTGCGTCTGGAGTCGTCACGGGAACAGGCGGAGGGGTGGCAACGATTAGTTATGTCATGCCTGCGGGCTGTGCTGTGGTAATTCCTATCACTGTTGTTACAGCGCCGGTGCCTATTTTTGGTGCCACAGCTTTATTGTGCCAGGGCTCCGTCATATCTCTGAGTGATGCTACTACCGGTGGTACGTGGAGCAGCAGTAATACCAGTGTGGCTACTATCGGTACTTCTTCCGGGACAGCGTACGGCCTGACTCCCGGTACATCCACTATTACTTATTCCATTGGTACAGGCTGTAATGCTACAGCTGTCATTACCGTAAATATTGCACCGTCGCCAGTCACCGCTGTCACACTGCAGGTTTGTGGTGGATTAACTATTGCTCTGAGTGATGCCACAACTGGTGGTTACTGGAGCGTTGTTCCCAGTTCGGCAGTCGCATCCGTTGGCTCCGGCTCCGGTATAGTAACTGGTGGTAGTGTTGGGTTTACCAGTACTGCAAACATCGTTTATACTGCGCCCGGCGGTTGCACTGCAAGCGCTACGGTTACAGTTAATCCTGCGGCCGTACCTATTGGTGGGAGTAACGAGATATGTGCCGGCACTACCGCTACCCTAATTGGCGGAGGCAGTGGCACGTGGAGCAGCAGTAATACTTTGGTAGCTACAGTAGGCACCGCCGCTGGCGTAACTACTACTGTCACCGGCGTAGCTACTGCCGGCGGCAGCGCGACCATTACATATACATTACCGACGGGCTGTAGTTCCACAATGCTTTTTTCGGTAGATCCCCTTGCGCCGGCGATAACCCCGGCAAACCCGACTGTATGTGGGGACGGTGTGTCTACCGTCGATCTTTTTGATGCCAGCGCGGGCGGCTACTGGATAGCCAGCAATGGTATTGCGTCCGTCAATGCTTTTACCGGGGAGGTAACAGGATCGTTTGACTCATCAGGTCTGGATACGATTAATTATGTTGAAGGGTGTGGAACATCCGTCGTGGTAACCGTCAATCCCATACCACCGACTATTACCGGGCATTACACTGTTTGCCCGGGGACTACGACCTTGCTTACAGATGGTGTTACAGGTGGTACCTGGAGCAGCAGTAGTACGGCCGTAGCTACTATAGGTTCATCCACAGGCATAGTCGGTGGGATATCGACGACCGGGGGTGGAGTAACGATCACGTATACAGCGCCAACAGGCTGTTGGACCACCGTCTCGGAAAGTGTCGACCTGCCTACGCCACCATTCCCTCCCACGCACTTATGTGTTGGCCAGTCCTTGCCGATCACTGATCCTACGCCAGGAGGTGCATGGGCCAGCGGGAATACCGCTATTGCGATCATTGCCGCCGGTATTGTG
>Ga0182030_10015842_pt1 | contig 14744 bp, 9 predicted proteins | sample 812S3MmetaG_FD_121299 | JGI IMG/M metagenome (GOLD analysis project Ga0182030, IMG submission 121299) | Permafrost microbial communities from Stordalen Mire, Sweden - 812S3M metaG (Illumina Assembly) | ecosystem: Environmental > Terrestrial > Soil > Wetlands > Permafrost | place: Sweden... | reverse complement strand
GCAAACGCTGTGGGGGCTCGGCAACAGCTCGTATGTGGAGAGCGAGCGCACGCTGCATGTGCAGGACGACGGCGCGGAGAGCTATCAGGCGATGCTCGCGTTCGGCGCGCTCGCTGATAACCCATCATTCCCCGGCCATGCGGCCGAGGTGCTGTTCTCGCCGCTTGAAGCAGTCTCCTTCCCGGTTGATGCGGTGTTGCACGCGCGCTGGTGGGGAAACCGTCGCGCGCTCGGTGAGACACGCAAGCGGATCGCAGACGTCGAGCACAACTTCCGTGAGCAGATGGAGGGCTCACAGTTCGGCCCCGGCCTGCAGGCCCAGGAGGACCGCTCGCTTGCTCGCGAGTACGAGCAACGGTTGCAGGCCGGTTCGCATCCAGCGATGCTCACCGGCTGGATCAGCCTCGCCATTGGAGCCGAGAGCACCAAGGAGCTTGAGCGCCGCGTCAGTGTGCTGCGCGAGCAGTTCCCCGATATCCACCTATATCAGCCGGCGGGGCTCCAGCACCGGCTCTACCTCGATCATCTCCCCCGCCCGGACGGTGGCGCGACGGGCGACTATGTGCGCCAGCTCACCGTCGAGCAGTTCGGGGCGATGGTCCCAACCGCCACCCGCTCAGTCGGCTCGCAGCGCGGTAGCTATCTCGGGTACACGCCGACCGGCTCCCCGAGGCCCGTCCGATTCGACTCGACCGAGGCACCACGGACCAACCGCGCGTCCGCGGTGCTGCTCGTTGGGACGCTCGGCTCGGGGAAGACCGTAACTGCTCAGCAGATTGCGTTTGCGGCCGAGCGCCAAGGAGCGCAGGTCGTTGACTTCGATCCCAAGCCCGATCACGGGTGGCAACGCGTTCCAGAGCTTGCGGGTCGACTGGAAGTGATCGAGCTAAACGGCGAGCCTTCGCAGCAGGGGAAGCTCGACCCGCTGAGGATCGCGACTGGCGAGCTACGCGAGGAGCTTGCCAGTAGCTATCTCTTGGAGTTGCTGCGCGACCCGCCCGCCTCCTGGGAGAACGCGATCAGCCGCGCCGTCAAGGAAACCGCCGTCAGCAAGGACGCGTCCCTGATGGACGTCGTGCGCAGGCTGCTCGACAGCGAGGGCACCGCGCGGGAGGCGGGCGAGGCGCTTGAGGTAATCAGCGACTTCGGGCTCGCGAGGCTCGGGTTCGGAGAGGGACAAGACACGCTGCTAACCGCTCGGGCGTCGGTCACGACGATCCGTATGCCCGCGCTCACACTCCCCGACCCACGCGTTAGCCGTGACACCTACACCCGCAGCGAGCGCGTCTCAGTCGCGACACTCGCGCTCGTCACCGCCTACAGCCTGCGCCTCGTCTCACACGACCGCAGCCGTCACAAGGTGGTGTTGCTGGACGAGGCCGCGTTTCTGCTCGACTCGCCGCAGGGCAGGGCGATCGTGAAACGCCTCGTCACGCAGGGACGCGCGTTCAACGCGACCGTGCTCCTCGGCACGCAGCTCCCCGGCGACCTTGGCGAACTCTCAGAGCTGATCGGCGTCTATCTCATCTTCGGGCAGGACTCAGAGCCCGCCGCACGCCGCGCACTTGAGCTGATCGGGCTCGGCGAGTCAGAGCACTTGGTCCGCCACGTGCAGTCACTCCGCGAAGGGCGCTGTCTGATGCGCGACCTCGACGGCAGGGTCGGCGAGGTCCAAGTCGATCTCGTCTACCCCCACCTGCTCGAAGCGTTCACCACCACCCCAGCACAACAGGAGGCCAAACAGTGAAACCACTGCTGTCCAAGATAGGCCGACGCCGACTCCTGATTTCGGGTGTGCTCGCACTGGTGATCTTTGCGCTGATCGCGCCGTTTGCTGGCGCGGCTGATGTGTATGGGAATATCGGGCCGGCGCCGGCCGCTGGCGGGATCTTCACTCGCTACCAGCTCGGTAGCTACCAGCTCGACCAGTATTTCCCCGCGATCAGCGTCGGCTTTACCTCGGGCGTTGACACGTCGGGGCTGCTGCCGATGATCGCGTACTTCATCGCGCAGGTGATATGGCTCATCACCGCGTTCGTCTCCGATCTGGTGATAACGCTGTTCGCGTTCGCGTACAGCCTCGACTTGGTGAACGGAAACGGAGCGCCTGGGTCCGGGGCGCTCGCCCCGATCTCCCAAGCGATCCAGAACATTTATCACGGAGCGTTTGGGCAGCCGTGGCTGATCGCCGCCGTCTCGGCAGTGTCGCTGTGGGCGATGTGGCGCGCGATCGTGCAACGCCAATACACCCAAACCGCAGCGCAGCTCGCCACGTCCCTCGCGTATGTGGTGCTGTCGATCGGGATTGTCACCCAGCCACAGGCCACGATCGCGCCGGCCAGCAAATACTCAAACGAAGTCTCCACATCGCTGCTGTCCTTGAGCACCCAAGGCAAGCTCTCAGGTGAAGCCGCCGCGAAGGAAGCCGCCTCAAGCCAGCTATTCACGCTGCTGGTCCTTCAACCGTGGACCGTCCTTGAGTTCGGCGGCACCGAGCACTGCACCATCCAAAATCACAGCAAGGCGGTGTCGGTGCCAGTCCGGCCGCTCGCGTCCACCACCGCCACCGAAGACGCGCTCGCGGGCCGTCTCGAACACGAAACCGAACTGTCAGCCGAGGGTGGGAAGACGTGCGTGAACAATCAGATCAAGTACGCGCCGCATTTCCTTCAGTTCCCGTTTCAGAGCAAGGAACGCAACGCCGAGCACGAAGCCCTCGAACACGGAGAAGTTTCCGATCTCCCCGACGCTGACCCCGCCAAGCACGACGGCAGCTACAAGCTCGGCCCGGTCGATGAGCCCGCCGCTGAAGCGATGGGCAAGGGTGGGCAGTATCAAAGGCTGCTGCTCGCGCCGTTGATCTTCGCGGGGTCACTCGGGATGTGGCTGTTGCTCGCGGCGTTCGGGATCGGGATGCTCCGCGCCGCGCTGTTGCTGTTGCTGAATCTCGCGCTCGCGCCTTTCGTGCTCGTGATCGCGGTGTTCCCCGGACGCGGACACGCGCTGTTCCGCAACTGGCTCTCGCGCCTCACCGGCTACCTCCTCAGAAAGGTGGTTTACAGCGCGATCCTCGCCGTCCTGCTGGCTGTGTCAGCCGCGCTCGCGGATGCCACGAGCAGCCTTGGGTGGCTGATGGCGTTCGCGTTGCAGGCGCTGCTGATGTGGAGCGTGTTCCTTCAGCGCAACCGGATCGCGGGCGAGTTCCTAGCCGCCACGGCCGGACCCGGCGCACACCAAGAGCCGAGCCACCTACTGGCAAACACATATTTCGCCGCAAGGCTCGCGCAGATGACACACCGTGGCGGGCACCGCCAAGGCGGCGGCGCTCCACCTGTCTCCCCTTCCAGGCCGCGCGGCGATGGCGGCGGCCCTGCGCCAGCAGTGGAGCCGGTTGGCGTGGATGTTCCTGAACCGGGTGAGTACACCGGAGCGCCGATCTCATCTACCGAAGGCGAGCCCGCGCACTACCAACCGGCCGTCACGGACCTGGACGAGGAGCCCGCGCCGGACCCGGCTGCTGCGCGTGGCGTGGATGTGCCCGAACCGGAGGAGCTGATGGACATGCCAGCGGTCGAGGCGCCACGCGGGGTGGATGTTCCCGAACCGCACGAGTTGATGGACCCGCCGCCAACAAATGGCGCGCGGCCGGATGTGAACCCCAACGACAACGCCACGGACTGAGGAGCCCACGGATGAACTACAGGATCGAAAACAAATCACCCCTAGCGGTTCTTCGCGAGCTACCCGCCGCGCTGGCACAAACCTGCGTCACGAGCCCGCCACGGTGGACAGGCCGAGCGGGCAGGGGATATCTCGCGCACGCGCCCACACCCGAGCTGTACGTGAAGCGCACGGTCGAGGTCATGCGCGAAGTGCATCGCGTCCTTCGCACGGACGCCACCGTATGGGTGAAACTCTCAGAGCCGCACACCGCTGGCGGTGACCTCACGGGCCTTCCGTGGCAGGTCGCGCTCGCGCTCGCGGCAGATGGGTGGAGCCTTCGCCGCGACATCGTTGCCGCAGTACGGAACCCCGCGGACGAGCGTGTCAGGAACCGCCCCGTCGCCGCGAACGACTACCTGTTCCTGCTGAGCAAGCAGCCGGAGGGGTACTACTACGACGCGGACGCGATCACCCAGCCGCCCGCGCGGCGTGAGTGGCCGAGCCGGCTCTCTCACACAGCACGCCTCGAACGCGGCCGAACGGGGGAGCGTGAGGCCTCGAATGATCGGCGTTCGTGGTGGCCGTACAGCACCCAGCCGGCTTCGCACGGCAGTCTGTTCCCGGCTGAGCTGATCGAACGGTGTGTGCTGGCCGGCAGCGCCGCGCGAGCGTGCGGCGCCTGCGGTGCGGCGTACAGGAGGGACGGGTCGGGCGAGCTGCGGCCGACGTGCGAGCACCACAACCCGACCGGCAAGAGTCTCGTGCTCGACCCGTTCTGCGGCACCGCGACAACGGGTGTAGCCGCTCTGCGGGTGGGCCGTAGCTTCCTCGGGATCGAGCCGTGCGGCAAGACCGCGCAGCTCGCGCGCCGTCGCCTCTCAACGACGACGGAGCGTGTCTAGATGGGCACGCGATCGACATGGCTCATGGCCGCTGCCGTCCTCGCCTCGGGCGCGCTCGTGCTCCTGCACCCAGCGCGCTCGATGCGCCCTCCACGCGCGGTCCCGCGCCCGATCACGACTCGCAACAAGACCCACCCGAGGCGTGCCTCAAGCCCTCGGGTACGGCTCGCAGCAAGCCAGTTCCTAGCCGGCTATCTCCCCTACCTACACGGCCAGCGGGCCGCGCGCTCGATCCCATCCGCGACACCCACGCTTCTGGCGCGGCTCGCGGCCGGCTCGCCGATCGTGCCGCCAGCCGCTCGGGCGCTCGCACCGCGTGTTGTGTCGCTCACGACCACGGGAGCGCTCAAGCTCACCGCGACGGTCAACGACGGTGAACTGTCCAGCTACCAGCTCACCCTCCAGCTCGTGGATGAGGGCGGGCGGCTGCTCGTCGCCAGCGTGGAAGGCGCGCAGTGAGACGCGCGTGGTGGATAGCGCTCGCTGGCGCGCTCGGCTCCAGCGGCCTGCTGTTCGTAGTGATCCTCGCGGTCGCGACCGCCGTGCTCGGCGCGTCGCTCCCAGGCTGCCAAGGCGAAACATCCGGTGCAGGCCCGGTGAGCGGCCCGCCGCCGTCCGCCTACGCGCTGCAGTCGATCCCACCGGAACGCTTGTCGTTGTATGAGCGCGCAGGCGCCCGGTTCGATGTGGACTGGAGCTTTCTCGCTTCGATCGGCACGCAGGAGTGCGGGACCACCGGGCTCTGCGCTGGCACCAACAGCGCGGGGTGCGCCGGCCCAATGCAGATCGCCTACGTGCGCGGGAGCGCGTGCAGCCCCGGCGCCGGCCCGACCCTCTGGGAACGGTATGCGGTGAACGCCGACCCCCACCATCCGCTGTCGGTCAACGACCTCGCCGACGCGATCTTTACCGCCGCGCGCTTCCTGCGCGCTGACATGGGCGCCCCACCCATCGGCGGGACATTCAGCGAATACAGGCAGGCCGCTTGCAACTACTACGGCGCGTGCTCGGAAGGGACCGTCGCCTACGCCGAAGAGGTCATGGCACGAGCCGTCCAATACGGGTTCACCGGGGCCGGCTCACCCACCCCCACAAGCCCGCCGCTCGGGGAACCACTCCCGCCCGAAGCCGAACAATGCGCCCTCACCGTGACGCCGACCGAAGGCACCGGAGCGGCCGAGATAGTCAAGATCGCTGAAAGCCAAGTCGGGGAGGGTGAACACCCAGCGGGCTCGGAATGCACCATCTATGGGCCGTGCAAAGAGGAATGGTGCAGCCTGTTCGCCTCCTGGGTGTGGCAGCACGCAGGCGTCCCGCTCCCCGGGGCAACCAGCCTCTATGCCTACTCAGGGTCGCTCTACACGTGGGCGAAAGCCCACGGGCATGTGCTCGCGCCCACGGCGAGGCCCGTACCCGGCGATGCCGTCTTCTACGGCAAGGGACCGTCCGATAGCGCTCACGTCGGGATCGTCGTGCGCGTCCTCAAAGACGGACGAATCGAAACGGTCGAGGGCAACTACGCCGGCAAGGTCAGCCGCGTCGGCCCGTTCGCTCCGTCCGCGCCGGTAGGCGAGCGCGCCCCGATCTACGGCTACGCACAGCCACCACTCAACTCGACAGGCGGTGGGCAGTGAGCCCGCGCGAGTACCCCGACCGTGACAAGGACGAGACGACCGGCCGCCGTGGCGGCCAGGAAGGAACCAACATGAAACGCCAACCGGGAAAGATCATCGACCTGTTCGCTGGAGCGGGAGGCTGGGAGCAAGCACTGGAATGGCTCGACCTCCAAGCGGTCGGGATCGAGACAAGCGAGCACGCCTGCGAGACAGCACGAGCAGCAGGGTTCGAGCGGCTACAGACCGACGTCGCGGAGCTTGACCCACTCTCCCTCGGAGCTGTGTGGGGGCTCGTTGGCTCCCCGCCATGTCAGGCATATTCGACCGCTGGCAAGGGTTTGGGGCGGCTGGACAAGCCGATCGTCGTGGCGTGCGCGCACGAGCTCGCGGCAGGCAACGACAGCCGCCGCGCGTGGCGTGAAGGCTGCCGCGACCCCCGCTCCCTGTTGACGGTCGAGCCGTTGCGCTACATCCTCGCGCTCAGGCCAAGGTGGGTCGCGTTGGAGCAAGTACCTGCCGTGCTTGAGCTGTGGAGCACGTTCGCGGCGCTCCTCGGCCCACATGGCTACCACACCGCTACGGGCGTGTTGAGCGCGGAGCGCTACGGGGTGCCGCAGACCCGCAAACGCGCGTTCCTGATCGCCTCGTTGGACGGGCCGGTCGCTCTGCCCGAGCCAACGCACCGCTCCTACAACCCCCGCCGCACGGAGATACCGGCGGATGAGGAGTCGCTGCTGCCGTGGGTCAGCATGGCCCAGGCACTCGGCTGGGACACAGCGGATCGTGTCGGGTTCCCGCGCAACGACGAAGCTCCCGGCGGGAGCGGAGAGCGCGCGAGGGACCGGCGGCCCGCGAGCTGTCCGGCGGCGACGCTGACCTCTCTCAGCCGGTCTTGGACGCGGAGGCCGTGCGTGCAGATCAGACGCGGCGGGGAGCGGATCGGCGAGGGGTTCGATCCGGGCTGCGCGCCTGCGCAGGCCGTCACGACCCGAGTTGACCGCTGGCAAGCTCATGGCGTTCACGAGTGCGGCGAGTCGTGTGTGTGCGGCCGTCCCGCGCCGACGCTGACGACCACGCGCCGCTCCAGCGAGGGGGCGCTCGTGGGCCGCCAGCTCCCCGCGGGGGAGGGCCGCGAGCGTGGTGGCTGGGCTTTCCGCAGCGGCAACCAGCCGAACTCGGCGGTGCGGGCCGCTGACACGCCGGCTCCCACGGTGCTGTTCGGGCATCGCTCGAACAAGGTGGAGTGGGTGCCGTGCGCCCTCGACGGGCGACAGAAAGGGTCGCGTCCGCGCGCGGTCGATAACCCCGCGCCGACGATGCTCGCGGCCGGCTTGGCGAAAGGCGTCCCTGTGTGGGCCGGCCGGCGGCCAGCGACGACGGTCACGTGCGACCACAGGGTGCAGCACCCCGGCCACAAGGAGTGCGCCAGTGACCCGGATGGCCGCTATCAGCGCCGGGGAGCAAACGCGGTGCGCGTGACAGTCGAGCAGGCGGCGGTGCTCCAGGGGTTCCCGGCCGACTTCCCTTGGCAGGGGCCACGGACCCGCCAGTTCGAGCAGGTCGGTAACGCCGTACCCCCACCGCTCGTGCTGCACGTGATCCGCGCAGCGACCGCCCACAGCAAGCGAGGCAGACGATGACTCCTCTACCTCTCAACAGCAGGGGCGTGGTGAGCCCGGACGATCTCGTTGCTGCGGTCAAGGCCGAGCACGATCCGGTAGCCAGCCGTCGTCACGTTCAACGAGCAAGGAGAAGGGAGTCTCTGAATGTCTAGGAATGTTGCTGCCCCGCAAGGGCGGATTCTTGACCTGTTCGCAGGTGCGGGTGGCTGGGATGAGGGTCTTGGCGCGCTCGGCCTGCGGGCGAGTGGTGTCGAGGTCGACGAGCTGGCGTGCCTGACCGCGACGGCGGCGGGGCACGAGCGCATCCGAGCGGACATCACCCAGCTGGACCCGCGTGAGTTCGAGGGTTTGTGGGGGCTCGTTGGCTCCCCGCCGTGTCAGGCATACTCGACTTCGGGCAACGGGCTGGGACGGATCGACAAGCCGCACGTGATCGCGTGCGCGCACGAGCTCGCGGCCGGCAGCGACACGAGGGCCGAGCGTCTGCGGGAGTGCCGGGACGCACGGTCACTATTGACGGTCGAGCCGTTGCGGTTCGCGCTCGCGATCAGGCCGCGCTGGGTCGCGCTTGAGCAGGTCCCCGGCGTGATCGAGCTGTGGAGCGTGTTCGCGGAGCTGCTTGCGGCGGCCGGCTACAGCGCCACGGCGGGCGTCCTTGCGGGCGAGCGGTATGGGCTGCCGCAGGCACGCAAGCGGGCGTTCCTGATCGCTTCGCTTGACGGGCCCGTGCGGCTCCCTGAGCCGAAGCACCGTGGCTACAGCCTCCGCAGACAGCCGGTGGCCGAGCATGAGCGGGCGCTTGAGCGGTGCGTGAGCGTGGCGCGGGCTCTCGGCCTCGACGCCCAGGGGGAGCTTCACACGAACAACCAGACCCAGAGCGGCCGGCGGCCGTGGGGGCTCTGCCGGTCGCTGTCGGCCCCTGCGTATGCGATGGATACAGCGTCGCACTCGTGGACGCTGCTGTCCGCGCGAGCGGCCCGCACGTCGCGCGGCAGGCGGGCGGATTGCCTCGCGGGACGTGCGGCGCCTGTGCGGCGCGAGGGGCGGTATGTGCGGGAGGGGCGGGCGCTCACGCTCGCGCAGGCGTCGGTGTTGCAGGGCTTTCGCTGCGACTACCCGTGGCATGGTCCGCGGACGCGTCAGTTCCGCCAGCTCGGGAACGCCGTGCCGCCGCCGCTGGCTCGGCTCGTCGCGGAGCACGCGATCCGGCCGGGTGGTTCGCTGGCTGGTTCGCTCGCTGGTTCGCTGGCTTGTTCGTCGTGTGGTTCCGCGTCGTGTACGGGGAGGCAGCGCAATGCCGCATGGGTCCTGCGGTTCCGGCCCTCGGCGAAATGGCGAGAAGTCTCTGTCAAGGGAGGTGACCTCATGAGGGAGTCGTCTGGTAACGAGCGTGCTGCGCTAGCCGGGGCCGTGGTGCTGCTGGTGGTGCTGCTGGGTAGTCGCGCTGCTGCCAGGGTCGGCCCTGGACCCGCTGGAATCGACCCGGCCGTGCTCGCACGTCTCGGGCTGCGTGCGCTCGCTGTGCTCGCGCTCCTCGGAATGCTGGTCGCTGTCATCCGTTGGCTGCTGTCTGCTTCCTCGCTCGCGTCGCGTGTGACGCTTGAGCTGCTGCCAGCCGAGTCGTTCACGGCGACGCCGGATGCGATCCGGCGGTTCGCGGGGCAGCTCGCGCGTGCGCGACGCGGGTTCTTGACGGGCTGGCTTGAGCGGCCGGGCGCAGCCGTGCGGGTGCTGCTGACCCATGACGAGCGCGGAAGGGTGAGCTATCTGCTGCAAATGCCCGCGCGCTCACGGCGGGCGGTGGAATCGGCGCTCAGCGCCTACAGCGGGATTGAGGTCAGAGAGCGCACAGACCCCCTCGTGGGGCTGGCGCGGGCGCGGACGGTGCGTGCTGAGTTGCGGCTGGCGCAGCGGGCGAGCCTGCCGCTGGGTGACGCGGGCCTTGACCCCGACCCGTTGCAGGGGTTCGTGGCGGTCCTCGCCCAGCTCTACGGGAGCGACCGGGCGTTTGTCGCGATCGACGTGTTGGCGCGCACGGCGCCGCAGGCGCGGAGGTTCCGCAAACGCCTGTTCCGGGAGGCGCGGCGCGAGATGCCGATGAGCGGCGGCCTGGACGTGCTCTCCGGGCAGCCACGCGCGGGCGGTCGCCTCCCGGCCGCGGACTCCGTTGACCGGCTGTTCGCGACCCGCGGGCTACAGCGAAAGCTCGACGCGACCGACCCACTTTTCCAAACGCAAATCCTGCTGTCGGTCACGGCCGCGGAGAGGGCGCGGGCGAAGGTCGTGATGCACGCGCTGCTCGCGTGCTTTGACGCGTTCAACGGCGAGAACTATCTCCGCGCGGTCGGGCTGCGGTTCGGTGGGCTAGGGTTCCTCGGCGCCGACGCGCCTTGGCGACGCCGCGGGTTCGACAGGAGGTTGCGGACGGGATGGTTCGCGCCCGTCCGTCGTGGGAGCATGATCGCCGCGGGGGAGATCGCGGGCCTGTTGAAGCCGCCGGGCGCGAGCTGCGTCTCAGAGTACGTCGCCCGGTCGGTCGGGGCGGCGGTCGCGCCACCACCACCGGGACTGCCAACCTATACGGGTCAGCGGGGTTTGATCCCGCTCGGGAAGGTCACAGACCAATCAGGCGAGCGGGTCGTGGGTGTCCCGGTCGCGGGCACGTACTTCCTGTATATGGCGGGCAAGTCTCGCTACGGGAAGACCTCGACCGCCGAAGCGCAGTTCATCCCGATCACGAGGGCCGGAGACGGCGGCATGTTCATCGACCCGCACGCGGACGCGCTCGCGGCGATCCGGCCGTATCTCACGGACCCAGGTGTCCGCGAGCGCGTGGTGGACATCAACCTCTCTGACAGCGAGCAAGACCTGCCCGGCCCGACGTGGAACCTGTTCGCGCTTGAGCGCCGCACAGCGGCGGAGGCGGCCGGGAAGGTGGAGGCGTTCGTGGACGCGCTCGCCGCATCGATGCGCTGGGATGAGCGAAACACACGCGCGTTGAACCTCGCGACGCAGGCCGCGCAGGCGCTCATCGAGCTAGCCCTGCAGCTCCCCGCGGAGCTGGCGCCGACGGTCTTCCAAGTGCCGACGCTGCTCTCCGATCAGCAGTGGCGCGAAGCGGTTATGCCGGCGCTCTCAAACGGGACGCAGGGGTTCTTCCGCGACAGGTTCCCGAGGCTGCCCGCGGAGGCCGTAACCGCGGTGACTAACCTGATCGACCAGCTACGACAGGCGCGGCCAGTCGCCGCGTTCCTCGGCTGTCCTGTCTCGACGTATGACGCGCAGCGGGCGATGCGCGACGGGTCGATCGTGCTCGTCTGCCCCGGACGCGGCGCTCGGCGAAACAAGCTGATGTCGAACCTGCTGGTCTATGACGTGCTGCACGCAGCGCAGGCGCGCGCGTCGATCCCAGTCGATCAACGCCGGCTGTTCTGGCTGTTCTGCGACGAGCTACAGACCTACGACAGCCCGAACCTGCCGGCGCTGTTGGAGCAGTCCGCGAAGTACGGCGGCCGGGCGTTCTTGTTCAACCAGAACCCCGAGCGGCTGACCGACGCGACATGGAACGCCGTTACCACCAACCGCTCGCACCTGCTGACAAGCGCGGTTAACGCGCAGGCCGCGGCGATGATCGCACGCGAGTACAGCGGCCAGCTCGACCCGCAGATCATCAGCGGCCTTGAACGCTACACATACCTAGCGTCCGTCACGCACGGCAACCGCACCAGCAAGCCGTTCCTCGTGCAGGGGATGACCGCCAGGGAGCTGCACGGCGAGCACTACCACCCCGAGCAGCTCCCAGACCTCCAAGACGCGATCGCGCAGACCGCGTCGCCGCTCTCGGTCAGCGAGCGCCTCGCCGCGTTCGAGGAACACGACCAGCGCATCCTCCAAGCGGTCCAGGAGCTGCTAGCGCGCCGTGCAGCCAAACCGGGGGAGACACGCTCGCAGGGGCGCAGCATCGCGCTCGCAGACGACGCGTGGGAGGAACTATGAACGCCCGCGCCACCATGAGCGCGCCGCTACCGGCGGTCACGGCCGAGTTGCTGTTGAGCCTGCATCAGCACCGGCTGCTGTCAACCCGCCAGGCGCTTGAGATGCACATGGCAGGCCGCAGCATCCGGTGGGCCGAGCGTGTCCTCTCGACGCTCGCCGGGCGCGGGCTCGTGGCGTTCGTGCGGCCAGGGCGAGCGGGAGAGCACCTGCACTTCCTGACCCTCGCAGGGGTCCGCTCCGTGGAGCTGCTCTCGACACGGGTGGAGCGGCGCAGCAAGCTCATAACCCCCGAGCAGGCAGCCGGAACGCTGTGGAGGCACACGCTCGCGGTAAACGAGGTCGGGATCGCGTTCATGCGCGCCGCGCGCGAGCGCGACGACGAGTTCGGGGCGCTCTCATGGCGACACGAGATCGCGCACCCGATCCCATCCGCGGCGGGCCGGCGCGAGCTGCTGATCTCAGACGCCCTGCTGACCTACATCGCGCACGAGCCAGACGGGCGCCTCACGTTCCATTACCGGCTGTTGGAGCTCGACCGCGCGACGGTGCCAGCCGACACACTCGCGGAGAAGCTCGCAAGCTACGCCCGCCTCTACCACCACACGCCAGCGGCACGCGAGGGCACCCCCGGAGGATGGCGGGCGCTCTACCCGATATTCCCCGAGGTCGTCTGTGTCCTCGCGGGCAAGCCACGCGCCGCATTGGAGCGCCGCGCGAGGACGGTGCTCGCGCTCCTAAACGCCGACCCCTCGCTCAAAGCGACACCCCAGGTCAAACCGTCCCTCGCGCTGCTTGAGGACCTCAGCGCTCACGGCCCCTACGCGCCGATTTGGCTCGGCGCCGACACGCCGCAAAGACACGACTGGCTAGGAGGGCCGGCATGAGCCTTGACGAGCGAGATATCCAGCGGATAGCCGAGCGCCTCATCGCGCTCCTCGACGCCCGCGAGCGCGGCCAGCCAGCCGCGGCGCTCGTTGACGCGGAGACGCTCGCAGGGTTGCTCGGCGTGGACCGCAAGTGGGTCTACGAGCACGCCAAGCGCCTCGGCGGGGTGCGCCTCGGCGGCCCGAAAGGGCGCCTGCGCTTCGACCACGAGCAAGCCCGGAAAGCCCTGTCCGATACAGGCGATCCGGCGCCCTGTAGGGGCGGGCGGCAAGCTCGCCCACGAGCTAGAATCGGGCCTCAAAATTCATTTGGCCGGGCGGCGCTGACACGCCCCCGGCCCGACACCGGGAGGTAGGTCCCGATGCAGGCGAACCGTAGCAACGCGCGGACGCGTGTCCGCGAACAGACCGGCAGCATCGACACAGCCACGCTCGTGGACGGCAGCCGCGCGTTTCACCTTCGGTTCAAAGCCGAAGGGGAACGCCAGCGCGAGATCCTTCACGAGCGACCTGGTTGTGTCTGCGGCTGCGGCGGTGGGTGGACCGAGCCGGCAGCGCGCACCGAGCTTGGCAACATCATCGCTCGTGTGCGCGTAGGCGTGTGGGAGCCGTCAAGGCCACCAGCCGCGTTGCAGCAGCACACGAGCGGCCGAGCACTGCGGTTCGAGGAGTACGCGCAGTGGTGGCTCGCCGCGAAGGTCGAGGGAGTTCTCGGGAGCAAGCCGCTCGCCAAGAACAGCGAGAAAGACATGCGCTGGCGGCTCGGGCACCTGCTCGCGTTCTTCGGCCGCTACCGGCTGGATGAGATCGACAAGGACGTATGCCTCGCGTTCAAGGCACTAAAGCTCAAGACGGCGCGCGAACAGACCGACGCGATCGAGGCGGGCGCAGACCTCCGCGACGAGTACGGCAGGAAACTGAAACCCCTCGGGCCGGCATCGCTGAGCAAGCTCCTCACGACGCTCGCGGCGATCCTTGACGACGCGATCGAAGACGAACACCTCGACCGCAACGGCGCGCGCGGGAAGCGGATGCGGGTACGTGTCCCGAAGCCCACCAGAACGTTCCTTGAGATGGACGAGCTGTCGTGCCTGCTCGCAGCAGCAGCCGAGCAGGACGCCCGCGTCCCGCTCGACCGTGACCCCGCCACGCTGCCGCTGAAAGCCGCGATCGTCGCGCAGCGCTTCGAGCGAGGCGAGACGCCACGGCAAATCTGCAAGGCGCTCGGCTTGAGCAAGTCCACCGTCAGCTACCACCTGCGCAGGGCTGGCGTGAACGTCGGGCGAGGGTATGTTGGGCGGAAGGCGGTGTGCGAGATCCTTGGCCGCTCGGGCGTGCGCGCGAGCGAGCTATGCGACGTTCGGATCGAGCACGTGCGGCTGCACGACCCGCAGAGCGCGCACTTCGACATCGCAGACGCGAAGACCGAGACGGGTATCCGCGAGGTCCAGATGAGCCCCGTGCTCGTGCAGGTCGTGGTCGAGCACATCGAGACGCTGCGCCGCTGTGGACGACGCACGGACCCGAAGGCATATCTCGTGCAGAACACGCGCGGCGGGCGGATGAGCCGCCAGCGGGTGGGCGAGATCGTCTCAGAGGCCGCAGAGCTGGCGAGCAAAGAACTGGAGAGCAAGGGCCTCGCGCCGCTGCCGAACACGACACCCCACAGCCTCAGACGGACCTACATATCGATCGAGCTGATCGCGAGCGAAGGCGACGTCAAGTGGGTGATGGGGCAGGTCGGGCACGCCGACTCGAAGATGACGATGGATGTCTACGCGCAGGTACAGCAGCGCGCGAAGCGTAGCCACGGCGCGGGCTTCGATGAGCTGCTGCGCGACGCGGGCGAGAGCTTCGCCGCGCTACCCACAAACGCACCTATCAGAACCCTTACGAACCCACAACGAACCCACGAAGGCGAAAAACCCACCAAGACAGTCTCCAAACGACCCCGCCGCGAACGCTCAAAAACCGTAAGCGTTCAGTGGGTCGTGTTGCTTAGGTGAGTAGCGGGGCGGGGTCGCCGCGGGCGTGGGCGGCGTGGAGCTCGGTGAGGTAGTC
>Ga0182030_10015841_pt1 | contig 14744 bp, 10 predicted proteins | sample 812S3MmetaG_FD_121299 | JGI IMG/M metagenome (GOLD analysis project Ga0182030, IMG submission 121299) | Permafrost microbial communities from Stordalen Mire, Sweden - 812S3M metaG (Illumina Assembly) | ecosystem: Environmental > Terrestrial > Soil > Wetlands > Permafrost | place: Sweden... | reverse complement strand
TGGAAGGTAGTTGACGCCTTAGCGGCGGGGATGGCCGTAGAACCCGCGTCAATTCGAGGCCCTTGGCGGCGGAACCCCAAAGGACAGGACGGCAACCCATCGTAGCGAACGCCTCGCACCGGATAGCGGCATGGTTACGGGGGAAAGACACTCGCGCGGAACGGCTAAAACAGCATGTCGTGACACGCTGGAGGCTGGCCAATCCTCTTTCCTGGATCGCCGTTGTCACGCGGAATGGCGGCGTTAAATGCCTTGAGGGTGAATGGAGGCGCGTTCAGGAGAAGCATGAAAAGCCCGACACGCCCAGCTGCTTGCGCCAAAACCGGACGGCATCTCCGACTACCAAAACGGCTCGACTATGGCGTTTTCGCATAAAGAATCTCGATCAAAGCGCGGGTGAGGTTCGTCGAGACGTAGCCGTTGTGTTCGCCGTTTATCGTACCTGGGTCATTTTCTAGATCGATGACGGTTGTGTCGGTGAGAACATTCCAGACAGGCCCTGCATGCGCGACATTCGCACGCGCCAAAAAATCCATCGTGTAGGTCTGGGCGTCTCCTGAGTCGTAACACGCTACGACATTGTTCTCGTCGCATTGTGCATTGCGCTTTCGGTAAATAACACTCTTCCGGCCTGCAACTTCAAACCAGTTATCTGGCGAGTTATCCGGCGGAAAAGTGACAGATGGGTCCGGAGCAATTAGCTTCTTTTCATCATAGTTATAAAGGACTTGATGGGTAAGATAGGCGTCGTAATCTCCTATTGAGACGCCATGGGCTGGGCTTGAGCTATCGCAGTCGGGAATGATCACGCTTCCTATGCGATAGATCCACCCAACGGCCGAGTCACTTTGACTGGTAACGCTTGCGAATGTTGGCGGTCCGCCTTTACCTTTATGTGTTGGGCCAAGCGTTTGGTCGTAACAGTCGGCTCCGATCGCTGGCTCGAGCGCGACGAGAAGGCTGTTTTTTCCGAGGGGCTGCTCTTTGCCCTGAGCGATATCCCCCATAAAGAGGCGAGTGACGATGCGACCACCCAAGGAGTGGCCAACGACCATCATGCGGCCGTTCGGGTCAGCCCTGTGAAGCGCGCTAGCAATGTCTCGCAGGCTTGGACCCAGGTCGGTCGAGTAGAGATGATTTTCGGCAAGTCTGTTTGCCGCTTCGGCACGATCTCCGATCGTTGTCATCTTCAGACCTGGCGTTGTGAGGCTGTCGCCTCGCCAGCCGACATAGATGCCAAGAACGGCAGGAGGTGTTGCGTGGCCACGTTGTTCAAAGAGACGCCGAGCCTGATCGGCGTGACGCGCCAAGAAATAATCGAATTTCACCGCATTGCGTGAGCGATCAGTTTCCGGATTGTTATTGTCGGCATTGTTGTGCCAGCCATGGATATAGACGACGATCAGCAGCGGTCGCTTGGACTTTCCGAGTTCCTCGATTTTATGCAGGATGGCCGTTTTCTGTTGCTCTTGCCAAGCATGCCCTGCGTCACTGAATTCCAGCCAGGCGCGGTAAAAATTGATCGGAAGCATGATCTGCGGTTGGCGGACACCTTCGAGGTTGGCAAAGACCGCCCAACCGTGATTTTCGATGTACATCGTGACTAAAGGAACGGCGTCGGCTCCACTGGCATCGGTGCAGCCTGTATTATTGCATTGCACCGGATGGAAGTTTTTGTCGGGAGCGCAGCTTAGGAACAAGTAACAGCTGTCGGCTCGCGCAGGCAGTGTGGCGCAAAAGAACGCGCTAAAGAATATCCAGACGATAAATCGGTTGGGTCGCATCATGTGCCTCTTCATTAATTTGAAATGCAACGCAATACGAGGTTGGTGAGCTATGAAAGCACCGCCAGCCGAGCTGGTTAAAGGCTGGGAGGTGTAAGCGTACGCGACAGAATATTCTCGACACGGCATTTTCAGGATACGTCGCTTTATGCCATGATTAAAGGGCTTACACATCTTCATTCACAGAATTGGTACGGGGATATCGCAATGCATCGGAAACTCTTGTCCACATTCGCTTTCTTGTGCGTCACGACTATCGGATCGGCGTCAATAGCTCAGCAAAACACACCGCCTGTATCACGCGCGTATTATTGGGACGTCGCCGACAATAAGGCTGTCAGTGATATCGATCGGATTAATCGGGTCAAGTCGTTCGGCGCAAAGGAGGTTCATATCTGGCTCAACGGAAATGAAAAAACGCCTGCCTGCGGTGCACGCTTCAGCTATTCCGATGGGGGTCTGCTTTGGACACCAAAACGCCTGGAGGCCTTTGCCCGCGCCCTTCACGACGCTGGTTTGAAGCCGGTATTTATATTTTCGCCGGAGCTGCGCACCGTCAGTTACATCAAATCTTTATCGGCAGATGGGGGGCCGTTGGCCGTGGCCGCCAAGGTGGGCGGTGTCGATATTGAACTTGATATCGAAGGCAACGGGGAGCGCGCGACGCCGTGCCTGGGTGACGGGCTTGATCGGGACGCCGCTGATCAGCAGCTGCTCGATGCGATCCGTCAAACCAGTCCGACCTCAAAAATCATCATGAGCACGACAACCGGGTGGGTGGGTAAGCATCCCATTCTAACGGAAGACCATGGAGCCGACGCTATAAGTCCTCAGCTGTATGGCGCTCATTATGCGGATACAGTGGATGAGGCGCGGGCGGCATTGAATGTGTTTCTGACGGATTATCCCAAAAAGCCGTTATGGGTTGGGCTTTCTGCCGAATGCTCGGTAAAGAATGCAAAGCTGGGGCATTGTTCTGAAACGCTCTTTGATAACGAAGTGAAGCTGGTCGCCCAAGCTAATACGCAGCATACGAACCGCGTTCCGAAGTATGTTGTTTGGGGTGAACGCGAGGCCAGACGTTGCCCCGCGAGACCGCTGTGCAGCTTATTCGCCGAAGATTATTTGAAGCGAACTGCGGGCCAATAGCGAAGCGGCCGTATCAAAGGGGGCGCGCTTATGGCGTCCCCTCCTTTGTCCATGTTGGCCAGGTCGGAAAAGCCTTCAGCGCGGAACGGCTAAAACGGCATGTCATGGCACGGCGGAGGCTGGCCAATCCTCTTCCCTGGATCGCCGTTGTCACGCAGAATGCCGCCGTTAAATGCCTTTATGCAAAGCGGAGGCGCTTTCATGCGTATGTTCCAGATCAGAAATCCGGAGAAATTTGACGAGACGCCGGAAATGGCGATGGGTGTTCATTTCGCCAGATCCAATAAGGAAGGCCCGCCGGACTACATCGTGGTTGGCGGCTGCGTCGCCGTTGAATTCGAAAGCGCGTATCGGGAAACTTTGGACGAGTATCTTTCTCAGCCGTGGCTGCAGCCCCATCTGGAATTTGGCGATAGGGAAGAGTCATTTCTTGGCTGGCTGAGACGGCTGCCAGAGCTAGACTTTGAGTTGGAACCGTTCTCGGCGCGTGAGTCTGTTCAACCGATTCTAATCCGTCCGCATGAGTATCGGGGGGAACAGGTTTTGCTTGGTTACATCGTGGGCCCTCTCGGCCCGCTTCCATCCCCGCCACCACGGCCGGCTTCAATTTATGGGCACCTGCCCTTTGGCGCGACCACGGCAGGCGACAGTGTGATCTATCGGTGGGAGGCTTTTCCAAACAGCCGGAGAGTCATAAAAGATCCGCTGACAGGCGAATGGGAGGTAATCGCGGACACCTATGCCGCGCCGGCTTCCGAAGTGCCGTTCGCCCCGACAGGATTCGGCGCAGTGGCGCGCTTTGCGCTTCCGAACCTGCTTCCGGCATGCTTTCGGTTGGAGCTGAAGCCGCCGCCGAGCACGTTCATCGAGTGTGGGGCGTCGGTCCCGCTTTATGGGCAGTCTGGCGGCGGCGTTGAAATCAGATTTCCAAAGCGTACGAAGAACATAGGCCCGGTCGCGAATCCGGTGATCCTTCCGGTGATGTGAATTCTCAGGGAAGGACAAGGGTCGGCCAAAGGTCGAAAATGCAGGGCGCTCATGCGCCCTGCAGACTTGCGAGAAACGTCACGGCTTCAGACGCCTTCGATGCGGCGGTGAAGATGGCCTTTTTGTCGGCTTTCATCACGGTCAGCCAGCTGTCGAGATATTGCGCGTGGTCGGGGCGTGGCGCATCGGTGAGACGAAGATCGGCGCACAGGAACGCGGCTCCGAGTTCCGCGACCAGCTCTTCGATGGCGTAGGCGTCGTCGCCGAAGCGTCTGCCGAGCTGGCGGTTGCAACGCGCCTCGGCGCTCGTCCAATGCGTCAGCTCGTGCAACAGGGTCGAATAGTAGCTTTCGGCCGGGGGGCTGGTCGCGCTGCCGACGAACGCCTCGCGAGGCGGTAATTGGATGGTGTCGGTTGAGGGACGGTAGAAAGCGCGGCTGCCGCCGTGGCTCACGCTCGCGCCTGTGCGGACGACGAAAGTTTCGGCCTGCTCGATCGGCGGGATGATTGTCGTATGTGTTTCGATGACAGGAGCGACAAACCCTTCTGCCGATTCCGACGAAGGCGCCCGTCTGTAACGGGATAATGGCGCCCCCCTTTTACGAGATGATCCCGCCCGGGCGCCGCGCTCGTTGACCGGTGAGATTTGTCTCACCCGTTCCGGTTTTGCGTCAAGCGTTTTTGGCCGCTTTGGTGCGCGTCCGCCGCAGGCTTTCGCCGGACAGCTCGATGCGGTGGGCGTTGTGGACGAGGCGATCGAGGATGGCGTCGGCATAGGTCGGATCGCCGATGACATCGTGCCACGCGGAGACGGGGAGTTGCGCGGTGACGATCGTCGAGCGACGCCCGTATCGCTCCTCGAGGATTTCCAGAAGATCGTGGCGGGCGCCGGCGTCGAGCGGCTCGAGGGCAAAATCGTCGAGGATCAGCAGATCGGCGCGACCGAGAGATTTGATGAGCCGTGGATGCCGTCCGTCGCCGCGCGCGAGCGTCAGCTCTTCGCAGAGCCTTGGCCAGCGATGATAGACGACGGAGCGATTGTCGCGGCAGGCCTTCTGGCCGATGGCGCAGGCGAGCCAACTTTTCCCGGTGCCGCTGGGGCCGCACAGAGCCAGATTGTCGTGGGCGTCGATCCATGCGCCTTCGGCGAGCTTCTGGAACAGGGCGCGATCGAGGCCGCGCGCCGCGCGGTAATCCACGTCTTCGACGCTGGCCGGCTGGCGGAGCTTTGCGGCGCGCAGCCGCGCCGTCAGCCGCTTGTCGCGCCGAAGGGAAGCCTCCCGGTCCAGCAGCAAGGCGAGCCAGTCGTGGCGATCGAGCCCTTTCGCCTCCTCGGCCTGGTCGAGTTCGGCAAAGGCCTTGGCCATGCCGTAAAGGCCGAGGGCATGGAGCTGGTCGAGCGTTGGATGTTTGAGCAAGTCACTGTCTCCTAATGGTAATAGCGCGGGCCGCGGATGTTGGGATGAAGGACCGGAGCCGTGTCCGCGGCGCGCTTTGGCGCGGGCTTCCGATCGAGCTTGTTGTCGAGGATGGATTTGACCGAGCCGTAGGTCTTCGCGCCGATCTCGATGGCGCGCGCCGCCGCGGCCTCGACGCGCGCGGCGCCATAAGGACCGGCGAGGCGAACGACGCCGAGGCAGGCGCGATAGCCCTGCTCGGGATGCGGCCGCGCCTCGAGGATCTGCTCGCAGAGCGCCGCGGTCGCCGGCCCGATCTTGCGGGCGTCCTCGCGGATGCGTTCGACCGTCCAGCCGGCGTAGCGCCGGTGGCTGGACGGCATGTGGTCGGCGATGGTCGTGTGCTTGCGATTGCCGCTGTTGCGCATGTGGACGGCGACACGCTCGCCCTTGCAGAAAATCTCGACGCCGCGAACCGTCAGCCGCACGTCGACCTCCGCCCGGGCAAAGCGCCAAGGCACGGAGTAATAATGTGAAGCGGCCTCGACGTGATAATCGATACCGACGCGGGCCGAGCGCCATTCGCTATATTCGTAAGGCTCCGTCGGCAGAGGCTTCAACGCCGGACGGTCGATCTCCTCGAACAGCTTGCGGCGGGTGACGCCGAGCCGGCGGAGCGGGCGCGCCTCGTTGAGATTTTCGAGCATCTCTTCGATGGCGGCGTTGACCTCGGGGAGGCTGTAGAAGGTCTTGCGGCGCAGCCTGCCGAGCAGCCAGCGTTCGACGATCAGCACCGCGGACTCGACCTTGGCCTTGTCGCGCGGCTTTCTGGGCCGCGCCGGCAGCAGCGCGGTCCCGTAATGCGTCGCCATGTCGGCGTAGGTCCGGTTGACCTGCGGATCGTAAAAGCAGGCCTTCACGATGGCGGTTTTGGCGTTGTCCGGCACGATGAGCTGCGGAACGCCGCCGATCGCCGACAGCGCGCCGACATGGGCGTCGATCCAGTCGGGAAGCGTCTGCGTCCAGCTCGCCCTCGCGAATGTGAGGCTCGACGCGCCCAGCACGGCGACGAAAATCTGCGCCATGCGCACTTCGCCGGTGAGCCGGTCGATGACGACGGGAACGCCGTCGCCGGCGTAATCGACGAACAGCCGCTCGCCGGCGGCATGCGTCTGCCGCATGGTGACCGACAGCGTCTTCTCGAAGGCGCGATACAGCTCGCAAAAGCGCGAATAGCTGTAGCCCTCCGGATTGGCGGCGATGTATTCGTCCCACAGGATCGTCAGGGTGACGTGCTTGCGCTTGAGATCGCGATGCACGCCGGCGCAGTCCGGCTCCTCGACGCGCCGGTGACCGCGCTTGCTGCGCCGGTTGGCGTAGAGGGCCGCCTCCAGCGCCTCGTCGTTCATGCCCTCCGACAGCGGCCAGCTCAGCCCGGCGCTGTCGGCGCGTTTCAAGGCCTCCCGCACCGTCGAGCGCGCCATGCCGAGGCGCCGGGATATCTCGTGCGCCGACAGTGACGCCGTCTTCAGCCTGATAATCTCGCGCGCCTGGCGCATCGTAATCCGCTCCGCTGGCATGGATCGCTCCCCCTGGTTTGCCAAGGGAGCGACCTGATCAGGCCAACGGCGGCGACCGCTACTGCACGAAATTACCCGGGCGGTATCATTCCGTTGCAGGGGGGCGCCATCATTCCGTTACCCCGGGCGCCTTCATCCCGTTTTCGGGGGGCGCCTTCGTCCGGAATCATCACCCTTCGACCTGTTCGGCGGCGAAGACCGGTGTGGCGCGGGCGAAGAGGCGGGTTTCGGCTTCGTTGCTCTCCTCGTCGTCGACAGCGACTTGTTTGTAGAACACGACATGTGCGGCTTTCTCGCCCTTGCGGACCTGCGCGCCGGCCTCGCCCCACTGCTTGTAGGTGCCCCAGGTGCCGGAGGTGAACCCCTTGTCGTCGGCGGTCGCCCAAAGTGTCAGGATATTGACGCCTCGATAGGCGTTTTTCGAGGCGATGTTGACCGGGCGCATGATGTTGCCGGCCGCACGTTGCCAGGGAAGCCGGAATTCTCCTGCGCCCTTTTCGATCGCGGCAATGATCTGGTCGGTGATGCGCTGGTGAATGTCGAAGCGTTCGCTTTTCATGGCGGTCACCCTTGTTTGGCGGGCCGCGCGATTGCGGCCTCGTGGGGGCAAGGGGACCGGGACCATGGAGACGAGCGATCAAACGCCGCGCCCGCGATCTTTCAAAAAGAGGGGCGCGCCGCAAGGCGGGGCGGAGCTGCACAAGCGCAGCGCGGAAGCGAGCCGCGTTGATCGCGAGGCGGGACCGGTCAACGTCCCCACCTGAGAGGACACGCTGCGGACCGCAACGGTAGGGGAAACCGTGAATAAAGGGAGACGGAGACGTTCGGGCACGTCATGCGAGTCGTGATCGGCAATCCGATTAGGAGAGAAATTCGGCCTAGGGCGCAATGGACGGCGCGTTCTCCGGGCTAGCTTTTGAGTTTAGGCGATAGGAGAGCGCTTGCCCTGGGTGATCAACTCCGTCTAAATCGGGCGCGGTGCGTTGAAGCCAGCCTACTCGACCACGAATGGAACGACAATAAGCTGGGAACGGTAATGTGCCCATGGAACGCCGAGACTGCGTCGCAGCTCAGGTTAGAAGCTCCTCCAGAATAGAAGTGAAATACGCGGGATAACGACCGAGGATTTCACGTATGCCCTGCGCAGTCTTTCGTGTGACAGACTGTGCGGACTGCCGGTCAACGACATTGGGGAAGGCGGCGGCTAAAGCTTGCGCAACAAAACGATCCGCAAAGCCTGCCTCGAAGAACCCAAGAGCGGCATACGAGTTAAGGCCACACTTCATTTGGCGTTGAAGCAAGACGAGCGCACTCGGCAAATCTCCTTCATCTCCCTCTGCAAGGTCGGCAAGAGTAGCAAGGATCATAGCCCCTTCGTACCCTATGCCGTTTTCACATATCGCCACGGCATCTTCGACCGTCAGGTGTCGGCTTTTCCCTCCGACTCGGATGCCTTCTTCAACTAATTGTTGAAAGATAGTTTCGAATGTTGCGCCGCTTACCCACCTTTCGATGATCAGCGGCATGACGCTTCGAGCCGACAGCGATGTTATAGCGTTGTTGCGATTATATTGAAGAACCACCTTGGATATCAAAGCGAGGAGAGTTCCGTCACTTAGCGCCTGATCCAGGGCAGCCCGGTTGCTTTCAAGCCATGCTTTCAGCGTGTTGACGGTCGTAGGGGCCAACGGTGATTGCCTTAATGTCGCACGTAATTCCTCGGTTGCGGCAGCTTGGAATATGCGCTCGGCGATGGTCCGAAAAACTGTCTCAATCTTGGCTCGGCGCTCTTCGTCGGCGAGATAATAAGCCAACGTATTTCTTGCCAAAGTCGCCGCGCGGTCGCCTAACCCGTCACCCACAAAATCCAAATGAGCCAACAGAAACGAGGCAATCCCATGCACGATTTGCACACGTTCTTGTAAATATCGACGAAGTCGCCGCGCTTCGACAGCCGGGTTCGCATTCACGAACCCTTCTACGGAATTTTCATCGTCGAATACAAAATAATGGAGGAGCTCGACATTCAGAAAAAGTGATTGAGTTGGTTGTCCGTATTCGAGAGGCTCGAAAATTCGGGAAATGCTGCTGCTGGACGGTTCAGAATTCGACGCATCGAGTAAGTTCCTTGCCGTTTGCCAACGCCATCGCTCGCGGAATTGACGCTTTTTGTCGAATGCCTTGGTGTCAGAAAATATGATGTTGCCTTCCGTATGCATGCCCGCTCGGCCGGCGCGTCCGATAAGGTTATGAAAGTCCCTAACGAGTATTTGCTCCCCGCCTTGATAAACGCCCGTTACAACGAGATATCGGATCGGAAGATTGACGCCCTGCGCTAGCGTTGAGGTGCATATTACAAACCTTATGCGGCTTGTCTTCATTGCGAACTCAACAGATAGCCTTAGTCCGTTCGGCACGCTAGCATGGTGGGGAAAGATGCCCAGTGCTGCAGCTTTCGTCGTTGGTGCCGCTTCGCCAATATGTACTGCGAACAGCGCTGCCAGCTTCATCACCTCAAGATGATCGGAAACGTCCACTGGCTTTGTAAAAGCACTGCTGCGTTCAAAAACATCGACCGCCATTTCGCATAGTTTGACCGCCGTATCCTTGCGTCCACAGAACGCTGCAACGCTGCCGTTGGAAACAAGCTTTAATCCCAGATAGAGGCCCACCGAGCTCCCGTCTTCTGCTTTTGGGAAAAATCTGACGGCGCTCTCTCGCCCGCGTAATTGAAGCTTGACACGATCAATGACGCGAGGAACGAAGAATTCTGTGTCGTCTGGATCAAGCGGGCTGACATATTCCAGCCTCCCCAACTGCGTTTGCCAGCTTGCAAACGCCACACGCCTTGTCGTGGGCATGAGCCCGGCTCCATCAACGATGGATTTCTCGTTGTCGATGAGCCATCCGGCGATCTTGCTGGTATTTGCAATCACGGCCGAAATCAAAATGATCTGTGTATCGCGGGCCAAGGCTAACTTGAGCGAAGTCAATAGAAGTTCGTAGGTCACGCCACGAGCGCCACTGTCAAATTGATGTCCCTCGTCGTAAATGACGAGGCCAATGTGCTTTGCTAGCTCAGGCGTTCTTCGTATTAGATAGAGAAGCTTTTCCGGTGTGACAATCAAGATTGTCTTTTGTGCCCAGAGGGTGTCGACCGTAAGGTCTTGCTGAAAGCTGTCCGTGGCCTCATTCAAAACAACATTCTCACCCGCGAACGCCCGCGCCATGTCTCCGCGAATATCGTGGCAAAGAGATCGGAATGGACACACGATGACCGCTAGGGATGCGCGCGCACTAAGGAATCCGCTACGCAGTATTAACTCGGTCGCGCGGGTCTTTCCCGCGCTGGTGGGCATTTGTATGACAGCCGAGGCGCCGGCGAGCACCCCGGCGGTGCAAATGCGCTGTTGCGACGGCCACAGCTCGCGCGGGAATTCAGGCCGTTGAAGCGCTGGGAGCCAAGTTTCGAGGGGAAGAGCCGAGGCGGACGGCAAGATGGTCCTCGCCGCATTCGTAATTTTCTTACGAGTAATCGCGGTGGCGACATCGGCATAAAGGAGCTCACGACCGTCACCAGAACGATAGGCCTCCTCACGCACCACCAACATGGGCGTTAGCACATCCTCAGCACTGCCGGTGCCGTGGAGATAGGCTGCGACGGCACTTAATATCCGGTCCGGAAGCGCTCCATAGGCAGTACGTCCGATCGCTTCGTAGTTCGACAACAAGAGGTGATAAGACAGTAAGGCGAGGCCTGCGCCGAGCCCGACAGGGGGTGGGGCAGAACCTTTCGCCACGACCACTGCACTACCCGGGTTGTCGGCCAAGTAGTAAGTTGCGGCACCAAGTATCGAGAAATCAACCACGACATCGTCGTTGAGTCGGCTCTCGATGTACGCTTCAAAATATGTCGCGGCGAATCCCAAGGCTTCAGTCGTAGTCCCCTCGCGCTCAACAAGCTTGTCGCCCGCCGCTATCGTTGCCGCAGCATCACCCAACAGGCCAATCGCAAACGAAAATAGTAGCTCGGGACGCTGCGGTAGCGCGATATGCTCCTCCAGCGGCACATTGTATTCATACATCTTTGCCTTGGCTCGGGTGACCGAGAGCAGCCGTTGTGCTGTCGCTTCAGGCCTCACTGGCAGCCCTCTCGTATAATGCGTTTACGAGGCTCATCAACGTTTCACCGTGAATGACGACTAGCTTGAGATTTGCAGCGTTAAAGTGATTTTCCGCTATTGTTCCTGCGATCAGTTTATCGTCATACAACGACGTACTTAGCACAGCGGCAGCACCGCTTATGCGCTTGAATGGGCGATCAGCCATATTCTGAAAGCGTTGAATCTTTAGCGCTGGCGCTTCTTCGCCACGTTCGAAGAAACGCTGCTTCAGGGCGTTTAGAGTGGTGGCCTCCCTTAAGGCGTCCTTCCCTGAATCCGTCACCGCATCCTGCAAGCGATTTGTAGGTTTGTTTCCTGACATGGATGCCTTTGATTCAAAAACGAATAGCTCGTCGTTGACATCAACATTATTGGCGTTGACAAACTGAAACCCTAAAACATCGCATCCCTTCGTGGATTCATTGCGGTTCCATTTTTGATCGTAACGAAATTGACGCGGACACCAGTATCCGAGTTTATATTCGATATAATCAGCGACAAGAATCTCGGCAAAATCTCCAGAACGGATACTTGGACCAGGCGCTTCCTTGTGGTCTGGAAATTTTTTTTTCAGAAGATATTCGCCGGGAGTATCTCCAGTGCCGGCGACGAGCTTCTTCAGCATTTCATCGTCACAATAATGCTGCCGGAAATGTTTTGCCCAAGCCGAAAGCACCGTGGGATCATCTCCATGCTGAAGCGCCCAGATCTGTATCTCAATGCCGTCGGCGGATTTCAGGCGCTCTCCGGTATCGACAAGCCAGTCAAGGTGGACGGGGGGTGCCATTTCAGGAAACAATCCTCTCAACGTTTTTGATTATTTTTGACGCCGGTAACCAGTTCCATTGAGCGAACCAGTCAAACATGAGTGGTGGAAGTGAGTTCGTCAGCGTGCGAAAGGCTCCGTGCCCCGATTGAGGATGTCGAGATAAGCCTGATAGACAAAAATCTTGTGCCGCTCTTTGCCAGTTGCTTCTCGCACGATACCCAGAGATTCGAGCGTGGTAAGTGCGCGCAGGATGGTCGGCAACGAAACCTGACACGCCGCTTTGATGCGGGTGGTGGTGGCAACCGGATGGCGCTGCAGATAGGCGTGGATCGCAAGAATCGTCGTTGTCGATTTGCCGGAACCGGCGATCTTTGCCCGGTCCTCGCTGAAAAGCGCAAGAACAGCACGGGCGGCATCGGTGGCCTGGTTGGCGACCTCTATCACGCCGGTCAGAAAGAATTTTATCCACGATTCCCAGTCACCGGTCGTACGGACGGACTGGAGATGATCGTAATAGGCCTGGCGGTTCGCTTTCAGATAGAGGCTGAGATAAAGCAACGGTTCTTTCAGCACGCCTTCGACGCACAGAATAAAGGTGATGAGCAACCGACCCAGTCGGCCATTGCCGTCGAGGAACGGATGGATCGTCTCGAATTGTACATGCGCCAAAGCCGCCTTAATCAAGGCCGGAAGCTTGACCTTGTCGTCATGTAAAAACTTCTCAAACGCATCGAGCGTTTCCATCAGGCGTTCAGGCGGCGGCGGCACGAACAGCGCCTCGCTCGGGCGCGTGCCGCCGATCCAGTTCTGCGAGGTGCGGAATTCGCCCGGTGTCTTATGGCCCCCGCGCGCATTGTTCATGAGCTTGGCGTGGATCTCACGTAAGAGTCGGAGGGACAGGGGGAGGCTCTTGAGGCGATCGATTCCATAATCCATTGCGGCGACATAACAGGAAACTTCCGTTACATCGTCCATCGGGACGCCCGGGGCTTCGTCACTTTCGAACAGCAGCAGATCGGACAGGGAGGACTGCGTTCCTTCAATCTGTGAGGACAGCACCGCTTCCTTGCGAACGTACATATAAAGAAACAGTGCCGCATCCGGCAGAACCATGCTCATCCCGTCTAGACGGCCAAGGGCGGTGCTTGCCTTATCGAGCAACGGATAGAGCGCCTCCATATCCAGCGGCGGATCAGGCGGAAGATTAGCCGGAACATAGGCGTTGTAGCTCTCGTCCCCGACGAGAGCCGACGGCACATATTGTCCGATGCGACTGTTTTTATGTGTCATTCGGCATCAACTAACAAAAATTGCACAATTCGTTACCAGGCTGAGATTAGCTCACGCGGATGTGAGTCGCAAGGAAATAAGTAACAAAAACATATAAAATCGTTAGTTGTCTGTCCGGGGCGCTGGCGCAAAGGAGCGGTTCGAGACAGAAGCTTGAGCATACTAATTTTGACCGTAGAGCGGGCTATTTCAACCCTAGCTCGGGCTCCTCACGCCGCCTTAATGTATTGAATCAATACGCGAATTTCTTCGCCTGGCGCGAGCCAAAAAGTTCGGTATGCCTTCAGGAACCTCAGCCAAAGTTTTTGATTAAAAATCAATAGATTGCAGATGTGGGGGCACTAGGATTCGAACTCGGAATTCATGTGGCGCAACGGACGCGCGATTTCTCGACCAGGCCGGCCCCGCGCTCGATCAGGTTCTCGCGGCGCTCGAAAATGTTGGGCGCTATGCGGAAAAACCGTCAGGCCTCCTGCGGATCAATTTGCCCCGGCAGATTTATCCGTTTTATGTCGCCCCGCTTGTGACAAGCTTCATCAATGAACATCCCGAGATTACCGTCGAGTTGTTTTTCGAGGACCAACAGTCGGATGTGGTTGAGAAAGGGTTCGATGCGGGGATCCGGCTATCCGATATTCTGGCCAAAGACGTTGTGGCCATGAAACTGTATGGTCCCATCCGATTTGTGACTGCGGCTTCCCCAAATTACCTGGATAAGAGCGGTCGTCCGAAACATTCCAAAGACCTTCTGGCGCATAACTGCATACGGCCACGCCTGGGGGCGAGTCTTTATGAGCGATGGGAATTTGAGCAGCGCGGCAAGGAATTTCAGGTGCAGGTGAAAGGCTCTCTCATTCTCAATGATGCGCTGCTGATGCTGGATGCCGCCATGGATGGGGCCGGGATTGTCTATTCCACCGAAGATGCGGTTCGGAAGAGGGTCCGTTCCGGAAAGCTGGAAATTGTGCTCAACCAATTCGCCTGCACCAGTGCGGGCTTTTATCTCTATTACCCTAAGGGGGCACAGGTTCTGCCAAAGCTGCGCGCGTTTATTGATCATATTAAGAGTGAGAGAGGATCTGGGCGGGAGAGACCTTGACGATAATGGCATCGGATCGGCTGTCTTGACGCTAAGCCAAATCCTCAAAATTCGGGAGGCGCGCAGCCGACAAAATCTGCGTAATATCTTGAAATAGCGTCGTAATTTCCTCGCTTGGCGCGAGCCAAAAAGTCGGTATGCCTCCAAAAACCCCAGCCAGCTAACATATTGTTTCCAAATGTTTATCTTATTTTTCCGGCGTCCCTGGTTGTCGCCGACATATCGGTCGCTTACGGCCCCTGCATTGAAGCGACTTACTGGCAGAGACGAAAATTTGGCGCTGACCGAGGCCGAGGGCGCCAAATGTCTCTGGGGCCATATTTCGTCCCGTCACATGTCGAGCGTTGATGGGGCGTTGATGGAGAGTTGTGAGCCTTCAGACGGGCGAAAATCCCAGAACTCTGCTCTGCTCCCGCCAATCGTGCGGCAGATTTTTCGATAATTCAATGAGCCGCGTCGGAGCCAGCTCGACGGGATGCTGACCGGCCAGGATCGCCCGAACAATCTGCGGCGAGAGATAGGAAAG
>Ga0182030_10015839_pt1 | contig 14745 bp, 9 predicted proteins | sample 812S3MmetaG_FD_121299 | JGI IMG/M metagenome (GOLD analysis project Ga0182030, IMG submission 121299) | Permafrost microbial communities from Stordalen Mire, Sweden - 812S3M metaG (Illumina Assembly) | ecosystem: Environmental > Terrestrial > Soil > Wetlands > Permafrost | place: Sweden... | reverse complement strand
TGCTCTCGAGATCAGCTCCGCTCTGAAACGTGAGGTACCGGTGATTCCCGTGCTCGTCCATGAGGCGCATATGCCGCCGGCGGAAAAGCTGCCCGAGCTCCTGCGGGAGCTGAGTTTTCACAACAGCGTCGAACTCTCGCACACGCGGTGGAACTCCGATGTACAGCTTCTGATCGATGCGCTTAAGGCATACGTTTCGCCGAATCCTCTCACCGAGCAGCAAACGGTTCACGCGACCGTCCCCGTCCAACTGCCGCCGCCGCACCCCGCGTCGGTTCCGCCGGCCAGTCCTGCGAGGAAGTCGAAGACGCCTCTGATTCTGGGTGCGGCGGTCGCAGCGGTCGTCGTTCTTCTCGTGATCCTCTATATGCTCCGAGGCTCAAGTTCCTCAGGCAATGGGCCGCAACAGTCGGCACCCTCAGGCACCCAGCCACAGCCGGCCAATTCGCAGTCGCCAACCAATCCTTCGCCGCTCCTGGGACGCTGGATCGACACCAACCCGCGCTCCGGCGACAGCCTTTATGCACTTGAGATCGACACCTCGGATGGGCAGATTTCTATCCATGCCTGGGGCGCTTGTCAGCCGCAGGCATGCGACTGGGGATTGCAGAAGGCGTCCCTGGATGGAAACACGGCGTCTGCAACGTTCAAACCTGATTCGTCGACGGGAGAAGCAAGAACCGCCGCCGTGAGTGTCCACCCCGATGGCGGCAACCTCGACGTGAGTGTGGTCAATACTTTCACCGGCGCCTCTGGCTCACACCAGAAGCAAGTCCATCGGACATTCGTGCCTCGCTCATAACATCGCAGTTCCACAACATTGCCTCCTAGTCCCCCGCAGAACGCCCGATACGGCTTGAGAAGACCAGGAAGCAATCGCGCAGCGGGGGCGTCTTCATGCTCCGGATCCTTGCTACCTGCGGAGAAGTTGCCGGATTTCAGATTTCCGGCTGACGGCCGTTCGGATATTATCCATCACGTTCATTCCATCCCATAACATCACCCAGATACAAAAAAGCAAGGAGGCGCTGCGCGCACCTTGGACCACTTCCGCGCGGCGGAAGGTGCCCTCAGCCTCGCGGCTGAGGGCCGGGCCTTCGGGCAAGCGCGTCCCCCGCCAAACGGTCGAGCGTGTTTGTCATGGGCCACGCCCACCACTCGTCCCTACCTTCCGCAGCTCATAGGCACCCAGAGCCGATTTCTGCTTATACGCGACATCTGTAACAGGGCGATTGCCATACAAACCCGTCGTGCCTTTGAGGCGAAGTCCTGCGGTTGATTCTTCGAGGAAGATTGAGCAATGAACACAGTTCATCTGATCCCTGACAACTGCTGCCAACTTGTTCCATGAGCTACGATTGTCATCGAATCTCACGAGTTCCTTGAAGAATTGGTCGTACGCTGAAAACAGAGACTCTTCATAAAGCAGCTCTGCCGTTCTGATCGTATTTGACATGTACTGTACATATTCAAATCAGTCTTTCTGATACCAAGTGTTCGTGCCGCCTGAGCTGGCAAAGGCTCGATTGAGCCACAGCAAGTCAGACAAAAAAAAGGGAATCTCGGTCGAACTACGTTACCTATAAAGGGGTTCTTGTATGTGCCCACCCTTTGTTCGCTCGGAAGATCAGCAAGTCCGGCAACAGGCGGTAAATGCGCTCTCCAACTGCTTTCACTCTCCGCAAAGGATTTCTGCACTGGATTTCGGTACTTCTGAAGGAAGACATGGATGATTGACGACACCAATTCCAGTCAACTCGCAGGTTCCCAAAGTATCAACGAACGACAGCTCTGGATCCTCCTTGAGCAGATTCTTGTCGGAGAAGGGTTCCTATATGAACGGCACAGTCTGAAGGAACGTGGTTTGGAGCTGAAAACTCCAGGACCTTGTCCAGATCCTGGTGTCTGGATTGCATTGACCACTCAAGAATCGATGCGACCTCGCGCAGAGGCGCTTCTTGCACATGCAGCAATTTGTTCAAAATGCTGCGCCTTACTCCGATTCAGCCAAGGATTGCTGGGTGCGGCTGCATCTCCTGAAGAGAAAGCGGAACTTGCCAAGTTTGCATCACTCGATTGGCAGCAAAGCATGGCTCGGAAACTCGCTGTAACGCCAATCGGCCTATCTCAAGTAACGATGTTGTCCTTGACCCGCTGGATCGGCATCGGGGCGGCTGTGGCAGCTGTTCTGATCTTCTCACTGATTCTGGGACGTCGCGAGATTGCTCCCGAAAAGCTGCTTGCGCAGGCATATACAGAGAATCGTCCATTTGATCTCCGTTTAGCTGGTGCGCGCTACGCTCCATTAATTGTCGAGGGGCAAAAACGCGGTCCGCGGTCAGAACACGAGAACCGATCATTGATGCGTGCGGACTCGGAGATTCAGTTGAATCTCAAACAGAATCCTTCAAGCCGGCGCTGGCCGCAGCTCAATGCGCGATCAGAACTACTAAGCGGCAGATACGACGATGCAATCGACATTCTGGATGACCTCCTTACTACCGGACCGATTACCGGGGGACTCCTTCTGGACGCCGGTTCCGCCTACTTCCTGCGCGGGTCGGCTGCTGGGATTACGAGTGATCGGGTGGAGGCACTTGATTATCTTCGCAGAGCCGACGATTTGGCTCCCGGGACCCCTGAGATTCTCTTCGACGAGGCAATTGTGATGGAGGACAATAACGATTTGATCGATGCAGCCCAAGTGTGGAGTCGATACCTCAAATTGGAGACTGATCCGCAGTGGTTGGCAGAAGGTCGCAGTCGACTGCAGTCCCTGCAGGACAGACTTGAACGAACTCGATCCGGGATGGCACCAAGAAGAAAGTAGTTATTTATTAAGTAATTACTAATATCAAACAACTTATATTGCTGGCGGTTTCATGTCGTTTCCACCGCTCTCATCATGCTATGCTTTGCAGCGACTTACGCAATCTAGCTTGATCGTAAGCTAAGCGAAACAAGCGGCATCAAGGTTAGCTGCTGCTTTCCGCGCTTTCCTCGCTGTTCGAGCCGAAGGATGCACCTGAGTAGGGTGAGGTCCATTTGCTTCAGACCGAGCACGGGGATTCTTCGATGGCTCCAAGGCTCCGAGTCAGGTAGCCGCTTCATCAGATCCACGAGAGCCTCAAAAATTACTCTCGCAGAAACAGAAAAGAGGAATCAATATGCCGAGCGCACCAGAAAGACGCCATAACTATCATGCAGAGGCCAATATCCTCGAAGGGAATCTCAAGCTACCTCTCGTCCAGACTGTTTACCCAGTCGGGCACACGCAGCATGTCGGCGAGGCGCCTGGGTACAAGGCAATCCATTCTCGGGATCATCGAGTTGAAGGCGTCGTCTCCATCGCTTCCTCCTATAGCCAAGTGGCCGGGAATCCCAGCACCAAGCCTGAATGCGGCTGGAGTACGCTGTCGACCGCTGTCATCGAAGGTCTGAACATACTCGAGGTCATAACTGCCGACCGCGTCGTGGGCCAGATCATGACCGAGCATCCTGCCGAGGGCTATGTGCCGAAGATTTCTTTCCTCGGAACGAGGTTTGAAAACCTGCGCATCGCGGGCCGTCCGCTGGAACTGGACCTGGATCTGGAAGTTCTCGGCGTAAAGCCAAAGAACGATAAAGCCTATACGAAGGACAGCAGCGTTGTCGCCAGGGTGTCCAGTCAGTACAAGCGCATCCTCGGCCACAAGCAAGTCACAGACGAAGTGGCTGCGCACTTCAAGCAGCTCTCCGCGAAGCTCGGCAAGGCAGACGAGCTCGAAGGTTCGTTGATCAACCAGGTGGGCGGCACCTTCCCCGGGCTCTCCTTCGGGCACGTACTTCACATTCCGATGATCGGCACGGTCACGTTGGCAAAGCTGAGCGTTGTGCACGAAGATACCAACGCCAAAACTGGCTCGCCCAAAAAGACCACCGTCAAGCTGACCATGCTCGAGTGCAAATTCGGCTGTGCGATTGACGGAGCGCTGGACATTGTCGGTCCTGGCACCAACGGCGGCACAGTGCCATAGCGTCCGGGCGTTTCTATCGCCGAGCTAGTCTTCGACTTCGCGAGTCTAGTGCAAGGCGTCACTCTATAATCGCCTGCAAGTGGCATGGCGATTATAGGAAGCTTTGTGCGTCGGTTTGGGCCGCGCATCTCATGGATCGCGTGGGTTATCGGGCTGATGGCCGCGCTCCGTTTGCACGACGCCCGCCCCGGTGCCGCAGAAACCGCGTACGACTACGCGTCGCGGCTCTTTGTCCACGGCCAGCTGGCCCGTTGCCAACAGGAAGCTCTGCATGATGCGGAACAGTTTCGGATCTCCGATCCCGCTTGGGCCGTTAAATTCCAACTGCTCCAGGCGCAGGCCATACTGTGGCGCGGGCTCAATGCGGATGCCCTTCGCACTTTGTCCGAAATCACTCCGACCGATCCGAATGACACCGTGCAGAAACTGGCCCTGGAAACCTCGGCCTTCACCAAACTGCAGAAGTTTTCAGCTGCAGATCAAAGACTTCAACAAGCCGAAGCGCTCTGTAAAACAGCAGACTATGCGGCCTGCGGCAGCGTTTTGAGGGCACGAGGCGTGCTCGCTGTCGACCGCGGCGAACTGAACGACGCGCGGCACTACTTTCTTGAGAGTCTCTCCTATGCCAGGAGCCACCGTGACCAATTCTTGGAAGTTACCGCTCTACTGAATCTCGGTGCAACGGGGCTGCGGAGCGACCACTTTGATGAGGCCGCCGACTGGTCGAGGGCGGCGCAGCGAGCTGCACAAGAACTGGGTGCCGCAGATCTCTTGCAAGGGGCGTCGGGAAATCTCGGATATGCGTATTTTGACTTGGGAGATTATCCGAGGGCGTTGGAGTTGTTCCTCGGGGCAGAGAATCGAGCGGAATCGCTCGGTGACCTGCGCTTTGAGCTGATTTGGCTGGAAGACATCGGATTGGTTTACCAGACAGACGGCGATCCGGCGCGTGCCAATCCTTTCTACAGTCAGGCCCTCGCTCTGGCCAAACAGCTCGACAGCAAGCTGGACATCGTTATTGTGTTGGAAGAGCTGGCCTACGCTGCAATCGATGCAGGAAAACTGGAAGAGGCCAGCGCATATATTGATCAATTGATGCCACTGGCACATGCAAACGGAAACCTACTCCATCAGCTGTCGGTTACGTTGGCGCGCGCGAAAATCGCGGCAGCTCGCCATCAGAACCAGGCGGCAGAAGATCTACTCCGCAGAGTGGAGAAAGATTCGGCCACGCTCATCCTTTTTCAAATTGAGGCGGAATGGGACCTGGCCCAGCTCTACGAGGCAGAGGGCCATGCCCCCGCAGCCGATTCCATGTACCGCACTGCTCTTGCCACCTTCGAATCGGCCCGCGCCCAGCTCAAGAACGAAGAGTCCCGGCTCCCATTTCTCACCAACGCCGAATCCATCTACGACAGCTACATCCACTTTCTGGTCAGCCGCAGCAGAAGCGCCGAGGCGCTCGCCGTCGCCGATCGGAGCCGCGCGCAGACCCTTGGGGAGGGCCTCGGTCTCTCCACCGCTTCACGAGCCTCCGAGCCAACTCGCCTGCACCCCGAAGCCATCGCTGCAAAATCGCACGCCACCCTGCTCTTCTATTGGCTGGGCAAACAGGAGTCGTATCTTTGGGCAACCACGTCACGGAAGACGGCGCTCTTTGTGCTTCCTCCTCAGCACCAAATCGCAAGTACGGTTGAGCGCTACCAGCAGGTCCTCGTCGAGGCCAGGGACCCTCTCTCAGAGAACAACCAGGATGCACGTGCGCTCTACGCGACGCTCGTCGCGCCAACCGCCAGTCTGATCCCTGCCGGTTCGAATGTCGTCGTCTGCGTAGACGGAGTGCTGAGCAAGCTGAACTTCGAAACCCTGGTAGCCCCCGGGCCTGGCGCAAGCGGGCATTACTTGATCGAGGATGCAAATGTCGTTGTCACGCCATCCTTGTCGATGCGTGCCTCCGTGCGCCCCGCGCAAGTACACGACAAGAACCTGCTGATGATTGGTGATGCTCTTTCGAGCGGTCCAGACTATTCCGAGCTTCCTCTTGCCAGTTTGGAGATGCGGCTCATCCAACGACACTTTGCGGCAAACCAAGAGACAGTATTCGCCCGCAGCGAAGCGACCCCGAGTTCCTATCTCTCGAGTAAGCCACAGCAATATGCATTTATTCATTTTGTGGCACACGGGACCGCGAGCCTGACGGATCCACTGGAATCTGCGATTATCTTGTCGCCGGGCGCTTCAGCAGAGACCCCATTTAAGCTCTATGCGCGCGACATTCTTCAACATCCTATCGATGCGCGTCTGGTCACGATCTCCGCGTGCAACGGAAGTGGCACGCGCACCTATTCCGGAGAAGGGCTCGTCGGACTTTCCTGGAGCTTTCTTCGGGCCGGGGCGCATAGCGTGATCGCCGCCCTGTGGAGCGTCAGCGATGAATCGACACCGCGAACGATGAACCTTCTCTATCAGGGTATCGAAGGGGGCCTCGCGCCAGGGGAGGCCCTGCGGAATGCGAAACTGGATCTTCTCCGATCATCCGGAGAATTCCGCAAACCATTCTACTGGGCCCCTTTTCAGCTCTACATGGGCCGATGAGGATTAGCCTGTTAGTAGAGAAGCGATACTCTCATTGATCGGCTTACGATTCTTTCGAATCTGAACACCATTTGAACGCCTTTAAGAACCGCGAGAGCGAGAACTTTGAAAACGCTGTGTACTCAATCGCCAGAATGAGTCCAGCAAAGCGCTGATGTTCTTTGTTTGCAATTTACAGTCTGTTTCCCAAGCTGAATGTCGCCGGTTCGATCCCGGTCTCCCGCTCCAAAACAGTCATTAGCTTACCTATACCGGTTTCAATCTGTGCTCCGTTTGTGCTTCGATCACATGACCCCAAGGCTTCGCTCTAGCTGGTTGAACGCCGGACAGCCTGCTTTCGACGGGCGACTGCCTACACCCTATCCCTTGAGGAAAGCCAACAGGTCGGCATTGATCGTTTCTGCCTGCGTTGTCGGCATGCCGTGCGGGAAGTCCTTGTAGGTTTTCAGGGTTCCATTCTTCAACAACTTCGCGGACAGCGGCCCAGAGGCAACATAGGGAACGATCTGGTCGTCTTCGCTATGCATCACCAGCACGGGAACCGTGATCTTCTTCAGATCCTCGGTGAAATCGGTCTGCGAAAAGGCCACAATGCCGTCGTAATGCGCCTTCGCGCCTCCCATCATGCCCTGGCGCCACCAATTTTGGATGACCGCCTCGGAGGATTTCACTCCCGGCCGGTTGTATCCATAGAAAGGTCCGACGGGCAGATCGCGATAGAATTGCGAACGACTGGCCGCGAGTTGCGCCTGTAGATCATCGAACACTTCCTTCGGCAGGCCTAGCGGGTTTGCCGCCGTCTTCAACATCAGCGGCGGCACCGCGCTGATCAGCGCTGCCTTGGCGACTCGGCTTTCGCCATGCCTACCCAGATAGCGCGTCACCTCGCCGCCGCCCGTCGAGTGGCCCACATGAATCGCGTTTTTCAGGTCGAGATGCGCCGTAAGAGCCGCCAGGTCATCCGCGTAATGATCCATATCGTGCCCATCGGACGTCTGGGTCGAGCGTCCATGGCCGCGCCGGTCATGCGCGATCACGCGATAGCCACGATGCAGGAAGAACAGCATCTGCGCGTCCCAGTCATCGGCCGACAGCGGCCAGCCATGGCTGAACACGATGGGCTGGCCTGTTCCCCAGTCCTTGTAGAAAATTTCCATGCCGTCCTTGGTTGTGATTACGGGCATAGGGGCTCCTTTTCAATGAGAGACCACAATTAAATCACACTCCGGTGAACGAATATTGAATCTCATCGGCGGCGCCGGTAGCCGGTTCGATCCGATCTCCCGCTTCAAATTCCTTCTACACGTTTAGTTTTTTTGCGGATCTTGCTGAATCTTGAGGACGAGGCAGGTGACGAACTTGTCGCCGGAAACAAGCATCTGGTGCGGCAGTCCGGGGGGAACGTGTGCCAGGTCGCCTGCGCGCAGCTCTTGTCGAACACCACCCTCGATCAACGAACCGCGAGTTTCTCCGGGCGAGACGGTCTTTGCATCCGCGATGGTCCCCCCAGTGACGAGGGCCGCACGGCCTTCAATGACAAAGAAGAAATCGGCGAAGTTTTCATGCAATTCGGCGCCCCCATTGCGGCTGCGCACCAGCAGGTGAATGGCGTGCTGTGGATACTCCTGGAGGACCTCGCCGGCGGAGCCGTCCCCGACCTTGGCAAGCTTGCGCAGATGGGCCGCACGCTCCAGAAGAATGGGCGCGGCGAGATGATCGAGAGCATCGTCGCGGCGGCTTCGTTTGCCTTTTGACGGGAACGGCGGTTCTTTTTCGACAGGAAGAAGTTCCTTCAGGATCGTCTTGGAGAAGTCATCCATTCGATTAAGCTCAATTCTATTTTACGGCGGAAAGGATGCTGCTCTCGTGGTCCGCCAGTTCCCGTGCGCGCCTGAAGATGGCTAAAAACATGGGCCGCGTGAGTCTTCCTGTGTTCGTGTTTTGCAAGGAGGGATGAAAGCTTGCAATGACGTGGAGCCCGCTCGGCAGCGTGTATTCGGCGCCATGGCGGAATATGTATTCGGAGCGCGAAGAGAGGATGTGGGCGCGTTGAGCGAACGTCAGCATTCCGTCGAAGGCGATGCGGCCGAGGCAGACTACGACGCGCAGATTGCGAAGGAGGCTCAGCTCTTCATCGAGCCACGGCGCGCAGTTGCGCTGCTCTTCGGGAGTCGGCTTGTTGCCGGGCGGCGCGCAACGGACCACGGCGCTGATCCATAGATCGGTGAGCTTCATGCCGTCGTCGCGCGAGGTTGCGCGTGGTAGGGACGCGAATCCAGCCTCGTGGAGCACGGGATATAGGAAATCTCCAGACCCGTCGCCGGTGAATGGGCGACCGGTGCGGTTCGATCCATGCGCGCCGGGAGCGAGACCGAGCGCGAGGACACGCGCGGCGGGATCGCCGAAAGACGGCACAGGCCGACCCCAGTATTCCCAATCTATGTAAGCGCGGCGGCGGATGCGAGCCACATCGGCGCAATGGCTGCGCAGGCGCTGACAACGCTCGCAGGCAACGATGCGGCGGTTGAGAGCGTCGAGCGCGGAGGACGAAACCATAGTGGAATTCTATGGCATCGATGGGGGTGCCGTTGAAGTTGGGCCGCGCTTCAAGGGTCAACATTGCCGCGAATCTACGACGGTCCCAGGGCATCGAAACGTTGGGGGATTTACACGGTCAATTCTTCTTCTTCGGCTCGGTGAAGAGAGATACTGGCGGAGGGAGTCGAACGATTTTTTGGCGAGTTAATTCCCCGAATTGGAGATGAATACGATGAAGGCTGCGAAGTTGTTGCTGCTTGCCGGCGATTTTGTTGAGGACTACGAGATCATGGTTCCCTTTCAGGCTTTGCAAATGGTGGGGCACACCGTACACGCGGTATGTCCGGACAAGAAAAAAGGAGAGCAAGTGCGGACGGCGATTCACGATTTTGAGGGCGACCAGACGTACTCAGAAAAGCGCGGGCACAACTTCACGCTCAACGCGACGTTCGATGAAGTGAAGCCGGCGGACTATGACGGTTTGGTGATTCCCGGCGGCCGTGCGCCGGAGTATCTGCGGCTGAACGCGCAGGTGCTCGATGTGATTCGGCATTTCGACAAAGCCGGGAAACCGATTGCCGCGCTGTGCCATGGGCCGCAGTTGCTGGCAGCCGCAGGAGTGCTGAAGGGCCGCAAGCTGAATGCGTATCCTGCGTGTGCGCCGGAAGTCGAACTGGCTGGCGGGACTTTTGTGAAGGTGGACTTCAGCGATGCGGTCGTAGATGGAAACCTGGTGACAGGCCCAGCGTGGACGGCGCATCCGGCGTGGCTGGCGAAGTTTCTGGATGTGCTGGAAGCGCATCTGGCGAATAAAGCCGCGTGACGCTTGAAGAGTGACCCAGTCGCAAGGATGGCCCGGAGCCGCGGCTCGCTCAAGAGGCTGTAGGGATTTCCCGGACTGCCCGAACGTCGCGCAGTGGCAGGCCCGTGGCTGCCTGGAGTGATTTCTGGATCTCCGCAACGATGGAGAGCGCAATGGTGGCGGGCGTTTCGGCGCCTAGGTCAAGGCCGGTGGGCGCATGCAATTGCGCGAGCCACAGCTCGATGCACTCGTTGGTTGCAGGTATCTGAAGGTGACGAGCAGCTTCGGCGAGGAGTTCGCGGGTTCGGCGCTGCGGTCCGAGAACTCCGAGATAGGCCGGCGGCGCATTGAGCGCAAGCAACGAAGCAAGGATGCGCGAGTCCTGATCGAAGCTGTGCGTCATGACAACGGCCGCATCGGTGGGGCGCAGTTGCAGATGTTGCGGTGCGGCCTCGGGCAAATCGAAGATCGGCAAAACGCGCAGGTCATCGGCAGTGGGGAAGCGCTCACGCGTGGCTAGATGGGCGCGGCCGTCGGCAACGGCAACGAACCAGCCCACCGTCTGCGCCAATTGGACAAGCGGCTTGGCGTCGTCGCCTGCGCCGAAAACCCAAAGGCCGGGCCGCGCAGGCCGGTGGTCCGCGAGAACGCGGGTTAAGATGCCATCGAGTGGGATGGCTTGCTCAATGGATGTGCGATTGTCGAGGGCAATACGGGCGAAAAGCTGCAACTCACTGTCGATCGATGAAGAAGATTCGTCGCCGATTAGATGAAATCGATGGGCCTCGGGCGAATCACGCTCTGAAGAGCTAGCAATCGCTCGCAATCCTAGATGAGGCCCCTCAAGAACGGTGGTTATAGCCAGGTCAATGCGTGCTTTGAACGCGCTCTCTAAAGCCATCAGCAACGGCGCCGCAGTGGAGCGCCTCTCCAGTAGAAGAAAGACAACGCCACCGCAGCCAGAACCGTAGGGGCGCTCGTCCTCATCATCGACAGTGGAATAGCGCTCAACCACTGGTCCCGCGGCGGTGAGCCACCAGGCGCGGCGCGCTACTTCAGCCTCAAGGCACCCCCCGCTCACTGTGCCGGCACGCCGGCCATCCTGCGCAAGAAGCATGCGCGCCCCCGGCTTGCGATAGCTGGAGCCTTCAACCCTGACGACCGTCGCAAGAACATAGTCTGCCCCGGAGGCTTCGAGTTCGCGCCAAAGGGCCAGGATCTGTCCGAGATCGGTCATTGACTCCTATTTTCGCGCAAGTTGTGCCGGTCAAACCGCAACAATCTTCGATTGCAACAAGTGTTCGATGCGCACTGGCAACTCACGCACCCGGACGCCGGTCGCGTGATACACAGCGGCGGTGATAGCCGGCGCAACACCTGCAAGTCCGATTTCGCCCACGCCGCGCGCCCCGTATTCACCCATGGCCGGGTCGGGATAATCAAGGAAGGTCACGTCGATATCCGGCAAGTCGGCGCACGTAGCCACCAGATAGTCGGCCATACTGCCGTTGATGGGCTGCCCGGTTCGCTGATCGTAAACGGTCTCTTCGAGTATTCCCATGCCTACGCCCATCACGACTGCGCCGGCGATCTGATTCGCCGCTGCGCGAGGATTGATGATGCGGCCAGCGTCAATCACCGTGACCACGCGGCTGACGCGCAGGCGCGCAATTTCAGGTTCCCACTCCACCTCCACGAATTGCGCGCCATAGGAATGCAGCGAGACGCCCTTCGCCTTGGGATCCTCCCAGCTCGGCTGCGTCTTACCTTCTGCGCTAAGGCCATTGAGCCGCGCCATCTTCAGGAGTTCAGCGAAGTGCATTCCGCTGTTAGGATTCTGATCTTTGCCATGAATAAGGCCTTTGGTGAAGGAGACGTTCTCAACCTTGGCATTTTGAAACGGGGAACCTTCCGTGGCAGCAGCCAGTTTTTGCAGCTTCTGAATCGCTCCATCGGCGCCCGCGGCGATTGCATTGAGCACGGAACCAGTGACCATGGAGCCGCCTGACATGGGCCCATCAGGTAACGCACTGTCGCCGAGAACCACATCGATGCGATCGAGAGGGATGCCGGTCTTCTCGCTGAGAACCTGGGCAAAGATGGTATAGGTGCCGGTACCGATATCCTGCGTGCCGCAACGCACGCAAAGGCGGCCATTCGCGCAGAACTCGACCGAGGCCGTGCAAGGAAGCCGCAGCGCAACCCAGCTTGCCCCAGCCAAGCCCCAGCCGAGGATTTTGCCGTCGCGGCGCATCGATCCGATAGCCGCAGTGCGCTTGTCCCAGTCGAATTTCTTCGCCCCGACTTCAAAACACTCCTTCAGATGACGCGACGAGAAAGGCGTGTTCGTGCTTTCGTCCTTCTCAGCATCGTTGATGAGTCTTAGCTGAAGCGGATCAATGTTCAACTGTTCTGACAACTCGTTCATCCCGGCTTCGAGCGCATAAAGCCCTGGTACGGCGCCCGGTCCGCGCATGTACATCGGCGCGCCCACGTTGCGGCGGACTATGCCGCTTGTGACTTCGAGGTTGGCCACGCTGTATAGATAAGGTGTAGCTTCGCCGCAGCCCTCGTTAAAGTCGTCGAGTTGCGAGGTGACATTGAGATAGTCGTGACGCAACGCGAGAAGCTTTCCATCTTTTCCTGCTCCAAGCTTGATGCGCTGCTCTGTACGCGGTCGATAACCCACGGCGGAGAACATCATGCGGCGATTGAGGCTGAGCTTGACTGGGCGATTCAGGCGCCGCGCGGCAACCGCTGCCATGGCAGTATGAGGCCAGGGAAAGAGCTTTCCGCCAAATCCGGAGCCGAGAAAACGCGTCACCACGCGAACGTTTTCAACGGGAAGGCCCAACACCTGCGCCATGACCACACGATGATTGACGACGCCTTGCGAGGTTTCGTAGAGCGTGACCCGGTCGCCATCCCATACTGCGACTGAGGCGTGTAACTCAATGGGATTATGGGTTTCGTTGGGGGTGATGTAAGTCTGGTCGACTTTGACCGGCGCCGAGGCAAAGGCCGCATCGGGATCGCCGCGCTTGGAGACAGACTTGCGCGCTCCGGTGTAGTCGTCGAGACTCGGACGCAGGTTAGCGGCCTGCGGCTCGTATCCGACTTTGACTGCGGCAGCAGCGGCAGTGGCCTGTTCCAGGGTTTCGGCGATGACGACGGCGACGTGTTGGCCCCAATGCCTAACAACGTCGTCTTCAAAAGCCGAACGCACTTCGCTGTTGGTCGCGTTGTCGTCGCCGGGAACCGTGCGATAAAGCGGACCGATGTTGCCATGATGCAGGACCAGCAGTACGCCGGGCATTTGCTCCGCAGCGTTCGCATCGATTTTGCGGATGCGCCCGCTCGCGATGGAGGAAACCACGGGAACAGCATGAACCATGCGGTCGAAGTGAAAGTCAGCCGCGTACTCGGCAACGCCGGTCGTCTTGAGCGGTCCGTCAATACGCGGAGTCGCGGTGCCAATAATCGATTCGGTCGTGCTCATGCTTGCCTTTCTTCCTGATCATTTGGATCGCTTTTCTTCGAGCTACAGGGCACCGCGTTTCTCTTCAGACATCGAGCACCTTCGACTGCAGCAGATCTTCAATGCGCACGGGCAGTTCGCGCACCCGAACGCCGGTGGCGTGGTAAACCGCAGAAGTTATGGCCGGCGCGACACCTGCCATGCCGATTTCGCCAATGCCGCGGGCCCCATACTCGTTGACGATCAGGTCGGGATAATCGAGAAACGTCACGTCGAGATCGGGCAGATCGGCGCACGTGGCAACGAGATAGTCCGCGAAGTTGCCATTGATCGGTTGGCCAAAGTGCTTGTCGTAATGCGTCTCCTCAAACAGGGACATGCCGACGCCCATCACCGCAGCGCCTAGGATCTGATTCGCGCCTGCTTTCTTGTTGATGATGCGTCCGCAATCGAAGATGGAGAAGATGCGGCTCACGCGCAGATGCGCAATTTCCGGCTCCCACTCTACTTCGGCGAAGTGCGCACCGAACGAGTGCAGCGAATATTTTTGCGCCTTGGGATCTTCGAATGAAGGAAACGTGCGGCCCGTCGCGGATATGCCGCTCAGATTCGCCAGCTTGAGCACCTCTTCAAACGGCAAGCCGTTCGCTGTCAGATCGGCACCGAAGTGCAGTGCGACACCTACGAGCTGCGGCTGCTGGTCTTTTGCGATCACACGGCCGTCGGCGATCGTGAGAGAGTCGGGAGGGGCACCGTGGAACGGTGACCCTGGCGTTTGCGCAGCGATGTTGAGCAGGCGTGTCACCGCCTGGTTCACAGCTGCGGTGGCCGCGGGCAGAATGGCGCTGGTCACCATCGAACCGCCGGAGGTCGGCCCATCCGGAAGCGAGGAATCCCCGAGGAAGACATCGATGCGATCCAGAGGCACGCCAGTCTTCGCATGAGCTACCTGCGCAAAGAGCGTGTAGGTCCCGGTGCCGATATCCTGTGTCGCACAGCGCACGCAAACGCGCCCGTTGGGGCAGAATTCGAATGAAGCGGTGCAGGGAATGCGCGCCGCCGACCAAGATGCGGAGCCGACGCCCATGCCAATGACCTTGCCATTACGGCGCATCGAGCCTACTTCAGGCGTGCGCTGCTTCCAGCCGATCTTTTCAGCGCCGACTTGATAGCACTCCTTCAAATGCCGTGAAGAGAAGGGAAGATTCTTGCCTTCGTCGCGCTCGGCATCGTTTTTGTAACGCAGCTCGAGAGGATCCATCTTGAGCTTGATGGCTAGCTCGTCGATGGCGGACTCAAGCGCGAACAGCCCAGGT
>Ga0182030_10015838_pt1 | contig 14745 bp, 13 predicted proteins | sample 812S3MmetaG_FD_121299 | JGI IMG/M metagenome (GOLD analysis project Ga0182030, IMG submission 121299) | Permafrost microbial communities from Stordalen Mire, Sweden - 812S3M metaG (Illumina Assembly) | ecosystem: Environmental > Terrestrial > Soil > Wetlands > Permafrost | place: Sweden... | reverse complement strand
TGATCTTGCGGCCGGTGAGACCGGTATCGCCGTGCGGACCACCCACCACGAAGCGGCCCGTGGGGTTGATGTGGTACTTGGTCTGCGAGTCCACCATGTTCGACGGGACGACCGCGTCGATGATGTGGTTCTTCACCTGGCGGCGCAGTTCCTCGGTAGAGACGTCGGGGCTGTGCTGCGTGGAGATGACTACGGCTTCGATGCGCCTGGGCGTCGAGCCCGCGTATTCCACGCTGACCTGGCTCTTGCCGTCGGGCCGCAGAAACTCCAGCACGCCCTGGCGGCGCGCGTCCGAGAGGCGCCGCACCAGTTTATGGGCCATCATGATGGGCAGCGGCATCAGCTCGGGAGTCTCGTCGCAGGCGAAGCCGAACATCATGCCCTGATCGCCGGCGCCGCCGGTATCGACACCCATGGAAATGTCGGGCGACTGCGACTGGATCAGGTTGAGCACACCGCAGGTGTTGCAGTCGAACCCGTAGGTGGCGTCGTTATAGCCCACGTAGTCGATGGTGCCGCGGGCGATGCGCGGAACGTCCACATACGTCGTGGTGGTGATCTCGCCGGCCACGATGCAGGTGCCCGTGGTCACCAGGACTTCGCACGCCACGCGGCCCGTAGGGTCGTCCGCCAGGACTGCGTCCAGGACGGCGTCCGAAATCTGGTCGGCGATCTTGTCGGGGTGGCCTTCCGTGACGGATTCCGACGTAAAAAGGTGTCTCTGTGTGTCTGCCAAGTTTGTTCTCCTGAGGACGCTGATTTTCACTGTAACACGACTATTACAGCGCCTTCGTCAATATCGGTAATGATCCGGCTTGTACGGCCCTTCGACCGGCACGCCCAGGTATTCGGCCTGCTTCGGGCTGAGGGTGGTGAGCTTCACCCCGATCTTTTCCAGGTGCAGCCGCGCCACCTCTTCGTCCAGTTTCTTGGGCAGGGTGTAGACGCCCACTTTGTAGGCGTCGCGGTTCCTCCAGAGGTCCAGTTGGGCCAGCGTCTGGTTGGCGAAACTGTTGCTCATCACGAAACTGGGATGGCCCGTGGCACAGCCCAGGTTCACCAGGCGGCCCTCCGCCAGAACGAAGATGCTTTGCCCCGCGGGGAAGGTGTACATGTCCACCTGCGGCTTGATATTGGTCTTGGTGGCGGGCGAGGCGTTCAGGCGGTCCATCTGGATCTCGTTGTCGAAGTGCCCGATGTTGCACACGATCGCCTGGTCCTTCATCCGCTGCATGTGCTCCAGGGTGATGATCTCGCAGTTGCCGGTGCAGGTGACGTAGATGTCGCCGCGTCCCAGGGTGTCTTCGATGGTGGTCACCTCGAAGCCTTCCATGGCGGCCTGCAGGGCGTTGATGGGGTCGATCTCGGTGACGATGACGCGCGCGCCCATGCCGCGCAGGGAGTGCGACGAACCCTTGCCCACGTCGCCATAGCCGCAGACGACGGCGATCTTGCCGGCCACCATCACGTCGGTGGCGCGCTTGATGCCGTCGGCCAGCGATTCGCGGCAGCCGTAGAGATTGTCGAACTTGGATTTGGTCACCGAGTCGTTGACGTTGATGGCGGGCACCAGCAGGGCGCCGGCCTCGTGCATCTTGTACAGGCGGTGCACGCCGGTGGTGGTCTCTTCGGACACGCCGCGCCACTCTTTCACCACGTCGTGCCAATGCCGGGGATTTTCGGCGTACACCTTCTTCAGCAGGTCTTTGATGACGTCTTCTTCGTGCGCCGCGGACGGGCTGTTCACCCAGCCGCTGCCGTTTTCGAGTTCGTAGCCTTTGTGGATGAGCAGGGTGGCGTCGCCGCCGTCATCGACGATCAGTTGCGGTCCCTTGCCATCCGGATGCGACAGCGCCTGGTAGGTGCACCACCAGTAGTCTTCCAGCGATTCGCCCTTCCAGGCGAACACCGGCACGCCGGTGGCGGCGATGGCGGCGGCGGCGTGGTCCTGCGTGGAGAAGATGTTGCAACTCGCCCAGCGCACCGAGGCGCCCAAGTCGGCCAGGGTTTCGATGAGCACCGCGGTCTGGATGGTCATGTGCAGCGAGCCGGTGACGCGCACGCCGGCAAGCGGCTTCTCCACGGCGTACTTGCGGCGAATGGACATCAAGCCGGGCATTTCGTACTCGGCGATGGAAATTTCCTTGCGGCCCCATTCGGCGAGCGCGAGGTCGGCGACTTTGCAATCGGTCTGGTTCAGCGTGGCGGCGCCCATAGCGAATCCCTTTCTTGTATCAAGAAATCTTGATACATTGATATTAGACAATTTCAGGCGATGGCGTCAATCCTAAAATCTCTGCGCCTGGCGGCCGATCCCAGCCGGCTCCGCCTGCTGCTGCTGCTCGAGCGGGAGGAGCTTTCGGTGGCGGAGTTGCAGGAGATCCTGGCGCAAGGGCAGAGCCGCATTTCCACCCACCTGGCGCAATTGAAGCAGGCCGGACTGGTGGACGACCGGCGCACCGGAAAGAACGCTTTTTATCGTCTGACCGCTCCGGCGGAGCTAATGGACCTGTTGCGCCAGGCGGAGGCCGAGGTGCCGGAGGCGCCCGAAGACCTTCAGTCGCTGCGCCTGGCGCTGCGCAAACGCCAGGACCAGATGCGCCGCTACTTCGACGAACTAGCCGGCAAATTCGGCCGCCAGTACGTGCCGGGACGCTCCTGGAAAGGCGTGGCGGAGGCCCTGTTGAAGCTCATGCCGCCGATGGTCATCGCCGACCTGGGGGCGGGCGAAGGCGCCATTTCGCAATTGATGGCGCAGCGCGCGAAGAGGGTGATCGCCATCGACAATTCCGAAAAAATGGTGGAGTTCGGGGCCGGACTGGCGCGCCAGCACGGCATTGGGAACATGGAATACCGGTTGGGCGACCTGGAAGACGTGCCCATCCGCAGCGCCACGGTGGACCTGGCGTTTCTCAGCCAGGCGCTGCACCACGCCCGCCACCCGCAGCGCGCCGTGGAGGAAGCGCGCCGCATTCTGAAGCCCGGCGGACGGATCGCGGTCCTCGACTTGAACCGGCATCATTTCGAAGAAGCGCGCGAAATGTACGCCGACGTGTGGCTGGGGTTCACGGAACTCGAGTTGGAGCGCTATCTGAAGGGCGGCGGCTTCAAGAACGTGGAGACGGCGGTGGTGTACAAGGAGACGGAACCGCCATACTTCGAGACGCTGCTGGGTACGGGGGAGAAGTAGGTGCTTGCCATCGTAGGTCTGTTCATAGAAGGAATACGGCGGGCGGTGCCTGAAGGGCCTCAAGGGTGCCTGAAGAATGCGTTGCAGATTGCGGTAGATCGACCGCAGCCCCAAAGGTTCTCCTCCTTAAAGATTAATTTACATTAATGCCTTTCAGCCTGGCTGACTGCCACCGCATGAGTCGAACCATGTGGAGGGTCAGGTGTATATGAGTTATTTGTTTTCAATTGCTTGCTAATATCACCGGACATACAAGGACGTTATGTACGCCTATCCGGGTTCACAGCGCGAATAAGTAAACACCTCGCAACTACTCGCGAGTGACCGGCGGCCAGCTACCGGTTACAGGCACTTCCGCGAGTCGACTACACGGTCAATCGACCTTCGTTGGGATCAGCCCGTCAGAGCGGCTATAATGTCGCTAGAGGGTCGCAAAAGATCGATGGAGACAATCTCGCCAGAATCGATTCCCATCGTCCTGGGACAAGAAGACGACGGTCGTTGGTGGGCCGACATCGAATCCATGCCCGGAGTGATGGCGTATGGCCCGAGTCGGGAGGCGGCAATTGCAGCCGTCCGGGCGCTAGCCCTGCGCGTTGCCGCCGACTGCATCGATCACGGGGAGGAAGTCCCGCCCCAGTTTGAGAGAGTCTTCTCCGTCGCATGAGCCGTTGGCCGTCGGTGAAGGCGAAGAGGCTCTTAGCGGCATTGGTCCGAATCGGATGGACGGTCTCCTGGCAAAGCGGATCTCATCGTCGGCTCAAACGACTCGGCTGGCCCAACTACACGTTCGCCTTCCATGACAACGAAGAAGTTGGCCCTGGTCTCCTGGCTCAGATCGCCAAGAAAACTGGCTTGCGGCCCCAAGACTTGTAGCCGATTGAGGCGCCGTACTTCGAGACGCTGCTGGGAACGGGGGAGAAGTAGGCGCTTGCCACAGGTACAGGATTCCTGTACGCTCGTAGCAGGTGCTCCCATGGCTTCCGAAACAACCTATACCGTTTTGCGCGACAATCTGGCCAGCGTGCTGGACCGCGTAGTCGACGACCAGGAAGTGGTTATCGTTCGCCGCAGAGGCGCGAAAGACGTGGCGCTGGTGCCGGCCACGGAACTGGCGGGCCTTATGGAAACGGCCTATCTGCTGCGATCCCCGCGAAACGCCAAACGGCTGCTGAGCGCCTTGCGGAGCGCAAAGAGCGGACGACTCCGTGCAATGACGATCGAGCAGTTGCGCCGGGAGGTCGGGCTTGAACCAGACCGGGGAGCGTGAGACCTTCTTCACTCGCGGCTTCCTGGCCGACCTTGCGCTTTGGGTCGAGACCGATCGCAAAGTCGCACTTCGACTGCTCGAACTTGTCGAGGCAACGCGCCGCGACCCTTTCCAGGGGATTGGAAAACCGGAACCCTTGCGGCACTCATTGGCGGGTTGCTGGGCGCGGCGCATCACGCTGGAGCACCGCCTGGTGTACCGCGTCACCGAAACCCGGATCGAGTTCCTGCAGGCGCGGTACCACTACTGACCTGATTGGCTGACCAGCGAAATTCGGCGCGGGCAGTGATTTCCGTAACGGCCCCTTACTGGACGAGTTCCGCCCGCAGTTGTTTGCGGACGCGGGAGGGAACCGTGGCGGGGGTCGCGGCGGGGAGCAGAGCGAGCCCTTCCTTTGCCGCGGCGCGAGCCTTTTCGGGTTGCCCGGCAGCACGGTAGGCCTGCGCCAGGGTGAGAAGAAAACCGGGTTTCTGCCGATGGCTCATATTGACTATGCGCTCGGCGTACTCCACGGCCAGCGGGGGATCGCGAAGCCGCTCCGGCATCGCCACGCTCAGGCCGGTGGCCACCGCATCCAGATCGAAGCCCTGGGCGTTTTGCTGTTTTCCCACAGCCTTCAGGATGGCAACCCCTTTTGCCGCCACTTCCAGCGCACCCGCTGTTTTGAGCGTGCGCTGTTGCCTGCCGATGCGAACCAGCAGCAGGCCCAGCGTCGACTGAAAATGAACGTTGTCCGGTTCGATCCGGAGCAGGTGTTCGACGAGGGAACGCGCTTCCGACAGGCTCTTCAGAGCGCTGGTGGCGTCCGCAGTCCGATTTGCCGGCTCCTCCGTGAAAACTGCCTCCGCACGATCTTCATAACATTCCGCTTCATTTTCCAGGATTGGCAGTAAGTCGCCTCCGGCCCGAGTATCATTGGGGTCCGCCGCGAAGAAGAGCTTGGACATGCCTTTAACCTGCTCCATGTAAGACAAGGCTTCCCGGTACCTTCCGATCTCTTTCAGGGCCATTCCGTTGCGGCGGAGAATGTTAGCCAGAATGCGCCGATTGGGGAGGGATGTTCTGGCCTCCTCCGGGAGGGCGTTCATGCCGTCAATCGCCTGGCGGTAGTCCGCCAAGGCTGCCGCCGGATCGGTTTCGGCCACCACGTTGGCGATTTTGGCGTGACTGATCGCGACAGCCCGCAACCCACGGGCAAAGCCGGGATCGAGATGGACGATGCGTTCGTCAAGCTCCAGTGCTTTCTGAAATGCCCGCAGCGCCGCCACGGGATCGCTCAGACTCGCCGTTCCGCTCTGTCCCAGTTCGTCGCCCAAACCTCCATACGCCGTGGACGCGTCCATCAAGGCATCCACTTTTGCGCCGGGCCGCGATGCCAGGTCATCGAAAACGGCCGCCGCCGATCGCATCGCCATCACCGCTTCCGGCGTTCGGCTCAGCCCGAGCAGCACCTCGCTGCGCGACTGCTCCGCCCAGGCCCAGGCGCGCGCCGCGACCGCATTTCCCGGCTGTTGCCGGCGGACGGTGGCGGCGATGGCAAGCGCCTTGTCCAGACTACGCAGTGCGCCTGGCATATCGCCGATGTTCTGGTCGTATGGATTGCCTTGCACATTGGCCAACCGGGTGTAAGCATTCGCGAGGTCCAGTTCCAATTGGGAATCGCCGGAGGCATCCTTGGCCGCGCGCTCCAGATGCTCCCAGACCGTACTCACCAGCAGCCGTTGGGCCGCGGTCGAGCCAGGAATCTTTTGAATCGCCTCGTCGATCTCCGAGAGCAGACTATTGCTCAGCTTGCGCAAGTCTTCCACGCGGGCTTCCGCTTTGCGGCGCTCCCCGTTGGCAATGCGGGACTGCCACAGCACGCCGCCGATTCCCGCCAACACGCTTACGCCAAGCAACATGGAAGCGGCCAGCGCAAGCTTGTTCCGGCGGGCAAACTTGACGGCGCGATACCGAAAACTGCCCTGGTGCGCCGCCACCGCACGGCCGTCGAGATACGCCTGCAGATCGGCGATCAGCCGCTCGACGCTGGCATACCGTTCCTCCGGCTCTTTACGGAGAGCTTTCAATACGATTGCGTCGATATCGGAGTCCAACGCGCCGCGAGTGGCCTTTTGGCTCGGCCTTGGCGGCGGCGCCTCGCAGATGGCGCGCACCATCTCCCCGGTGGTGAACTCCTTCAACTCGTAGGGGAGCACGCCGGTGGCGAGGTAAAAGAGAAGCACGCCCAGAGAGTAGATGTCGGATGCGGTGGAGATCGGGTGGCCCAATACCTGCTCGGGGCTGGCATATTGCGGCGTAAAAGAATGGAAGCCCTGGCGCGTCAGTTCGCCTTCCGCCACGGCATCCACGGGAGTCAGCAACCTGGCGGTGCCGAAGTCGAGCAGTTTCGGTGTGCCGTCCTCCAGGACGAGAATGTTGTCGGGTTTCAAGTCCCGGTGGACGACAAGATTCTCGTGCGCAAAACGGACGGCGGTGCAAACCGACTGGAAGAGCGCAATGCGCTGGCGGACCGAAAGGGAGTGCTCCGCGCAATACCGCTGGATGGGCAGACCGTCGGCGTATTCCATCGCCAGGTAAAGCTCGCCGTCCTCGCTGACGCCGCCATCCAGCATCCGCGCGATATAGGGATGACTGAGCCTCGCCAGAATCTGCCGTTCCTGCCGGAATCTCTCGCGAAACAGGTCGTTCGCCAGAGGCAGGTCAACCAGCTTTATGGCGACCTGTTGATCGAATTGCCCGTCCACCCGGCGTGCCAGGTAGACGGCGCCCATCCCCCCTCGACCGAGAAGCCGTTCCAGGCAATACGGCCCGATGCGCCGGCCAATATGCGTATCGGGGACATCCGGCAGGTCCGGCTGCACGTAAGAGGCGGTGAAGCGTTCTTCGTCGTCCGCTGCCTGGAGGAGGGAAGTTGCGTCTTGCAGCAGGCCGCTGTCTTCTCCGCAGAGTGCCTGCAGGCGCGCGTTTTTCTCCGCCACCGGAGCGTCGGTCACTTGGTGGAAAATGGCTTCCAGGCGGCGCCATCGTTCCGGGTTTGTTTCTTGGGCGGGCAAGCGGCTACTCCCGATGGGCACGGAGATTGTCTGGGGAATGAAGCGCGCATTCCTCGTTTTGTGGCTTTCGCTCCGCATAAATGCGCCGGTAGAGCCAGCTCTTCACGAACTTCATTTCCCGGTCCGCGGTGGCTTTGGAGACCTGCAGGATCCCGGCGGCCTCCTCCGCGGTGCAACCGAGGAAGTACCGGAGCTCGATGAGTTGCACCTTTTGTGGATCGATTGTTTTCAGCTCATCCAAGGCGCGGCTAAGGTCCAGCAGGGACTCGGCGCCAATCTGAACCCAGGGAATCTGATCGTTCAACGGAATATGACAGGCTCCACCGCCGCGCTTTTGCGCATCGTGGCGGCGCGCTTGATCGGTCAGAATCATGCGCATTACTTTGGCTGCGAAAGTGTAAAAGTGGGCGCGGTCCGCCCAGTCCGCTTTCCTCGTGCCGACCAGGCGCAAATACACTTCGTGGACCAGGGCGGTCGCCTGCAGCGGCCCGGGATTTCTCTCCCTGCGGATGTAGGCTGCCGCAATCTGCCGCAGATGGGGATACACCAGGGGCATCAGCCGGTCGAAGGCCTCGGGTTCGCCCTGCTTCCACTTCAGCAGGAGCAGTGTGATGTCGCCTGGCGGGGAAGCCACTCGACGCTCCGTCTGGGGTACGCATCAAGTTTAGCATTGTCGCGGAACCAAAACAGGTAACAGGACCCAGTAGTGCCAAATACCGGCCGTCCTCCCTTTTTGCCGTGAGGCATTCTGCGTCCTTTTCCCGCCGCCTGTTATGGATGGCCGCGAGGCCGCAAAAGAAAGGGCCGACGCCGCTTCTCAGGCCCACGATATCCAAAACCGCGCCTGGGACCAACAACAAGACAGCCAGGACCGGCGCAATCAGGCCTTTAGCAATTACCTGCTGGATCAAACGGTCCTCCAAGACAACTATCGCGACGCCCACGGCACGGTATGGACTGACACCGCCAACACACTGGTGCAAGCCAATCCCAATCGCTACGAAATCGTGGACACCCCGAATTTCTGGAAGGGCTGGGATTATTGAGACCGGTTTACTGGCGGCACTGACGGCCGATTCGCTGTCCCGGCTCCGCCGCAGCGTGCGTGGGAGTGGTATACGCTACGAATTCCCAGTTTTCGACGCTGGCGGTCTGCGAGGTCTATGGCTCCGCTACGCCGCCCCCCGCGACCCCGGCTGTCACCGTACGGCCGGTTCCTGCATGCCGGCTCGGCGACGCTCGGACATGCGCCGCATGAGGGGCGCCGCCGGCCCTCGCTACTCCAACCCCGCCGACCGGAACATTTCCAGGAACTGCCGTTCCGTGCGCATGTCGATGGATTGCGCCACCAGCCTGCCCTGGCGGTCGAACAGGAAACTATTGGGGATTCCTTCGATGCCGAAGGCGGTATTCACCGTGCGATCGGGGTCGAGCAGCACCGGGAAGGTGTAGTTCTGCTTCTTCAGGAAGTCCTCCACCGTCTGGCGCTTTTCGTCGGAAACCGCCAGCACCACCAGTCCCTTTTCGGAGAAACGCTGGTACAGCTTTTCCATGTTGGGCATTTCACGGCGGCACGGAGGGCACCAGGTGGCCCAGAAATTGAGCAGCACCACCTTGCCGCGCAAGGAGTCGAGACTGTACGTTTTGCCGTCGAGCGCGGTCAGCGTGAAGCCGCTTTCCTGGATCACCTGGTCATGCAGCGCCAACACCGCCGTGGCCGCGTCGAGCGACGGGTTGGCCGCCGGCGGCGTCAAATGTTCGTAGCGCACCAGCTTGGCCAGTTCCACGTAGTTGGCGGCAGTGCCGGGCGTCTCTTGGAGCGCCAGGGCGAGCGTCGATGCCACCGCGTTCAGCGCCTCCTTGCCCAGGTCGCCCTCGGTGGCCAGGTTGGCCAGGCTGGAAATAGGACCGAGTTTGGCGATCGTGGGCGGCAGCGCGCGGATATCCGCGACAATCTGCAGAACCAGTTTGGCGCGGTCGGCATCGGTGGGCAGGGAGCGCATTTGGCCGAGGTTTTTCTGGATGGCGAGGAGTTCGGGCGGGGGTGTGGGCCGGCGAGCGGCGGGCCGGGCGCCGCCGGGCGCCGCCGGAAACATCTCCTCGGCATCGCTGGGAGCGAGCGTGGCGAGCGCCCGCTTCACCGCGGGACTGGCCACCAGATCTTTATGAGCGCGCAATTCCTGCAGCGCGGCGCTGGTGAATTTTCGCGCCAGTTTGGGATACCGTGGCTGCAACGTCTGGGCGGCGAGCAAGCGGAATTCCAGGTCCTGCCCTTGGGGCGTTAGAACGATCTTCTGTTCTACCAGCTTGGCCGCCTGGTCGATGGCCGCCGGATCGGCGGCGAATGCCAAGCCGGCCAACAGCAAAGGCGCGGCCAATGCGCGGAAGAAATGCATGGGATGACTCCTTGAGCGGGAGTATAGCAAAATGTCCGCGGCGGTCGGCGGTTCTCCCACGCTTCGCGCGCCAGGGCAGCGGGAAGGGCAGACCCAGACTATAGATCCCGCAGGAAGGCTCGTCCGGCCAGGGATGGTCTTTCTCTCCGGCGACCGCGGACTCCACTCCAAGAAAGTGGAACAACGGCGCTGGCGCCCTACAGGGATAGCATGAAGTCATGACTACCTTACAAACCAGACAAATCCGGGTGGAGCGGTTCAGCATCGTGTCTTCCCAACCGTTCGATACTGTGGTGAGCAGAATCGAGGCGGAAATCGGTCATCCGGATATGAAAGCATTCGGGGGGAAACTAGCCTCCACCAGGACGGCCGCCGAACTGGAAGCCGCAGTGGGGGAAGCGGTGGGTCCTTCCGGCCTGATGGAGTTTGTCCGTTTCAACCTGGGAGAGGTGTTGCGAAAGGAGCCGGAATACAAGGATCGCCTGAGTCTTCGCCTGGTGATCGGCAACCCGGTGGTTATGAAGGAAATGGCCAAGCACGTTCCCGATGCGGCTTCTTACGCGCCGGTAACCATCCTGATTGACGCGCGCGCCGACGGGGTCCACCTTTCCTATGACCGGATGGCCGGTTTTCTGGCCGCCTACGAAAACGCGGCTGCGCTGGAGGTGGCTCGCAATCTGGATGTGAAAGTGGAAGCCTTGCTGGCGCGCGCGGCGGCCTGAAGCGCTTACGCCGTAATTCGCAGCTTGTCGAGAAAGTGGAAGAGTGCCGCGCCCACCAGGGCGTTCAACACTCCCAAGCCGAGCCAACCCGTCACGTCGAAGGGCGATTGCTGGCTCAGCAGCGCGTGCTCCAGCACCCAGTAGAAGGACTGGTGAAAGACGTAAAAAAAGAAGGCCAGCAGAAAACGGATGAGCACGTTGTCGACGTCCAGTTTCATGCCGATGGACGCTGCAAAATAGCCCACCAGGGTCTTGGTGATGCCGAACATCCCCAGCGGATTCTTGGACCAGCAATCCTGCGCCAGCCCCACCGCCGCGCCTATCAGCAGACCGCTCACCGGATTGCGCCGCATGAGCGCGAGATACACCACCACCAGCAGCGGCATTTCCAGGAAATTGAGGAAGCGGAAAAACAACGGCACGTAGATCTGGAACAGCAGCGCCAGCAACGGCACCAGAATGGTGACCCAAACGTTGAATCGCGAAACCTGGCCCTCACGCTCGCTGCTCAGCAGCATGCGACTGCCGGAGTACGTCATGGTTGGGGCATTCCGCCCGGGCCGCCGGCGGCCTGATTGGCGCGCCGCACCGCGTCCGGGGTGGTTTTCAAATCCGCCGGCCCCGTGCCCTTCGCCGGCGTGGGAGAGCCGGTTCCCTTCTTGGGCATGGGCGCTGCGAGCGGCGGCGCCGCGCCACGGCCCTGGAGCGCGCTTCTGGGGTCCACCGGGAGCTTAGTGAAATCGGGTGGCCGGCCCGAGCCCTCCTCTCCGGTGGTCCCGCCGCCGAGCACAATCCCGGAGCCATCGGCGGCTTTCTGATAGAGCGCGCGCTCCTTGTCGGCTTCCGTTCCGAGAGGCGGGCGGGCGGCGACCGGCGACGTGGACCCGTCCGCCGCGGCGGTAGCGGCGGTGTCCGCGGTCCCCGCCGGAGGAGTCAGCGGAGGCGGAAGCGGCGCCATGTATACCTGCTGGTTGGCGGGCGGGGTATCGGGAATTTCCTGGTGCACGCCCTCCAACACGATCAGCACATCGTCCGGACTGCCGCGCGCCATGCCGCTGGGATCGAGAGTGATTTCCTTATAAGGCTGCCCCGGCCGCACCGACTTCACCACGCCCACCGGCATGCCGCGCGGAAAGATGCGGTCGTCGCCCGAGGTGTAAAACCAGTCGCCCGGCTCCACTTTGTCCTCGAACGCCACGAAATCCACTTTGCACAGCGGCGTACCGCCTTTCAGGGTGCCATGCACGTGGGTTTTGGCGCTCACCACGCCGGCGGCGAAGTCGGAATCGGTGATTAACAGGACCTGCGACGCGGTGGGATATACCTCGGACACTTTGCCCACAATCCCATCCGGCGTGATGACGGCCATCTCCCGCATGACGCCGGATGCCGAGCCGCGGTCCACATACACCACCTTGCCGGGGCCGATTCCCGTGGAAAAAACCGTGGCGGCCAGCGTCTTGGAAGGGCCGCGCTGTTGGAAAAGCTGCAGCGCCTTGGCGCGGTCGGCGGTATTCAGCTCGTTGTTGGCGAAAATCAGCTCCAGCTTCAAGCGATCCACTTCGGCCTGCAGGCGGCGGTTCTGGGCGTCGGCGTCGTGCAGGGCGATGTAGTTGTGGACGAACGAGAGGCTGCTCCCCCGCATGCCTTCCACCAGCCGCGCCAGGGGCGAGACCGCGGTCACGCTCCAGACGCGGATGAAGCGCACGTGCTGGTCGTTCTTCACCTGCACGGCCAGCAGGATCAGTTGTGCGAAGATCACCAGCAACAGAACCGTGATGTTCCGGTAGCGGTTAAGAAAGGACTCCATGACTCCGGGCCGGCCTCTGCCCCTAGTCTATCGAAATCTTGCGCAGGAGCCGGAAATCGCTGAGCATGCGTCCGGTCCCGAGCACCACGGAAGCGAGCGGATCGTCGGCGATCGAAACCGGCAGTCCGGTCTCCTCGCGGATGCGTTTGTCGAGATTCTTCAGAAGCGCGCCGCCGCCCGTCAGCACGATGCCGCGGTCGCTGATATCGGCGCTCAGCTCCGGCGGGGTGCGTTCCAGCGCCACGCGGATGGCGTTCACGATGGTGGCCACGCATTCGCCGAGAGCTTCGCGGATCTCGGTGTCGTCGATGGTTATGGTGCGCGGCACGCCTTCGATCAGGTTGCGTCCCTTGATTTCGAAATGGAGCGGCTTGTCCAGGGGAAAGGCGGAGCCGACCTCCATCTTGATGGTTTCGGCGGTGCGCTCGCCGATCAGCAGGTTGTACTTGCGCTTGAGAAATTGCGTCACGGCTTCGTCCATCTCATTGCCGGCCACGCGCACCGAGCGCGAGTAGACAATGCCGGAAAGCGAGATCACCGCGACGTCGGTGGTGCCGCCGCCGATATCCACCACCATATTGCCGGAGGGTTCGGTGATGGGCAGGCCGGCGCCGATGGCCGCGACCATGGCTTGTTCCACGAGGTGGACCTCGCTGGCCTTGGCGCGGTACGCGGAATCCATGACGGCGCGTTTTTCCACCTGCGTAATTTCGCTGGGCACGCCGATCACGATGCGCGGGTGCACCAGCATTTTGCGGCCGTGCGCTTTCTGAATGAAGTAATTCAGCATGCGCTCGGTCACTTTGAAATCGGCGATTACGCCGTCCTTCATGGGCTTGATGGCAACGATGTTGCCGGGCGTGCGGCCCAGCATTTCCTTCGCTTCTTTGCCGACGGCTTCTACCTCACCGGTATTTTTGTTGATGGCGACAATGGAGGGTTCGTTGACCACGATCCCCTTGCCTTTGGCGTAGACGAGCGTGTTGGCCGTGCCCAGGTCGATGGCAAGGTCAGACGAAAACAAACTGAAAAGAGAACGTAAATTCATGTATGAAAAGGTGATCCAAACGGGAAGGACGAGCTGCGGACGGCCGGAGCACAGTCCTCCTGAATGGTAGCACATCCAGGGTAGAGGGCTTCGGCTGAGAATTGTCCCAACGCAAGATGATATCGCTCTCCGCGCCTTCTTTTCTTGCCGCCCCTTACGCTTGCGCTTCCCCTCCATCCGCCGTGAAGTACGCGCAATCCGGATGATGAAACACCAGCGCGCTCACGCTCGCTTCCGGCTCCATCATCATGCCCTCGGTAAGTTCGACGCCGATGCCTTCCGGACGCAGCAACCGAAACAGCCCCTGCTGATCGTCCAGATTGGGGCACGCCGGATAGCCGAAGCTGTAGCGCTTACCGCGATATTTCGACGTGAAGCGATCATGCATGGTGGTGGTGGGCGGGTCGGGGAAGCCCCAATCCTCGCGGATGCGGCGGTGCAGCCACTCCGCCGTGCCTTCGGCGGTCTCAATGGCTAGTGCCTGGATGGCATGCGCTTTGAAAAACTCGCCGGCCTTCTTCCACTCTTCCGAGCGTTCGCGCACGCACGCTCCGGCGGTCACCACGAATAGCGCCAGGTGGTCGCGCCGGCCCTCCTCGGCGTCCAGGATGTAGTCGCTCAGGCACAGGCCGTTTTCGCGGCGCTGGCGGCCGAAGCGGAAGGTGTGGATGGGCGACGAGCCGGAAGGCGCGAACAGGTGAACCGCGTTGCCGTCGCGTTCGGCTTCGAAAAACTGCCACACCGCTTTCACCTTCATGAATCCGAAGGCCGCCTGCTTCACCTCTTCCATGTTGTGGTAGAGTTCCAGGGCTTTCGCCTGGTGCTCGGCCAGGTCCTTCTCGAAGTTACCCTTGTAACCCAGGTGACGCCCGAAGAGCATATAAGGATTGATATAGCTCCATAGCTCCGCCAGTTGCGGCACCTCGCGGATTTTACGATCGAGATAGGGCGCCGCGGGGATAGCGATATCGGTGCGCACCTTGGAACTGCGGCGCGTGGTGAGGGCGATGGGAGCGGACTCTTCGGCGCGCGTTTCGGCTACCGCTGCGACGCCCTGGTTGGCGGCCAGCACGGCATCGCGTTCCGCCGGATCCATGAGGCGATTCATCAGGCTCAGGCCGGTCATGGCGTCCTTGGCGTAACAGACGGCCTCGCCATACGCCGGCGCGATTTTCGTGCGCGTGAACTTCTCGGAGAGCGCCGCGCCGCCCACCAGAATCGGCACGGTGATGCCCGCGGTCTTCAGGTCGGTG